>JACCDX010152893.1_pt1 | contig 15454 bp, 15 predicted proteins | sample 7449681 | NCBI WGS metagenome assembly JACCDX01 (sample SAMN15323450, study PRJNA562643) | freshwater metagenome | isolation source: river surface water | place: USA:Blue River Watershed | collected 2017-08-18 | reverse complement strand
TCATTTCTTTTGATAGAATTATACTAAATTGAATATTTGTATCTGTCGAATAATCATTATAGTCTTTTACAATATTTTCTTCCAATAATTTATCTAAATAGGCTTTGTAATCATCTGTCCAAGTTCCAATTGGTAATTCATTAATGGTTAATGTTTTATTTTTTAATGTATAAATTCCCTTTGTAATAAATTTACTATCTCCTTCTTTTGTAATAGTTCCTTTAAAACCTTTGTAATAAGGAATAAATTCATCAATATTAGGTTTATTTGTTAATGTATTTTTAATATAAGTGATAATCTCTTTTGGATTGAAACAAGGAATATCTGTGCTAAATCCTGTTCCAATTCCACTTGCTCCATTTACTAATATCATTGGAATAATAGGAACATAAAACTGTGGTTCTACTAAATAACCATCATCATCTAAATATTTTAGAATTTTATCGTCTTCTTTAATAAATAGTTTTCTTGTAATAGGATTTAATAATGTAAAGATATATCTCTCAGACGCACTATCTTTTCCTCCACCTGCTCTAGAACCAAATTGTCCTTCTGGCATAAGTAAATTGATATTATTCGAACCAACAAAATCTTGCGCCATATTTACAATTGCTCCATTTAAACTTTGTTCACCGTGATGATAACCTGATTTCTCTGATACGTAACCACTAAACTGAGCAACTTTAATTTTACTTGTTAGATTTTTTTTAAAAGCACTGTATAAAATTTTACGCTGTGATGTTTTAAGTCCATCCATCATATTTGGAATAGAACGCTCACAATCATATTTAGAGAAATGAATCATTTCTTTATGGATAAAATCACTATAGGTGATTCTTGGTAATGTTGTATCTAACTTTATATTTTCATCATAATTAGTCAATAATTCTTTTCTAAATTCAGATTTCTTTTTATTAAACATCATATCAATTTGTTCTTCGTCATTTTTCGTGAGTTGTTCAAATTCAACCACTTTTTTATTTTTAAAATATTCTTTGAATTCTTTACCTGTGCTTGTTCCTAATCCCTTGTAATATTGAATCTCCCAACCATTTGTAGAGTCCTTGATTTTCCATTGATTATATTCTTGTTCATTATAAAAGGATAATTCCTTTTTATTTTTAAATGCCTTGATAATTGGTGTATTCATAAATCCAAGAAATCCTGGAATCTCTAATAAAGAACTCCACCCAGTTTGAAATAAATTAATACATAATCCTTTAATATGACTACCATCTAAATCTTGATCTGTCATAAATAAAACTTTACCATATCTTAAACTATCTGTATTTACATATTTTTTATCAACTTCTAGACCTAAAATCTTTTTAATTTCAATCACTTCTTTATTTTCATTAATCTTCTTTAAAGATTCACCACGAACATTTAATAATTTACCTTTCATTGGATAAACTCCATAAATATTACGATCTTCCGAAGATAAACCAGAGATAATTCCTGCCTTTGCCGAATCTCCTTCACATAAAATTAATGTACATAAATTTGAATTTTTAGTTCCAGCAAAATTAGCATCAACTAATTTAGGAATACCATGAATTGATTTTGATTTATTGCCATCTGTCTTTTTTAACTGTTGTTTTTCTTTCAATTGACTCATATCATAAGAAGCATTCATTATTCCCATATTTGCTAATTTTTCAATAAATTTATCACCCACTGTGCAAGATGAACCAAACTTTGAAGGGATTGTAGTTAAATAATCTTTTGTCTGACTATCAAATGATGGATTTTCAATTGTTGAATTTATAAAGATACATAATTGTTCTCTAATAATAGATGGTTTCACTTCTACTTTTTTCTTTTTTAAAATATGTGCTGTCATTTTCTTAATAATTTGTGAAACGATATATTCTACGTGTTTTCCTCCTTTTCCTGTAAAGATACCATTTACAAATGAAACTTGTTTAAATTCATCACTTAAACATACGAAATAACTCCAATTATCGTGATGTTCAAATACAGTTTCTTTGTCTGTATATAAAGAAACATAATGACTAAAATCTTTTACAGGGCATAATTCATTATTATATTTTACTTTAACATCTTTTGATGTTACACCCGCAATATCATATACTCTTCTCTGAAGAAGTTGAATCATTGCTGGTGTAAGTCCTTCTGTTAATCCTAAGCGTTTATAGTCTGGAATAAAACTAACTGTTGTGTATGGTTTCTTTTTACAACTGGTAATTACTGGCGGATGAATAATATCTAAATTATTTTCAAATGTTTGAACATATTTTAAACCACGAGTTGCATCTACAGTTTCGATTTGTCCCCAGGTAGACCAAATTAGCACAAGTTTAAATCCAAAACCATTTTTACCACCTGTAATTTTTTGTTCTTCTTTATTATAATTAGTAGAAGTTCGTAAATGACCAAAAATCATTTCTGGAATCCAAATTTTATATTCAGGGTGAATTTCTACATCAATTCCTTCACCATTATTAGTTAATGTAATTTTATTATTTTCAATTTCAATATTAATCATATTTACTACATCTGTCTCTGGATTTATTTTTTTTTTCATTTGTGTTCGAATCACATGATCACGACAATTTACAATTCCTTCATCAAATAATTTATATAAAGCAGGATTGTATGAAATATCTTCCATAACAATCTTATTCTCTTTTAAAATATACATTGGACCATTCGTTAATTCAACCGAACCAATATAGGTATCAGGATTATCGAGGATATGTTCCTTGTCGGTTTTCTTTTGGTACTGTTTCGAAAGAGACGACATATTTCAAACAAATTCTACATAAATAAATAGATTTATTTTCAAATCAATTTTATCTATGTTATTTAAATGACTACAAGGGGGTATTGTTCAAAACAAATATGCGATTCTACTATATATTATCCTCCAGCAAATAACATTTCTAAAAAAATGTTACAAGCAAAAGCAATTAGATTAAATGGAAGAAAATCTATTAGTTATGATAATAGTTTATCATTTAATTACACTCATACTATTTTAGATGCCGATTTTGATAAAAATAAAAATCTTCTTTTATACATTAGATATAAGACATATATTCGTTATTTTAATTCTTGTATTAAATGTGGTGATAATGGTAATAAAGCAATGATACTATATCAAATGTTAGAGAATATTATTTCAAGTTTAACTACAAAAGAATATAATTATGTATTTGAAATCCAAGAAGTTATTGATGTTTCAAATGAAGTATTGACTGATTTTGTTATGGAATTTTATGTTGTTACAAGAGATGCTTATAATTATAATTATTTTATAATAAAAAATATAACATCTAATTATTTTTTTATTCCAAATAAATCTTATTCATTCGATCTCTCTGACCCATCTAATTTAAATACCAAGTTTTGTTTATCTGAAAATAAAGATGGAATAGCAGTTAGTGGTTTAACATATATAGGAACACCTGGAACAGAAGGAGCTAAATTAAATATAACAATTCCTTCTAATTTAACATCGAATCATTTATATATATTTAATTCAAATATTACTTATGATAATGGTAATTTGTTTATTGATGGAGCTTATGGAAAATGGGGTTATAATATTGAATATATAAATGTATTATTAGTTCCATTAACTATAATTAATTCTGGTTCTTTGAGTAATAATACCTTTGTATGTATAAATAAAAATAGTAATTTAGCAGTGTATGAATATAAAGGACCTAAATTTTATATTAATGATAATATAAATTCACAAATTATTAGATCATTAGATTATAATCGTTATGTAGTCAGTTATGGAACATATTATTTATATGTGCCAAAAATATATACCGCAACTTTATTAAATTATGGTTTAGAAAAAGCAATTAGTTTTGTAGGTAATGAATCAACAAAAACTACTGAATTTGTGAAAGGATTAAATTTATGCACAAATCCAATTGATGCTGAATATAATTTTTATTATGATACCGTATTACTTACTGTATATAAATCATTTAGTCCATTAACATTTTATTCCAAAAAATACGGATATATGAATTCAATTGGTATGTTATATTTCTCTGAATCATGTGATGAATTTTCAGGACCATCTAATTTAGAATATGCAATTGATTATGCAGAAGATTCAACCTATTATGGGATTAGAACTCAAACTAAATTAACAATTAATTATGGTAACAATAATACTCAGTTTATTAGTTTTAATGATATTATAACATCAAATGTAAAATATGGAATGTATATTGGAGAATATTATATATTTAATATCCCACAAAATTATCCTATTACATTTTTAAATAGAAATAAAGAAAATTTAGTTAATCTACACTCTGTAAATGGCACTTATATAATGGGTTTAGGTCCGGATGGATATATGTATAAATTTTATTATGGAACACTTTTAGTTACCATTTATGGTAATTTTGGTTATATGTCATTATATAGTAATTTCTCTGGTTATATGGGTGGCTATAAAATAATAAAGTATGATTCAAAATTTAATAATAATCAATATTATCCTGACCAACGCTCAGTTCCTACTATTACCGAAATAACTGGCGATAATACATTTAATGATATTATTGTAGAACCGATTTATTTTAACTTAAATATTACATCTTATGATGTAACCATTCCTTTTTCAAGTCTATATGTTAATTTTTCGATTATGTATAATGATGTTACTATTGTTAACAATAATATTATTATAAATAATTATACACCATATAACAATCAAATTAAATATAGAATGAATACAGGAATATATGTTATTCGCTCTACAGGAAATTATCTGGCTATATTGAATACAGGTAAAACATCTCTGATTCAATATTTTGGTGGTTTATCTATTATTTCTAATGGTGCTGATGGAAATTCATATCAATTCTATAAAGATTTTATAGCAATATATGTTTATAATAATTTTGGTTATGTAACTTTAGATATAAACGGTAAAGCTACAGGTAATTTTATTTTGGCGTATAATTCTTCATAATATGAAAAAATATATTTTCTCTATTTAACATATAATGAAAACATTTGGTTCTAGAGCAGAAGTCTTTCATGGCACAGCAAAAAAAACAACTGGTGGTCTTACAAAAACCGATTTAATGAAAAATAAACACGGTGAAATTGTTTCTAAGAAAAAACATTTTACCGCTAAGAAAGAGAAGCGTTTAGAAAAGGCTGGATTCTTTACTCAAAAAGGAAAGTTTGGCTTTGTTAAAAAAAGCGCCAAGAAAACAGCTAAACGCACTTCTAAAAAATAAAAAAATAATCAATTATAATGTTTAGGATTTAGTGTTTAGTGTTTTTTTAATCTTATTCTTGCTTTAGTAGGAACAGTATTTCCAGACGAGCGAACACGTTTTATGGTTTGATGTGTTAAATTTCTGTCATATGAAAAAAAAGACTTATCTGGTATAGCTTTTCCTAAAGCAATTGCTTTTTTCCTTTGAATATAAGAGGATGCATCTTGAAATGTATTTGTTTGAACTGTTGGCGTTTCTCTCTTTACTACATTTCTGTATATATTACGAAACATCGAATATTGTGATTCTTCCATCATACCATTTTTCATAATATATAAATTAAATAAAATTATTTTCACGATATACAATAAATTCTTGATGTTTATTATTAGGATATTTTAAAACAATATTATCCAAGTTATTATGAAAATGATTTATTAAACGATACATTGTATTTATATTACCCATTATAATATTATCTATTCCAAGTGTTTCATTTTTATAGTAAAAAATATTTTTGTCGTAATAACTTTTATAATTACTTTTAATATAATTTATAGCATTTTTTTTATTAATATGATTACTTTTTTCTTTAAAGACATCAAATAAATCAAAACGCATATTTACAATAGGTGTATTTGGTGGTATATCTACTACTATTTTATGGATATTATGATTCATTCCATACCACATATTTTTCCATCCAATTATAGGCATTTTAGTATTAGCAATTGTTCCAAAAATATTTCCTATTAAACTTATATTATTATCTGGCTCAATAATTATATTTTTAATTGCATTTTTACATTCTCTGAAATATTTATAAATAATTGCTTCTGTTACTTGTGTATTGTCTTGTTGTAGATTTCTCCAACTTATGTTATTTTGAAATATATCCCAAGTATGAATATAAATAAATAAATTATATTCTGTCATTAATTCACGTATAAATAAATATAAATTATCATCTTTAAAACTTTTTCTTATATGTCCTCTTAACATAATAACTAAAGGTTTATCATTTTTGTTTTTTAGAGTTTCAATTGAATTTCCCATTTATATAATATTATTAAAACTTTTTATTATTTCTACTATTTTTTATTTTTATTGATTTTATCTTTTCTATTATTTTATTTGTCATTTTATTTATTCTTTTACTTGTCCTTTTATTTGTCCTTTTATTTGTTCTTTTTTTTACTGTTTTTCTTCCTCCTTTTAATTTAGAATTACATACATTTATTGATGCTGTATTTAACAAATTAAAAATACCAATATCTCCGTGAGAAATACTATATTCTTTACCTAAACAACTCATTAGTTTAATATAAATTAAAAAAATATATTTTATTAATAAAATATGAACAAAGAACAAAAAGAATTATTAAAAAGAATGGAGAGAGAAAATAATACTGTAGATAATACAGAGAATATTAGAAAATTAAAACATAGCGATAAAATCAGACAAGATGTATTTATAATTCAAAAAATGAAACAATGTGTAAAACCAGAAGAAGAAAAACATATGGTAGAATGGTATAAAAAAAATTGTTCTTTTCTTTACGAAAATTATAAAACAATATTTAATAAGTTAGTATCAAATGAAATCGATATTCCATTATTATTTACATTTTTAGATTGTTTAAAACGTGTAGAAGATGGAGAATTACAACAACAAGAAGCATCTTTTGAAATTGGAAAAATACTAAAACAATTATATGTTGATCCAAAAATACAAGAAGAAAAAAAAGAATATAATACAGGAAAACCATTATCTTGGAGTGATTATAAAAAACATTCCAAGAATTTATGATGATTTTATAATTATAACTTAAAATTAACTTAAGAATATATAGAAACAGAGAACGAATTAATGAAATTGGTTATTGTTGAATCACCTTCTAAGTGTAATACTATTCAAAAATATTTAGGGGATAATTATAAAGTAATTGCTTCTTGTGGTCACTTTAGAAGTTTAAATAAATTAGAACAAATTAATTTTGAAACATTTTCAGTTAAATATGAAACAGATAAACCTAAAATTATTAAATTATTAAAAGAAGAAACACAGAAAGCAACTGAAGTAATTATTGCTACTGATGATGACAGAGAAGGCGAAGCAATTGGATGGCATATTTGCCAAGTATGTAAACTTTCTCTCAATGATACTAAAAGAATTATTTTTCATGAAATTACAGAGAAAGGAATTAATGATGCTATAAATAATCCAACTATATTAAATATGAACCGTGTATATAGTCAAAATACAAGACAAATATTAGATTTATATATTGGTTTTAAAATTTCACCTATTTTATGGAAATATGTGAAACACAAATTAAGTGCTGGAAGATGTCAAACACCAGCATTACATTTAATTTATGAACAAGAAATGAAAATCATCTCTCAATCGTATGATGATACTCATTTTTTAGTGAAAGGTTATTTTACTAAAAACAATATTGAGTTTGATTTGAACAAACCATTAATAAAACAAGATGTTAAGGATTTTTTAATTTCTCTAAATAATCATAAATTTATATTAGAACCGCCAACCTCAAAAGAACAACTTATTTCTCCACCAAAAATTTTTACAACAAGCACATTACAGCAATTTGCAAGTAATATTTTAAAAATGTCGCCACAACAAACAATGCGTTCAGCACAAATTTTATATGAAAAAGGATTAATCACTTATATGAGAACAGATACAGCTGTATATAGTGGAGATTTTATTAAAAATATTAAAATACATTTAGGTAAAGATTTCTCTGTACCTTGTATTAACAGTGAAGGTAATCAAGCACACGAAGGTATTCGTATTACAAATTTAAATATTACAGATATTAATATCGATGATTCTTCCTGTGAAAGACTATATAAATATATTTATAAACATACACTTCAAACTTGTATGAAACCAGCAATTATGTTTCACAGAATATATTCAACAAAATGTCCAAATGGTTTATTATTTCAATATGTAGATTCAACATTAAAAGTTCCTGGATGGAAAAAGTTAGATGATAATAAAAATGATAATATATCTTATTCTTCTTATTTAGATTATCTAAGTAATATTACTCTTATAAAAGTTAATGCAAATGAAAAATGTGTCAATTCTTCATTTCACTGGAGTGAATCTCAGTTAGTAAATCAACTAGAAAAGAGAGATATTGGTAGACCATCTACATATACTAGTATTCTTGATTCTATTTTGACAAAAAAATATGTTACACTTGGTAAAATAGTTGGACAAGAAATTAATTTAACTCATTATGAATATATTCCAAAAAATATAGATAACATACCTGAAATCAGAGAAAAGAAAGAATCTAAATTAATAGAGGAAAGTCATAAACTATCTCTAACTCCTCTAGGAAAAGAGGTAGATGAATTTTGTTATAGAAATTTTAGTGATTTATTTAATTATGATTATACAACTCAAATGGAATCGCAATTAGACCTTATTGAAAAAGGAGAGAAAGAATGGAAAAGTGTATTGAGTGAATTTATTGAAAATGTAAATTCACATTTAACAATTCAAGATGAAACACCAAAACAGTATTTTTCACTTCACGCAGGAATTCATAAAAAAAAACCAGTTATAATTAAAGATGGACCACACGGTTATTATATTGAATATGATAAAGAATGTTATTCTCTTGAATATTTTGAAATGTTAAATCAAGTTCCAGAATGGATAAATAAAGGTGAATTAACAAGTGACGAATTAGATAAATTAATACAATATATTGAAAATAAAACAAATCCAAATATTATTGTTGAAATAAATGAAAATTGGAGTTTAAGAAATGGTAAATATGGTAAATATTTATATTATAAAACATCTAAAATGAAATCACCAAAATTTTATAAGATTACTATCGATACAGAAGATAAAACAGAATTAGAATCGTATATTATAAAAAAATATAAGAATATATAAATGGGTGATAACGCTTCAAAACAAATCAATTTAAAACAACTAATATTAAAAGCAATAAGTGATAAAGATAAACAAATTGTTAATCCTATTTTTTTATCTATTATTGTAGTTGGATTTATTATAAAATTTGCTTTTGGTTTCTCTGTTGCTTCAACAGATGGTTCTACTGGTCCGGCTAGTTCATTAATATGGGGATATTCAATTATTGTCTTTGGATTAATAGGAATTATTTATTCAAATCTTAATCAAGGTGTAAATGAATATGATTCTATAAAAAAACTACCTTATCCTATTATTTTTTCAATTGTATTAATGGTTTGGTTAATTTCATTAAATATGAATTATTTTAAAAATATTAATTCACTTAATGTTCCAGAACAATATTTTACTTGGTCTAATTATTCTGGGATTTTACTTTTATTTTTATTAAGTGTATCGATTATACAATATATTTTAATACAAAACAAAAATCAAGATTCTTCTTATGTATCTAATCTTTCGTTATATAGTTATGTTTTGTTATTTTTTAATTTAATTGCTATTTTAATACAAAAAATAATATTAGACAGTTTTACTGTTGATGGATAATTTAATAGTTAACCCAATATGTGTTTCTGTTTCCCAAATTCCTGATATACGAATATATAATCTTATTTTATTGTTTTTTATGTCATTTACATAGATTGTGTTATTATGTAAAATAGTATTATATAATGATAATATTACTGATTTATCAATGTGTACATTTAATCTTTGTATAATTTCTTCTTCTAATGTTTTTATTTTTAATAAAAAATCGTCGGTATAGTTTAAAGATATTTTATACTTATCAGTGTCGATATCAACTGTAACTAATGAATAATTCACATCTAAATATAATAACATAGAATTTAATGTAAAAATTTTAGTGTTATATATTATTTTATAAAATTGAGTATAATTTGAAAATTTATTTGGTATTGGTTTATGAAAAGTAATCTTATTTGTTTGTAATTCATTTAATGAATAATAAATATTCATAATAATATTGTTTTGATTATTTATTTAAATAACATTTCATTATTACATTAAATGGAGAAGTCAATTATTTTATATGGACCAGAGAATTCAGGAAAATATACAAAGGCAATTGATATGATAAAACCGCATAGTAAGAGTGAATTAAAATACAAAAGAAAAATGGAGATTGAAGTAAACAATGAGCCTTATTATTTTAATATATCTGATGTTCATTTTGAAATTGATTTTGAATTGTTAGGAACAAATGGTAATTCTATTTGGTTAGAATTCTATAATAATGTCAATTATATTATTGATACACAAATGGATATAGGTATAATATTATGTCGTAACTTTCATTTTATAGATAGTGAATTATTAATGATTTTTTATACTTTTATGGTAAAATCAAAAATTAAATTTATATTATGTACTAAATATGTTTCATATTTACCTAGAGAAATAAAAGAAATATGTAAAATCATAAATATGAAAAAATTATATATGGAAGATTATGATTTACAATACAAAAAATTTTGTAATAATATTATTGAATATATTAAAAATGATGATGATGATTTATTTCAGTTAAGAGAATATATATATCAACTATTAACCTATAATTTTGATATCCATAAATGTTTACAATATATTTATTTTGAATTATTAAAAACAAATAAATTTAAAATAGATAATATGGATAGTATGATAGATATATTACATAAATATAATTCAAATTATCGTTCTATTTTTCATTTGGAAAATTATGTTTTGTTTTTGAAAAAGAATTATGTGATTTGATAAAATTGTTCATTGTTCGTTTTCTCTGTTTGTTTCTTTGTTTCTATATTTCTATTTTATTATAATAGAGAAAAGTCATTATCCTTTACAAAGGATGAACTTAATTATCATCGTCTTCTTCTTCCACAACCACCTTTAATTGTTTTTTTATTCTTTTTGTTTTTTTTATTCTTTTTTAATCTTTTTCTTGTAATAACTATAGAATTAATTGGCCACATTATATATATTATTCATAAAATAATAAATATAAATTTTTATAAATAAACAAATGAATAGAAAAAACGCATTTAATACATTAAAAATTAATATTACTTATAAAGAACTAAACGAACATTTATTAAAAAAATATTATAGAACATCTTGTTTAAAAACTCATCCAGATAAAAATGGATGCAATGATGAATTTCTAAAAGTCAGAGAAGCTTATGAATTTTTAAAGGAAGATTTATCTATTTATAAAAATAGGTTTAATAATCAAAATAATGAAAATAATGAAAATAATGAAAATGATGAAAATGATGAAAATTATGAAAAAGATAAAATAAATGAATCAAAAGATACAAATGATGTGTATGAGTTAATAATGGAATATATAGAATTATTAAAACCTATATATTATTATTATTTTATGAAAAAAATAGAGTTAAACCCTACACTAACAAATTTATTAAAAAAAGATATGTTCTTTTTTAAAGAATATAATATTTATATACCATTATGGCACAGAGAAATAATATTATTTGACAAAATAAGTATTATTATTAAACCATCTCTTCCTGATAATGTCACGATTGATGATGATAATAATATTTATATAAAAATAGATAGAGTTACAGAAAATTATAATATTGGAAAAATAAACTTTTCAATACCTCTTTATGAAAATAAAAAGTATTTTAAAGGTATACCTAAAATAAATGAAAAAAATATTTATGATATTACAAATTATAGTGATTTAATATTTATTCGTGAGTAAATTTTATTATTTTATACTTTTTTACTACTCTTTACAGATTTCTTTACTGGCTTTGGTGCTTCTTCTACATTCTCTACTGTTGCTACTGGTTCTTGTTCTGTTTCTTGTGGTTTTTCTTCATTATTTTGTAATACAGATACTGGAGCAGATGCTGATTCATCTTCACCATCACTATCATATAATACAGGTTTTTTTTGTGGTGCTGGTGGTAGAGTTGCTTCATCAACATTTAATGAATCGATCATCTTAACATAACACTTATTGTCTTCAAGCTTCTCTGGTTTTTTTACAGATGCTTGATAAAGCTTCCAAGTTACGCCAAACTTACCATCAGCTACATAAATACCACCACATTGAATTACACAACATACATCACAACCCTTTGGAATAAAATCCTCTGGTGATGATGATTCCGTTTCATTCGGGAATACTAGAGCATTATTCTTTTGAGCATCAAATAATTTAAATGTGTATTTACCATCCCACATTGGAAGCTTTACTTTAATTGTAGGTGCTCGTGAAGTGTCAGGCTCACCTTTTCTCTCGCCTTCTTTATGAAGGGGAAATTTAAGAATTGGACGGTAATTGTCAGCAAGAACTTCCCGAGGCTTTTTCTTTCCAAACCATTCAACTGAATACTTTGCAGCATCATCCAGAATCTTTTCATCTAACTCTTTCATTAATCTTAGAAAATCACGTGTTTCAGTTGTGGCAAATTCATCACGAGGTAATTGTAAACTCATATCATATTTTAATACACCAACATCTTTCTTAGAACCTACGTCCTTATCTTTGTTAGGGTCAAAGTAAGTAGCACCATAAGTTAAAAGCATAGGAGTATTAATGTATAAAGATTTTTTTACAGCTGAATTTAAAATACCAATACTCTTACCACCAACGCTATTGGTTTTTGGACTGGTGTAAATAATATTATTAATGTTGAAATCGGTTGCGGAGACAATCATAGAAGACATTTTGTTGCTTTTATACATACTAATATAGGCATTTTCTTTATATCAATTTTTTTTTTAATTGCCACTAAAAAATTGATAAGCGAATATAAAAACGGTTAAAAATAAATAACATTTTAATATATAATGAAACTACTTCCAAAAACGTATAATGATTATGATTTTTTAAAGAAATACAACTATACTATAAAAGAATTGAAAGATATATGTAATTTATTTGGCTATAGACCAACTAATAAAAAAAAACAAGATTTAAATGATGAATGTTATTATTTTTTAAGAAAATCTTATTACATCAAAAAGATTCAAAAACAATGGCGAAAATGGATAATTTATTCTTTTAATAAAAGTCAAGGACCTGCTATATTTAACAGAAAATTATGTAATAATGTAGATGATTTTCTAACAACTGAAACTATGAATGAAATAGATTATTATTTTTTTATTAGTTTTAAAGATAATGATGGTTTTATATATGGGTTTAATATTATTTCTCTCTATAATTTAATTTTAAAAGAAAATAATTATAACCCATACACTCGTAATCCATTTAACGAAAATTTTATAAAAACCATTAAAACAAGAACTATTTATAATAAAATATTAGGTAAAATAAATCATTCCATTAATGAACAAGTTCAGTATAAAACAATTGACCAAAAATTAAATGGATTATTTCAAAAAATGGATAGTTTGGGAAATTACACACAAAGTGAATGGCTTACTAATTTATCTTCTCATAAAATAAGAACTTTTATTATCGAATTATATGATATATGGAATTATAGAGCACAATTAACACCAGAAATAAAATTATTAATTTGTCCTCCTAATGGTAATCCTTTTATAAATATTCCTTTACAGACAATACAATTAAATCCAAACCTAAATATTTCTCTCATTAAACATTATTCTTATATGATTATAAACTCTCTTATCTATAGTGCTGTATTGAGAGAAAATCAATCATTAGGTGCAATATATGTTTTATCTGCTCTTACATTAGCTAGTACAGAAGCAGCGGAAGCTTTACCCTGGTTATACGAATCAGTACTTTAATGCATTTTGATTATTTAATTTATTATTTAATAAAATAAATTAAATAACTTATTGCTTAATGCTTGCGATGTCTACGAGTCTTTTTTGAACCCTTTAATTTTTTAGAATGTCTGTGTCTTCTTCCACCTTGTTGTCCTTCAATTGGTTGTTGTTCTACAGGTGGAACTGGTACTTCTTCTGCTGGTGTTACTGGTACTTGTTCTGCTGGTGTTACTGATGCTTGTTCTGTGGATTCATTAATTGCTTCAATTTGTCCTTTTAATGTTTCCAATGTTTCGAGCGCAACTTTTTTTTCACCAGCACCTCCCCAATATACTTTTGATTTTTTTCCTGCCTTTCTAGTTTTTCTAGTTCTTTGTTTCACCATTATATATTTAGCAAATAAAATAATTTATTTATAATAAAATCACTAATATTAAAAATATTTTATATTCGTTCAAATTATTTGTTTTTGTCTAGAAATTCAACCATTCAAAGGTTCCATTTTAATACTTATTTAAAATATATTATATTATCTCTAAAATGAATATAAAAAGGAACCTATATAATAGGGTATAATAGAAACAATGTCTTCTTCCACTAAGTCCGCTACTAAAACCACTAAACAAACCTCAAAGCCTGTAAAGACTGTTGAGCCAGCCACACCAGCTCCTCCTGTCACTACTACTGAGAAGCCAAAGAAGGCAAAGAAAACCGAGACAACCACTACTACACCAGCACCAGTTGTAACTGAGCCAGCACCACCTGTTCCACAAACAGAGAATGAGGTTGTTTCTCCATCTACTGAGGGCGAGACTAGTCTTACTGACCTTTTCGCCAAATACAACAAGTCTCTTCAGGATTTAACTTCTCAGCTCGCAACTCTCAAGAGTGAGTTCCGTTCTATTGAAAAGAGTGTATCTCACAAGATGCGTGCTTATGACAAGATTAATGCTCGCAAGAACAAGAATCGTGGAAATCGCGCGCCAAGTGGTTTTGTAAAGCCAACTAAGATTAGTGAGGAACTCGCTGATTTCTTAAAGGTTACTCGTGGAACTCTCATGGCTCGCACTGATGTAACTCGTAAGATTAATGAGTATATCCGTGAGAATAATCTTCGTGATGAGGCAAACGGACGCATTATTAAGCCTGACAAGCAATTATCTCATCTTCTTAGCTACGATGAGGATCTTGCCAAGAGCCAAGGATTACAGCCACTTTCTTACTTTAACCTCCAGAAATACCTTGCCAAACATTTCGTCAAGGAGCAGAAGTAAAAAAAAATAAATTAATGATTAACCTAAATATTATATTATTTTAATAATTTATTTTAAAATGGATTATTAAAATACTTATACTGAATATAACATACAATAATATTTTATAAAATTTGTATTTCAAAAGCTGACATATACATATTTTTTATTGGTATTGTATTTAGTTTTTCTATAAATATTATTAATTCTTTTTTATTGTAAATTGATTTTATAAAATCAAT
>JACCDX011723380.1_pt1 | contig 15457 bp, 18 predicted proteins | sample 7449681 | NCBI WGS metagenome assembly JACCDX01 (sample SAMN15323450, study PRJNA562643) | freshwater metagenome | isolation source: river surface water | place: USA:Blue River Watershed | collected 2017-08-18 | reverse complement strand
CTGAAGAAGAGGCTGAAGAAGAGGCTGAAGAAGAGGCTGAAGAAGAGGCTGAAGAAGAGGCTGAAGAAGAGGCTGAAGAAGAGGCTGAGGAAGAAGCAGAAGAAGAGGTTGAAGAAGAGGCTGAGGAAGAAGCAGAAGAAGAGGTTGAAGAAGAGGTTGAAGAAGAGGTTGAAGAAGAGGCTGAAGAAGAGGTTGAAGAAGTTACAATCAATGGAAAAATATATTACACAACCAATAAACAATCAGGTGTTATTTATGATTTAGATGAAAATGGGGATATTAGTATTGAAGTAGGTAAATATGTTAAAGGTGTTGCAAAAATGAACAAATAAATAAAAATGTTGATTACAGTTTATTAGCTCCTATATTTTGTATAGTGAATAATGTGTCCAAAATAAACCCTAATATGCAAAAAATAAATAAAACATATTCTATTATATTTTTATTATTGATATGGTAAAAATAAATAGCACCTAATAAGAAAAATGGAATAGCTAGTAGATCGCCTAGTTTATCATAATGTTTCATTGTTTGTTATATCATCACTATAGAAAAGAAAAATATTTATTATATAATAAATATTTTGCACAATAAATATACAATTTATATTGTCAACAGTTTATATTTTTCTATTGCGTTTGCGGGTTTGTTTGCGTTTCTTATTTTTATTTTTTCGTGTATGAGTAATAATTCTATTATTTACTATTTGTTTTTCTAGACCCATATACTTATGATTTCCACCTATTTTTGGTTGCTCAGCTGGGGCTGGTTGTGCTGGTTGCTCAGTCGGGACCGGTTGTGCTGGTTGCGATGATGGTTGTGCAGATGTATTTGTTGAAACAGGAGCATCTTTTATATTTTTATTAGCTGCATCTTTTTCATAATCTGCTTTTTTGATAAATATCTTAGAAAACAACGCATTGTATTTATTGTTTTTGGAAAAATAATTTTGAGCGTATCCTCCAAGTTCTATTCCTTTATAGAAACATTTAATTTTTCCTGCATTAATATCGTCCATTCTGCCTTCTACTAAATCGAGAGACACATATATTTCATATCGAGGCAATTTATTGTTGGTTGGATTTATTTGAGTGACTCCTACATCATAATATTTTATTTTTGTTAGTGTGTCATTCTTATTCTTCATTATGACATCTATGATTTCTGTTAATATTTCTGAAAATGTTGTTGTATCCTTACCAGATGCATAGTTTCCAATTTCGTCTTGTAGGCCTTTATTTGTGCTGAACCGATTTGGAAAAATAAGATCATTTATTTTTTTGAGAAAATCCATAAAAAAACTGTATTTTGCATTTAATTCTGCCAATACATCTTCTTCTTCACCCTCTATTTTTGTGTTTATCTTATTATCATTTGTAATATAGTTTTCTTTTATTTTGATAGAAATAACAATTTTACGTAATTCTTTAACAATATTGTCTAGTTTATTTTTGAATTCTGGATTTAATCTTAATGAAGAACGTTCATTTGATTTAATACGTTCATATACCTCCTTAATGTTATATGCTTGTTTATACATATCTTTTATAAGTTTTAATTCTTTTTCAAGAGCTATATACGATGGTTCGGTGAGTGGTGTCACATTATTTAGGGATTCAGTAGCTTTCTGTCTATCATCTTTTTTCTCGTAACGAGCTAATCTGTCAAACAAATTTTCTCGTGATGTTGGTGGGTTTTGTGGGGAAGTTAATGGGTTTGGTTGATTAGTTTGAGGACTAGAAATATTTGGATTATTAACACAATTTTCATACCCATATCCAAAATCATTAAATAAATCACCTAGAGATATAATATCATCATCATATTGTTTCTTCTTATTATCTATTGTAATTGTAGACCCAGTAGTATTACTTTGTTGTGGGTTGGTAGAAGGGCTTGATTGGTTATTTCCAGTTTGGTTATTTGTATTTGCCGTTTGGTTATTTGCATTTGTAGTTTGGTTATTTGCATTTGCAGTTTGGGTATTTGTAGTTACAGTTTGGTTATTTGCATTTGTAGTTTGGTTATTTGCATTTGCAGGTTGGGTATTTGTATTTCCAGGTTGGTTAGTGTTTGTGGTAGCTTGTTGGTTATTTGCATTTGCAGTTTGGGTATTTGCATTTGCAGTTTGGTTAGTGTTTGTGGTAGCTTGTTGGTTATTTGCATTTGCAGTTTGGGTATTTGTATTTCCAGTTTGGTTAGTGTTTGCGGTAGCTTGTTGGTTATTCCCAGTTTGGGTAGTATTTGCAGGAGTTTGTTGTGGCGTCAGTGATTTTTTTATTTTTTTCACTTCGGTCTCAATTACATCTTTATAATCACATAAACTAAAACTATTCTTTTCCGTAGTTTCAAACCGTTTAGCAAGTTTCATAATAGCAGTATTAATACCAAATAGTAAATTATAGTATCTTTCATCTGATTTTTGAATATAGTCTCTGTACTCATTAATAAATTCTCTATATACTGGATGATTAAATATATCATTTAACCACAATATTTTTGTTACTGTATACTCGCCACCTTCTAATTTAATATATGAATATCTATTACCTAATGTTAATGACCCATCTTTATCAAGACCTACCGCAAATTTGAAAGATACCTCTCCAGGGCCTTCACGCTTAATAAATTCATTATAACTTGTATTGAAATTTCTCATAACAGGAAATTTTGTAGGGAACAGAAGCGTCAACATTATTTCAACATTCTTTTCAACATTTTTGTTATATTCTTCCCTACTCTTTACGTTATATTCTGTTGTCATTGCATTACATCGTTTCTCAAACTCTTGTCTATCAAAGAAAAACTCTAATAATTTATGAAAATATTTGGTTGATAAATTAAACAAGAATTTTTCATCATATTTAATTGACCCCGTTATTAACGGTAATTTATTAGTCAGATTAGGCACTTGATTAGTTGCAGTATCATAAATAAGTAAATCACTTGTTAGTTGGACCGGTTGAGTCCCCGTACGACCCAAAATCATCACACTTATTTCTTCTATTTTTAATGAGGCTGGTTTTTGTTTATCAGCAGATGTATTACCTTGTTTATTGTCAGCAGATGTAGCATCTGTAGCATTTGTATCAATTTTTAGCTTATTATTATCTGTTGCCATTATTTGTTATATACTATTTTTTATTGTTTATTCTTACATAATATTTAGATAATAAATATATTATACTATACTTATTATTTTTCATATTCTTGCTGTATTATGATAACATTGAATATCCCATATTTTGGTTTGGTGCAGTCCTTTTATTTCCGGGTTTTCCTTCTTTCTGCTTCTTAGCTTTCTCTAAAACTGCCTCCGCCTTTTTTATATCTTCTTCACTTACCTCATTATTTTCCAATAAATTAACGTGATAGTCTGTAAAGGTCTCAGGTAAAACACAAAACATACTTGTCTCATTAAACAAATAATCCATACAAACAATAAATATTGTGGTAATCAATAGTGCTATGTATATATCGCGTGTTCCCATCCAAGCAATTGCAAATACCAATATATCCCTGCTAAATGTATATTTCAAATATGCCTCCATTGTCTTAGGCAACTTCACTGTCACAAATTTTGATGCTATATTTAGTGTTATAATCATAAGACCTGCAAATACCTTGCTGTCATTTATATTCATCACGTGATTGTGTAAATAACTCAACAACCTAGAAAAATAGTTGTCAGTTCTATTCTTTTTTTCACCCATATAAAATGTATTCATATTATTTTCTTGAGACCCTGCCTACTCATAACTAGCCCAATTATCGCTAAATACATCTCCGGTTTCTAGTGGCTCATCAATGTTGCTGATATGCTCTTCGTGTGCTGCCACTGCTAAATTCGTCCATTCATCATTGGATGCCTTCGGGCGCACTAGAGTATCCTCGGTCTTGAGTTTTTCCTCTATAATAGAAAATGAACAGGTTTTGTCGCACGGGTTGCAGGGGGAATTTGTGAATTTCACCTCCTCGAAAATCATATCAACATAGTCGACCTTGACATCCATATTTTTATATTTTAATTTGCCATCGATACAATGATTATCACGGAAGGTTGCTTTAGCATCTTCGTGGACATCTGGGGTCTCGAAACCTTCGAGACTATGAGACCTATCTGGTTGGGTTAATAAATAGTATAGGATAATAATGGAACATATGAGACCCCCGTGATAGACATCTTCCATCGTATAAAAAACGACAATGGCAACTGCAATGAGTTTCCCTATGATAGTATGACTAAAATCAACTGATTGTTTAGTATATAAGAAAAAGAATACAACCAATAATATAGGTATAAATTGGATTAATAGATTTCGTAGAGACATTATTTCAATATATACTATTTAGGCATATTTTTATTCAGCAATATTTAGGCATCAAAAACAACATAAAAAATATCTACTTATTTTTTAAGTAAAGAGCAACTTGTTTATTAAAATAATAAAAAATGTCATTATTAAATGTTTCATCACCTTGGATAAATGATACACATACTAACGGAACTAAAAAAAGGTCCGCAACTATGCGCAGTCTTCTTGAAAAAGAATTGACAAATAATAGTTATAGTGTTTTTCCTGAAAAGGTGGAAGGGTTTCAAGACTCGCAACCCGCCACTATTGAACAGACACAGTCTATTAATGATGCCAATAATGCCAAAATCATTGATTTACTAAATAAAATGGATACTAGTAATGTCGAAAATGCCGGAAGTGGTTTAGTCGATTTCAATCCTCCAACACGACCAGTTGTTCAATCGAAAACCAGTGCAGGCGAGCTTACTGCAAACGAGTTGCTTCCTCGAAATCCTCTGCAACATAAGCCACCTACATTTGAAGCCCCGCAAAAAATTCCGGCGACTATTAATTATGCAGCCAATGACCGACATCACGCCCGTCTCAGCAATTATGGTGCATCTTACACAGGACAGCCGATTGTATCCGGCTCTACTGCAACCCCCTATTATGCAAAAATGGGGATTAGTTCATCAGGAGCATTAGACGATAAACTCCTTGAAAAACTCAATTATATGATCCATTTGTTGGAAGAACAACAAAATGAACGCACCAATAATGTAACCGAAGAATTCATATTATACAGTATGGTTGGTGTATTTATGATTTATATTGTTGACTCGTTTTCACGTGCGGGTAAATATACCCGTTAGGATGGGGATGCCGACTTCGGCTCAGTATACTTAACTATCTTGTAAGTGGCTTTCTCCACCAATACAGTTTCCTTTAGGTAATTAGATGTGTATTTTTTTATATCTAATTTCGTAGTGCAGTTATAGTCGCCCTTGTTATAGGTGACATACATAGTATTGCATTGGTCTGCAAGCATATCATATATTTGTGCCCCGCCAATAACGAATATCTTCTTCTTATAGAAATACGGGAGGCTCTTTGTTAATTCGGGCATTGTTGTAGCAGTAGTAAATCGGACAAACGAGTTAATTTCAAAGTATTTTGATGGGTCTCGTGTTATAACTACATTGTAGCGCATTGTTAGTGGTCTGTTCTTCTCTGGCAATGAATAATATGTTGTAGCGCCCATAATAACCGTATGGTATGTTGTTAGGGTCTTAAAGAATTCTAAATCATCGCGGTTATTCCATTTGGGTAGTTTTCCGTTGCATCCGATACCACCGGTCTCATCTACCGCTAGAACCATCGCTATTTCTCGTTCTGTCATTTTATGTTTGGTCTAGTATGTTATAGTCTTTGCTCTTTATTCTATTATACAATAAATAAACATTTTGTCTCGCTGATTGGCATACCTGGATAATACATATTATATAAATAATAATGGTTTGCATCTGTAAATATAGGTGAATTTGTATTTCTCCAGTAGTCGTGTATAATGGCCGAATGACTGGTTGTATCTATCATAAGTATTTCATATTTTTTGTTTTTCTTCGTATTCATAAGGTCTCGCAATGAATGTAAAAATCCGGTATAAAACAATTCTGTTGATGTGCAATTATTTACAGATGCTACCAGATGCACCGCATTTCCGTTATCCAGATTTTCATAATAGGTGAATGCGTCTTTAAAAATATAGACTGCATAGACCTCTCGACCAACGCATAACATATAAATATATAGTGTTTTTGAGACCACCTGTGAAATCATAGACCCAATACAATAGAAGCCCTGTATTTCAAATGCCGAGGTCTTTGTAAGACCCCCAATAAAATCATATAACAAGTCCATATTTTCCTTTGTAATTGGTGTTGCTATATGATGTTCGGGTAAGTGCGGAGGCGTGACTGGGCGGATATAATATGTGTATGAAGTGTAATTGCATAGTGGGACCACACCCTGGCATTCGCTGTTTTCTTTTTTGAAAAGTGAGACCTTTATTTCAGGAGTCTCACTTCGTTGATTAAACTCGTGGCTTTGTATTAGCCGTGGAGTGAGTTGTTTTTCGGTATATTTGGTATCCATACATATATGGTCCCAGTAATAAACTGGTATTTTTTGTGTGCCATCTGCGAAGGGTCTCACAAATGTAAATATAATAGGTGCTGATGTGATACATCCAATGTATTTGGGTGTAGGTGAGACCTCGAATGCCGGAGTATTGGATGAAGGGTCTATTATGTATTCTTTTGTTAAATAGAGTGAGACCATTGCAGGATGGTCGTGTGCTTTCATCATACTATAGAGTGCTGGTTGTGATAATGTGTATATGACTTTATCGGATGCTATATAGTTGCATAATAATAGGTCTATGATTTTTGTCATTATATCCGCTGTTATATCTGTGAATTTGATAGTTGTTATATCTGGGAGTGATGTATATCGGGTGATGGGAGATAATAATTGGGTGTGTATAATGTAGGGAGTGGATGATAGAGACCGAATGTAATCATATGGGTGATAGACAGGTTGTCGAGACCAGAACGGATATTTTATTTTAATATAAACATAGACCAAGAAGAGTACTAAACTAATAGTTATGTATATGAACATTGGATATGGGGGTCTTGAATATTGTAATTTTTTTATTCTATTCTATGGTTAGAAAACGGCTGGTCTCGAAAAAACGAGAAAAGAGATGCTATTTATAGTATTTTGTCATAAAATTGGTATAAGTATTACTTATACGATTTTATGAAAAAATGCTATTTATAGCATTTTGTCATAAAATTGAACTACCCTTTCTCGTTAAATTATAATACCAATTATCTAATAAATAATTATAAACTACTAACTAATAAACTAACAGAATGCTACCAATCAACGCTACATCTCTTATTATTCACAACATTGTTGTCTCACTAGACGAATACAACACACTTTGTCTTGTTCCTGTATCCAGATATATGAAGTATGATATCGACTGCTCTCACTTACCTATCCGCACATTCGGCTCTCGTCACGCAGATAACAGGGTTCTATCTCAATTAACATCTGGAGAAATGGATTATCTAGACCTATAAAAAAATATAAAAATTACTCATCTTCCCCACATACTACCTTTTACTTCCCATCCGCCCCATCTTTTTTCACGCTGGTATTTTCTCACAAAATTGATTAACTTATTTTGAGCTAACCCATATGCAAGTTATTTAACAAATAATTATATAATTACAAACTAGCTAACTAAAATGAATGATGAGCCTGGAATAAATTGGAACCTTTTAAGTTTGAACCCACCAACACCTGATGGATACCTAGAATATATTGAAAATATTACAAACAGATGGCGTGGAGCACTATTCAGTCATAGTCCTTATACATCCGATGATGATGATGATGATTATGATGATGATGTATCAGATTATTCATCAAATGCAGACACTGAAATAATTGACTTCGTTAATCCTGAAGATGATGAGATGGATATTGATGATGATGACAGTGATGAAAATACTGTAGTTATGGATTTTGATGACACCCACAGTGACTTCATTAACGAAGATTTATAAAAAATATAAAAATTACTCATCTCCCCACATATCACCTTTTACTTCCCATCCACTCCATCTTTTTTCACGTCAGAATTTATACGATTTTATAGAACATCTATCACTATGGATGTGTCATAAATTTGAACAACCTTTTCTTGGTTAACAATAATACCAGTTATTTAACAAATAATTATTAACTACTAACTACTAACTAAGATGAGCTTATTTAACAAAGATTTTATTAATTCTATTACCTCAAATAATGGTATTGTTGGTTCTGTATTATTAGGAACTATGACATTAATTGGCGGAACAGATATATACAAATACATAAATAACAAAGTTTATCAATATAAAATACATAAAGAAATTAGTGAAATCATATCAAATTACGATTCAAAATATACACATAAAATAATGGTTTATGATATAAACAATTTTGAGCATAATAATCAATGGGATATTGATATTTCTAATAAAGATTTTGCTAATGCTATTCAACATTTCAGAAAATCAAATAACACAAAATTAAATTTAAACAAATATCCATATTATAGACGCCTTGTAATTAACAGAAATGAAGATAATAATGTAGAAATTTCATTTGCAGATTAAAAATATATTTCCACAAAATCATAAAAAAATATAAAAAATTATTCATCCACCCCACATACCACCTTTTACTTCCCATCCACTCCATCTTTTTTCACGTCAGAAATCTTCTGCATCTTATGTTGTGATATTATATATATTTCACAACATAGCATTTTCATTTATTTTTATTGGGGTCTCAACTCAACCTCTCAAAAATAACAATCCATTGCACAGGGTCTTCCAACTGATATTTACCTTTCACTGTAAATCCTGCCCGCGAGACCATCGAATATATTTTATCCGGGGTCTCCATTTTAATATCCTGGACGTTCTGCCTTATATTTCCACTACTATTATCAGTAAAGTTCTCCGTGACCTGCATTGTCTCACTAGTTGAACTATATTTATAGTTCACTTTATATTGAAACCCGTCGTAATCAACCACAAATTCATTGCCACTTTGTCTTTCAAAATAAAATGGCGAGACCAGTGACCCAGGTAATTTACTGTATTTTTCTGGGTCTACAATATGTAATACCAAATATCCCCCAGGTCTCAATAAATAATATGCATTTGTAAAGAATTTCATTTTATTTTCCATTAAATAGAGCCCTTTATCAAAACATAATACGTGGCTAAAAATCCCTTTTTCAAATAACATCGGGTCTCCCATATTCCCGCATTTGAAATTCTTTTTAAGCTTGCCGTATTTTTCACCCGACGCATTTACCAATGGGGCGTGACTATCAACCCCGTGTGCCTCATATTCTAAATCTGTTAATTGGTAAACAAGGTCTCCGGTTTTACTAGATGCATCTAAGAATACACTATTATCATCAGCCTGGGTGTTTGAAAGAACAAACCCGAGACCCTGGCGATTATGTTTTTGAGGATTATGGATAGTATCGTATATTTCACTATAGAATTCATCATATGCCTTATCATTGTGTTTGACACTGAATTTTTCTTTTTGGGTAAATGCCTCGGCTGTAGGTTGATACCGGAAAAATAAGATATATATGATGTATATCAGACATAAAAATAGTATTATAGTTATTAATGTTTTGTTGTATTGCATAATTATATATTATATAGTTATAATTATGTTATGAACACTATACGTTATTTCTCAATTGAGTGCGAGTATGGTTATTAAATCTGTCAACACCAATTCGAGAATTTTCTAAACTATCTGGAACATCGGTATAATATTGTTGTTTTCTAAATAATTCAGGGTGTGGTTGGACAGATGGTCTCGAGACAACAGACACATTGTATAAATCACTGGTTGATGAAGGTACATAAACACCTCGTGATGCTCCGTGTTGGAGAGCCACAGTTTGATTGCGTAAATCGGTCTCAACGTCGATATTTACAAAATAGCTAGATGGTGGACCACGGCGGTTTCCTGGATAAAAATTGACTTCTGGATGATGGCGTATTTCGTGATTAATAGGAACAGATGCCTGTTTGCGATAATCGTATGCTGGATATAAAATATATCGGGTATCTACTGGACGTGGATCAAAATTAGGGGCGAGTAAATAATCTGGCTTTGTTCTTGATGTTATACGGTCATTTATTTCGGCGAGCCTGTCATATTGTCCATATTGAATACCATTTACAACACCGTGCATTTGTTCATTATACTTGCTATATTCCATTTTATTGTTTATTACTAAAAATAGTTATTATATATTTTGTATATAAATTATTATGGCATCATTTTAGTGAAATTAGTCTAAACAATAGTATCATAAATATATTTACACTCAGTTTTATACATTTCCGCAAACTCGTCACTCATTAAATTCTCAAAATGTGCCGGACCACCATATTTTAATAAATGCACAGTTGAATACTTATTGCATTTGATAATTATTCCATTTTTATGTAATCGTCTTGAATATTCAATATCTTCTGCATTTCCGTGCACTAAACGTTCATCTAATGGATATTTTAATGCAACATCCCTTTTTATTACATAATAAGCACCGGATATATACATAAATACATTGGTTTCTACTGTATTTTCAAAATCATACGGCAATAGCCCGTGTTTATAAAAATAAGGATGTATCAAATCAGCCGGTGAATAAAATAATGTATTTTCTTTATCATTTACTAAGGTTGCCATCGTAAATAATGTATAATCTCTAAATCGCGTTCCATCAGTATTCACTATTTTATTAACACACCAGTCATAGTTTGAACCATACTTAAGAAATCCGGTATACCAGTCAGGAGCGAGTGTAATATAATCGTGCATCATAACAATATTCTCGTATTTTGCAGTCCGCGCAATCATATTTTTCTTACGTGTTATCCAAGCAGGTTTTATAGTTTCATCAAATGGAATGCATTTTATATTATATCCAGGTTCTATTTTTGTGTTTCCGACAATGATGACTTCATAGACGGGTATGTGGTTGTTTTCAATCGATTGAATAATAAGACGAATAAATTCATCATTTTTACCGTCAGTTATAATACCAAAAGTGAAATCCATCAATAAAAAATAATAGTTATTATAATAAAATACTTATTATTTTTATGTTATTTTTATGATTTGTTTTTACATCCTTGAATATACAATTCCAAGTATTCGGGGGAAATCAGATTTTCGAAATTAACAGGCTCTTTATATTTTAATAATTTAACACACGATTTTGGATTACATTTTATAATAATATTGTTATTATGAAGACGTCTCGAATATTCAATATCTTCTGCATTTCCGTGCAGTAAGTCTTCATCCAATAAGAATTTCTGTGCAACCCATTTTTTTATAACATAATAAGTCCCGGATATATACATATACTTGTTTGTTTCTATCGTATTAATAAAATCATATGGTAAAAGACTATTATAATAAAAATAACTGTCTATTAAATTGGCTGGAGATATAATCTCTGTTCTTGCTTTATTCGATAATACAACATTGTGTTGGCATAATAAATAATCCCTAAATCGAGTGTCATTGGAGTTTACTATTTTATTAACACACCAATCATAGTTGTCTCCCCACTGTAAAAATCCTGTATACCAATCTGGGGCGAGGGCAACGTAATCGTGCATCATAACAATGTTATCGTATTTTGCTGTTTTGGCAATAATATTTTTCTTGCGCGTTATCCAACCAGGTTTTATGGTCTCGTTAAACAAGATAATATTGATATTATATGTGGGCTCTATTTTTGTGTTTCCGACAATGACGATTTCATAGACAGGTATATGGTTGTTTTCAATAGATTGGATAATGAGGCGAATATAATCATCATTATTGCCGTCAGTTATAATACCAAATGTGAAATCCATAATATGTATAATATTATATATAATTCTTTATATTCTATTACAAGCACTAACAAATAGTTGTAAATGTTCGTTATCCATAACGTTTTCCCAACGAGTACTCACTTTTTGTTTGAGAAATCCTACCCGTGAATAAGGATTGCATTTAATAATAATATTGTTATTGTGTAATCTATTTGAATATTCAACATCTTCTCCTTCTGCATAAGAAAGGTTTTCATCTAACGGATATTGTAAGGCAATATGTTTTTTAATAATATAATATGAACCAGATATATACATATATTTATTTGTATGAATTGTATTCTCATAATCATATGGTAGTAAACAATGGGTGTAATAATAATCATCATTAACTCCAACTATTTGAGACAATGATTTGTCCAAATAGGTAGGAACCGCAGTATAATCTCTAAACCGGGTTTTGTCATAATTTACTATACGATTTACACACCATTCATAGTCATCACCCCATCTTAAAAATCCATTATACCAATAGTTATCAAATATTATATAATCGTGCAATAATACAACATTTTCATATTTTGCTTGTTCTGTTATTATGTTTTTCTTTCGGGTAATCCAAGCACGTTTAATATTTTCGTCAAAAGGAATTATTCTAATTCTATCAGTTGGATCAATCTTACTATTTCCAACAATGATGATTTCATAATTTGGAATATTGTTTTGTTCAATACTCAATATTATTTGTCTAATATAATGATCATTTAATCCATTTGTTATTATACCGAAACTGAAGTTTATTTGCTTAGTATTATCGGCTATTCTAACAGTGAATTTATTTGTATCATCAATCTGTTGCTGAATTTTTATTAATAACTCTTTTCTTTTTATTTCATTTTTTTTTCGGTTTTCAATATCATTTATAAAGTTAAACTTAAGCATAGCTTATTATATATGATATATGATATAATATATAATATTTTTGTCTTTTATATGTTTTATGTATTACATTATATCTAGAACAAACCTCTAAATGTATATTGAGTTGTAGCAGTATTAAAATTCGCCTTTATCGCCTTTGCGCGTCTAACACCCGCATTAGTTGCACCTACACCGGCCCCTACTATATATTTATTATCTACTGGATGTCTTGAATTTCCTATTGATGATAAATAGACTGCACGTCTTTTTCCTCCTCCACTGCCTCTGTGATATTTTAAGCCAAATCCTGACATTTTTCTTTCTATCTTTCTATATTATATAATAGTATTTTATAGAAAGATAAGATGACAACAAAAATAATAATATTCTCAAAATATGGTTCGCCTTCATTTTACAAATCGGGTCTTGAAAACCTCTACTCATTAAATAACGATAGTGAATATGGACCTGCTGGGTTATATTATATCACTGCTAATGATGATTATACACACGCCGTTATATTAGACTGTGAAATGCCACATATTAATCTTCCTAAAGAAAGGGTTATTGGGTTTTCAACAGTTTCCACTAACCGACAATCATTCAGTAAAGAATTTGCTATTTATGCAGCCACCTATATATCGAAATACTTTGTATGCGAAAAAGGGGGTATCGGAGACCCATTTGTAGACGGGCCTGGTTTCACTTTGCATCAAGGGTTTATTAATTATCAACCAGACAAGAAAAAACTAATGTCAATGGTTGTTAATAATAACCGAGGAACTGACGGTAATAGATATAGCCATTTATTAGTCCAGCGCATAATTGGATATAATCTGAATATTGATATTTATGGTCTCGACGGAAATTTATATAAAGATGCAAATGGTAATATTGATGCCAGAATTAAATCAGGCGTGCGCCATCCGAGTATCCCTTATAGTGATTATTCTTTTTCGATTGTTCTTGAAGACTATTCACAACCAAATTATTATACTAGTCGATTAATAGACCCTATTATATATGGATGCACCCCAATTAATTTCGGCTGTTCTAATGCAAGCGAACATATGAATGGTTCTACTGTTATTCAATTAACTAGCGATATTAATCACGATATGAAAATAATACAGGATGTATTGAAGGCGCCGGCGAAATTTTATAGTAAACCAAATAGTATAGTTGAGACCCAGAATTTTGTGAAAAAGGTGCGCAATATTTTTCAAGACCTTTCACAAAATTGATTTTAAGAGGAAAATATATGACACTGTTCATTATACATATGTATTATTATAATGATTATGGCGAGGAAGACAGGTATTCCGATGGTAGTGGAGGTAGCAGCACAGTTATATATGGTACAGATGATGACGATGACAATGATACCAGAAGCACCAATAGTATTTCCAGTGGTACAACCGACAGTAGTATAGATGGGGACTTTGATTTCAGTATATTAAGTATTGATGGCGATTTTGAATATGATGATGCAGACCAAGAAAATACCATTACAGAACATATTGGAACTCTTGAGACAGATTATTTAGACACAGATAAAACAACAGACCAATATATTATTGGTATGGCACATAAACAGAAAGGGCATTATATGCTGGCATCCTGTATTAGCCCGGCAACATATTTTAAATATAATCACGAAGAAATAAAAAAATACTTGTTTATGTCTAGTATATATTATTTACGGAGACCAAAAATAGACATCCTGCAACTCCATATTACCCCCGAGGGATTATATACCTGTGTTATTAAGACCTATTGGATAAAGATTATTCAACGGCGGTGGCGGACAATTTATGCGCGCAGGAAACTGTTCAAAAGCCTGCGGTGTAGTGTGGTAGAATTGCGGTATCGAGAACTACATAGTGGATTTTCTCAGCGTTGCGCTGTTATGCCGGGATTAACTCGCCTATTTTGCTAGAAGAGTTTGTAAATAGTGTATATTTTTGTTTTTTTATATACAATAACATAAAAACAAAAAGATGCTATTATATAAGCTATTCATTTGATATTGCAACATATGTCAAAAATACGTATAAAAATATTTTCCAGTTTCTGTAGTTCATCACACGCAAAAGAAATATATGAAAAGATATGCAATGCAAATGAAATAAATAACTATGGTGTAGATAAAGAAATTTATTTATTAGGAGATGAAGATAATGATTATACACACGCAATTATATGGAATACTGCTATGCCAATCCTCACTATTCCAAAAGAAAATGTGGTGGGTCTCGCATTTGAACCACCATCTTTTCTGGGATTATTTCCTGGATTTGTTTCTTATGTCCAAAAATATGTTGGCAAATATCATATTGGACAAAAACTGAATGGATTACCTGATGAATTTGTTGAAAAATATTCATATATGGGACATTCAATGCTATCATCTCCTATCCAGAAAAAGACCCGTGTTATGTCTATTATAGTAAGTCAAAAAATGTTCGCTCCGGGTCATAAATATCGGCATTCATTGGTTCAACGAATTGTACGGGAGAGATTGCCTGTATATATTTATGGACGCGGTTCTTCTTTGTATAATTATGAGTTCAATATGGGTGGGTTTCAGAATTTAGAGCCATTTGAGACATATATGTATTCCATTTGTATTGAGAATTATAAGATACCGCGGTATTTTTCTGAAAAAATAATAGATCCTGTTATTTGTGAATGTATGCCTATTTATTGGGGCTGTGAACATATGTCTGAATATTTAGATAG
>JACCDX010398408.1_pt1 | contig 15457 bp, 16 predicted proteins | sample 7449681 | NCBI WGS metagenome assembly JACCDX01 (sample SAMN15323450, study PRJNA562643) | freshwater metagenome | isolation source: river surface water | place: USA:Blue River Watershed | collected 2017-08-18 | reverse complement strand
TTTTCGCGATAGTGTTGTTGCAGTCGTGCCATGATCATGCCGCCTTGATTTCTTCGCCGTTGGACTTGAACACACGCACCTTGGAGCCATCGGCCTGGACCTTGACGCCCACGCGATCGGCCTTGCCGGTGGCGGCGTTGTAGATCGCCACGTTCGACTGGTGAATGGGCATGGCCTTTTCCACGATGCCGCCCGTGGTGCCGGCCATCGGATTGGGCTTGGTGTGCTTCTTCACCAGGTTGATGCCCTCGACCACCAGGTGGTCGTCGTCTTTGCGCAAGGTGACGATGCCACGCTTGCCTTTGTCACGTCCGGTCAGGACAACGACCGTATCGCCTTTGCGAATTTTGTTCATGTGGCCCTCCGATTAGAGAACTTCGGGCGCCAGGGACACGATCTTCATGAACTTCTCGGTACGCAGTTCACGCGTGACCGGGCCGAAGATGCGGGTGCCGATGGGCTCGAGCTTGTTGTTGAGAAGCACGGCGGCGTTGCCGTCGAACTTGATCAGGGAACCGTCGCCACGGCGGATGCCCTTGGCGGTGCGAACCACGACCGCGCTGTAGACCTCGCCCTTTTTGACGCGTCCGCGCGGCGCGGCTTCTTTGATGCTGACCTTGATGATGTCGCCCACGCTGGCGTAGCGACGCTTGGAGCCACCGAGCACCTTGATGCACAAAACCGATTTGGCACCCGTGTTGTCGGCGACATCGAGCCGAGATTCTGTCTGGATCATTTTGTTTAATTCCCAACTTGTACCAAGGGGCCTTGCGGCGATCCTCGATCAGTCTTGGTCCCGTCATCGATCGGGCGGCCCACGCCACCCGACCTTTGCTTGGGGTTTGGTTTCAGCCCCTAAGGGCTGTGCTTTGGGTCTCTCAACCCTTGCCGCAATGAAACACATTCCACTGCGACAAATGCCTTTCACCCGCCTTTTTCAAAGCGGAAGCCCTCGATTATGACACATTCTTTGTGGCGATGCAACATGTGGCCCCGATTAAAGCCCAGCGGGGCCCTGGGGTTTCGGTGGCCCCCAACGAAGGGGAGCGGTTCGCCCGGCGTGTCAGCCAAACGCTTGGCCGAGTTCATGCGCACGAGCCCTAGCTTTTTCAAGGGCCTGTTCAAAGTGAGCGCCCACCTCTTTTTCTTCCATGTGGCTCAGTGCGGCGTGCGTCGTACCCCCCTTGGAGGTGACGCGCTCGCGCAACACAGCTGGGGACTCGGCGCTGGCCCGGGCCAATTCGGCCGCACCCGCCATGGTGCCGACGGCCAACTGTTTGGCCTGGGCCTCGGTCAGTCCCATGGCGGTGCCGGCGCGGACCATGGCCTCGATGAAGTAAAAACAATAGGCGGGCCCGGAACCCGACAGGGCCGTGACGGCATCGAGCTGGGGCTCTTGCGCCACCCACAGGGTCTGCCCCGTGGCGGCCAGCACCTGCTCGACCAGTTGCCGGTCGGCTTCACTCACCGAAGGGCGGGCATACAGGCCGGTTTGCCCCAAACCGACCAAGGCTGGCGTGTTGGGCATGGCCCGCACCACGCGCTGGGTGCCGAGCCAGCGCGCAATGCTGTCGCTGGTGATCCCGGCGGCCACGCTCAGGTGCAGGGCTCGGGCGACATGGGGCGCGGCGGGGCGCGCCGCTTCGGCAAACACCTGCGGTTTGACCGCCCAAACGATCAGGTCGGCGGTCTGCAGCTCGACCCCAGCAGCCGGCACGGCCAACACCCCTTGGTCCAGCAAGCGCCGCCGAGCCTGGTCATCGGGATCGACCACCCGCAGTTGGTCGGGCCTCACGCCACGACGCAACAAGCCGCCCAAGATGGCGCTGGCCATGTTGCCGCCGCCCACGAATGCAATGGTTTCTTTCATGGCGCTAGCGTAGCGCAAAACCCAACGCGATGCCGCCAAACAGGGTCGCGCCCAACCAGTGGTTGAGCCGAAAGGCCCGGAAACACCCCTCGCGTCCGCGGTGACGAATCAGGGCGAAGTGCCAAAGGGCCTGTGCTGCGGCCAGCACCAAAGCCAAGTGCCAGGGCCAGCCCAATTGCAAAGGGGCAATCAAGACCGCCCAAATGACCAGGTGCAGGGCGTAGAACGCCATCACGCCAGCCACGTCCCAGCGGCCCAAGGTGATGGCCGAGGTTTTCATGCCGATGCGCAGGTCATCGTCGCGGTCCACCATGGCGTACTCGGTGTCATAGGCCAACACCCAGAACAGGTTGCCCAGCAACAAGGCCCAGGCCAAAGGGGGCACCGCGTCCCAGGCCTGTTGCCAAGACAGGCCGTTGCCGTGCACGGCCGCAAACGCCATCGGAATGCCAAAACTGAAGGCCACACCCAGCACCGCTTGGGGCATGGACACATGGCGCTTGGCGTAGGGGTAAATGAGCGTCACCGCCAGGGCGGCGAAGGACCAGGCGATGGTCGGCCCATTGAGGGTGAGCACCAGCGCGAAAGACGCCAAGGCCAGCAGGGCGCCAAAGGTCAGCGCCTGGCGCACGCTCAATATGCCCCGGGTCACGGGGCGCATGGCGGTGCGCTTGACGTGTCGGTCAAAGTCACGGTCAGCCACGTCGTTGATGGTGCAACCCGCGCTGCGCATGAGCACCGTGCCCAGCACGAACACCCCCAACATGTGCCAACCTGGCCAGCCATCGGCGGCGATCCACAACGCCGACAGGGAAGGCCACAACAGCAGCAACCAGCCAGCCGGCCGGTCCCATCGGATCAGGTCCAGATAGGGCAACAGCCTCATGACAGACGCACCACCCCCGGCAATTCACACGAGTAAACCGCGTTGCGCAAGGCCGCGATCGCTTCGTAGCGGGTGAAGCTGCGTCGCCAGGCCAGCACCACCCGACGCATGGGGGGGCTGTCCTCGCCATCGACGATGGGCAGGTAGCGGACGTATTTCTCGTCGGTTTTGCTGCGGCTGCGTCGCGCCTTGGGTTGCAAGGCGTCGGACGGCACCGACAAGCGCGGCACCAGGGTCACCCCCATGCCAGCGGCCACCATGTGCTTGATGGTTTCCAGGGACGAGCCCTCGAAACTTTTTCGGATGCCTTCGGCGTCGCTGGAAAACCGGGCGAACTCGGGACACACCTCGAGCACGTGGTCGCGGAAACAGTGGCCTGTGCCCAGCAACAGCATGGTCTCTGACTTGAGCGCGCGGGCACTGATCTGGGTCTGTTGCGCCAAGGGGTGGGCACTGGGCAAGGCGGCCAAAAAGGGCTCGTCGTAAAGCGGGGCCATGGCCAAGCCGGTGTCGGGGAAGGGCTCGGCCAAGATCGCGCAGTCGATTTCACCGGTGCGCAGCATCTCCAACAACTTGACGGTGAAGTTCTCTTGCAACAACAAGGGCATCTGAGGCGTTTGTTCGATCGCGTTGCGCACCAACTCGGGCAACAAATAAGGCCCGATGGTGTAGATCACCCCCAGACGCAACGGCCCGGCCAGCGGGTCTTTGCCGCGTTTGGCGATCTCCTTGATGCTGGCGGCTTGCTCGAGCACGCTCTGGGCCTGCCGCACGATCTCATCGCCCAGGGGCGTGAGGGCGACTTCGTTGGCGTTGCGCTCAAAGAGCTTGACCTCCAACTCGTCTTCGAGTTTCTTGATCGCCACCGACAAGGTGGGTTGCGAGACAAAACAAGCTTCGGCCGCTCGGCCAAAGTGCTTCTCACGCGCCACCGCGACGATGTATTTCAATTCGGTCAGGGTCATGGTTGCATTATCCCCGCATTGGCGCGCCCGCGCCCCCGCAAGGCCCCCCCAAACGTCAGGCTTTGAGGTATTCGGCGCGCTGGCCCAGCCAGCGGTGCAAGTGCTGTTCGGCCAAATCGGGGTGCCGATCCAACATCAGGGGCGCGGTGCGACGCGCCCATTCCAGCCAATCCAAATCGGTTTGCAAGTCGGCAAAGCGCAGCAAGGCCGCCCCCGACTGGCGCGCACCCAAAAATTCGCCTGGCCCACGGATTTCCAAGTCGCGACGGGCGATCTCAAACCCGTCGTTGGTTTCGGCCATGGCGCGCAAGCGCTCGCGCGCGGTGTCGGACAACTTGCCCCCTTCGTTGACCGAATACATCAGCACGCAGGCCGACGCCGCCGCGCCGCGCCCCACGCGGCCGCGCAGCTGATGCAACTGGCTCAGGCCAAAGCGCTCGGCATGCTCGATCACCATCAGCGAGGCGTTGGGCACATCGACCCCGACCTCGATCACGGTGGTGCTGACCAGCACCCCCATGTCCCCTCGGGTGAACAGATCCATGACGGCTTTTTTCTCTGCCACGGACATGCGCGAATGCAGCAGGCCCACCCGCACCGGGTGCTCGGGATCGGTGTTGAGGGCGGCACTGAGTTGGGCATGGGTTTCCGTCGCGTTGCTCAGGTCCAGGGCCTCGCTCTCCTCGATCAAGGGGCAGACCCAATAGACTTGCCGCCCCTCGGCCAACTGGGTCCGGATGCGCTGCACCAATTCGGCCCGGCGCGAGTCAGCGACGACCCGGGTCAAAACCGGCGTGCGCCCGGGTGGCAACTCGTCCAGGGTGGACACATCCAAGTCCGCATAGTGCGCCATGGCCAGGGTGCGCGGAATCGGGGTGGCGCTCATCATCAGCATGTGCGGCTCCTGCACCGCTTCGGACGCCCGGGCCTGCTGGGTCTTGCGCCGCAAGGTCAAGCGCTGCTCGACGCCAAAGCGATGCTGCTCGTCGATGATGGCCAGTCCCAGGCGATGGAATTGAACGTCCTGCTGAATCACCGCGTGGGTGCCCACCACGAGCAAGGCATCACCCCCCTCGATCGCGGCCAGCATGGTCTGACGCTCCTTCTTCTTTTGACTGCCCGTCAGCCAAGCCACCCGCCTGCCCGGCGGCAACAAAGGCTCGATCCAATCGACCAGCTTGCGAAAGTGTTGCTCTGCCAAGATTTCGGTCGGGGCCATCAACGCGCATTGCCAGCCCGAGTCCATGGCCAGGGCCGCCGCCAGCGCGGCGACCACGGTCTTGCCCGAACCGACATCGCCCTGCAAGAGCCGGTGCATGGGCACCGAGCGCGACAAATCGGCGGCGATCTCCTGGCCCACGCGCCGCTGGGCCGAGGTGAGCGCAAACGGCAAGGCCGCTTGCAGACCGCTGTGGATGCCCCGCGCCTGCGCCCGCAGGATGGGCGCTCGCAGCGCTTCGCGCTCCCGCTTGGCGCGAAACTGCGACAGCTGTTGGGCCAACAGTTCCTCGGCCTTGAGCCGACACCAGGCCGGGTGCGAACGGTCTTCCAGCGTCGCCAGTCGGGTGTCGGGGGTGGGGTGGTGCAGGAACCGCAGGGCCTGGGTCAATGGCCAAATGCCCGGGGGTTGCAGGTCGGCGGGCAAGGTCTCGCTGAATGCCCCTTCGCGCATGGCCCGCTCCAGGCCGCCCTGAACGGCCTTGCGCAAATAGGCCTGTGGCAAGCTGGCCGATGAAGGGTAGACGGGGGTCAGGGCCTCGGCCAGCGGGGCGCCCGCGGTCGAGACCGATGGGTGCATCATGGTGCGCCCCATGAAGCCACCGCGCACCTCGCCACGCACCCGAACCCGCTGACCGACCTCCAACATTTTTTTCATGTGGGGGTAAAAGTTGAAGTAACGCAGCGTGCAGGTGTCGCTGCCATCGTCAAGCACCACCTGCAACTGGCGGCGGGGCTTGTGGGCCACATCGCACCGGGTCACCACCCCCTCGATCTGGGCCACCTCGCCATCCCGCACCTCGCGCAGTTGGACCACACGGGTTTCGTCCTCGTATCGATAGGGCAAATGCAGCGCCAGGTCAACCGGGCGCAGCAGACCGAGCTTGCGCAAGGCCTTTTGGGGTGCGGACAGCGGTTTGTCGGTGCTGGGCTTGGGGTCGACCATGGGGGAATTGTGCCTTGCGCGGGCCGGGCATGCGACAATGGTCCCCTTTCTTGGAACGGGTCCGTCCGGCCCTCAAGCCCCATGACGCAGAAGTTTGAATCGTTCACGCTGTCGGATTTTGATTTCGACCTCCCCACCGAACTGATCGCCCAACACCCCGCCCCCGTGCGCAGCCAATCGCGCCTGCTCGATGGTCGGCAAACCCCGCCGGTGGATCGGGTCTTTCATGACTTGCCTGACTTGTTGCAACCGCAAGATCTGCTGGTGTTCAATGACACCCAAGTGATCAAGGCTCGCCTGTGGGGTCAAAAACCCACCGGCGGTCGGCTGGAGCTGCTGATCGAGCGCGTGCTGCCCGACATCGATGGGCAGCCACTACATCAGGTGGTGGCGCACATGAAGGTCAGCAAAAAGCCACCGACTGGGACCACCTTGCGCATGGATGGCGGCTTTGAAGCCACCTTGCTGGGTCGTTGGCCCGACGCGCAGGGCCCCTTGTTTCGCTTGGCCCTGAGCGGCGCGCCGCATGACCTGATGGCCACTCATGGCCACGTGCCATTGCCGCCCTACATCACCCACGCCGACGACGCCAACGACGAGCACCGCTACCAAACCGTGTTCGCGCGCCATCCTGGGGCCGTGGCGGCCCCGACCGCGGCCCTGCACTTTGACGACAGGGTGCTGCAAGGTCTGGCTGAGCGCGGTGTCGAGCGCGCCAGCGTCACCCTGCACGTGGGCGCGGGCACCTTTCAGCCGGTCAAGAGCGAGCGCATCGACCAGCACGTGATGCACCACGAGGTCTATCGCATCCCGCCCGCAACCCTGGCTGCGATCGAGCGCTGTCGCGCGCGCGGCGGACGTGTGTTGGCGGTCGGCACCACCACCGTGCGCACGCTGGAGTCGTGGGCCAAAACCGGTCACACCGAGGGCGACACCAACATTTTCATCACCCCCGGTTTTGAGTTTCAAGTGGTCGATCTGCTGTTGACCAATTTCCATTTGCCCAAAAGCACCCTGATGATGCTGGTCTCGGCCCTGGCTGGACACCGCCACGTCATGGACCTGTACCAGCACGCCATCGCCCAGCGGTATCGCTTCTTCAGTTACGGCGACGCCATGTTGCTGCAACGCGCCTGAACCGACGGCCCAAACCTAAAATACCCCCGTGCTCGAATTCCAATTGCTCACCACCGACCCCCACAGCCACGCCCGGCGCGGCGTGCTGAACCTGCGTCACGGCCAGGTGCAAACGCCCATCTTCATGCCGGTTGGCACCTACGGGACGGTCAAGGGGGTCATGCCACGCAGCCTTGAGGAGATGGGGGCCCAAATCATTTTGGGCAACACCTTTCACCTGTGGATGCGCCCTGGCCTGGACATCATGCGCGGCTTTGGGGGCCTGCACGGCTTCGAGCGTTGGGACAAGCCGATCCTGACCGACAGCGGCGGGTTTCAGGTTTGGTCACTGGGCGAGATGCGAAAAATCACAGAAGCAGGGGTGCACTTTGCCTCGCCCGTCAATGGCGACAAATTGTTCATGTCGCCCGAAGTCAGCATGCAGATCCAGACCGTGCTCAACAGCGACATCGTCATGCAACTGGACGAGTGCACGCCGTATGAGACGCGGGGCCACCTGACCACCGAGGCCGAGGCGCGCGCCAGCATGGAGATGAGCCTGCGCTGGGCCCTGCGCTCGAAGGCGGAGTTTGCGCGCCTGGGCAACCCCAACGCCCTGTTTGGCATCGTGCAGGGGGGCATGTTCGAGCACCTGCGCCAAGCCTCGCTCGACGCCCTGGTCGAGATGGACTTCCCCGGCTATGCGGTGGGTGGCGTCAGCGTGGGCGAGCCGAAAGACGAGATGCTGCGCATCATGGCACACACCCCCCACCGTTTGCCAGCGCACAAGCCGCGCTACCTGATGGGCGTGGGCACCCCAGAGGACCTGGTGCAGGGGGTGGCCGAGGGCGTGGACATGTTTGACTGCGTGATGCCGACCCGAAACGCCCGCAACGGCACGCTGTTCACCCGTTACGGCGACTTGAAATTGCGCAACGCGCGCCACAAGAACGACCCTGGCCCGCTGGACGACACCTGCACCTGCTACACCTGCGCCGGTCACACCCGTGCCGACGGCAGCGTGAGCGGGGGATTCAGCCGGGCCTATCTGCACCACTTGGACCGCTGCGGCGAAATGCTCGGCCCCATGTTGTGCACCATTCACAACCTGCATCACTACCTGAACCTCATGCGCGAGGTCCGGTTGGCGCTGGATCAAGGCCGCTTCGCCGAGTTTCGTCGTCAATTCGCCCAGGACCGTGCGCGCGGGGTCTGAACGCCGCCATGAGCCTTGAATCGGTCCGCCAGTTTTTTGCCGCGCAAGGCGTGGATTTGCCCATCTTGATCACCGCCGAGACCACCGCGACGGTGGCCACCGCCGCCGTCGCACACGGGGTCAGCCCAGGTCAAATCGCCAAGACGCTGGCGTTTCGCCTCAGCGATGGACGCGACATTTTGATCGTCGCAGCGGGTGACGTGCGCATCGACCATGGCAAGTTCAAGCGCACCTTTGGCAAAGGCAAGATGCTGTCCGCTGACGAGGTGGTGCGCCTGACCGGCCACCCGGTCGGCGGGGTGTGTCCCTTCGGGCTGGCCACCCCCATGCCGGTGCACCTGGACCAATCGCTGCGCACCTACACCGAGATGCTGCCCGCCGCCGGCAGCATCGACAGCGCGGTGCGCATCGGGGTGGACCTGATGGCGCGATTGACCCGGGGCGTTTGGGTCGACGTCTGCGGCGCGCCCCCGCCGGCACCCCCAACGGCCTGATCAGGCCTTGGACGTGCCGGGCAATTCGATGCCCGGAAAAATCTTGATCACCGCGCTGTCGTCCTCTCGGCCATGACCGGCCGAAGACGCTTGCATGAACATCTGGTGCGCGGTGCTGGCCAATGGCAAGGGGAACTTGCTGGCGCGCGCCGTGTCCAGCACCAGCCCCAGGTCTTTGACAAAAATATCCACCGCCGACAGGGGCGTGTAGTCGGCCGCCAGCACATGGGCCATGCGGTTTTCAAACATCCAGCTGTTGCCCGCGCTGTGCGTGATGACGTCGTAGAGTTCGTTCGCGTTGACCCCTTCGCGCAGGCCCAACGCCATCGCTTCGGCCGCCGCCGCGATGTGCACACCCGCCAGCAACTGGTTGATGATCTTGACCTTGGAGCCATTGCCCGCCCGGTCGCCCAGCCGGTAGACATTGGCTGCCATGGCCTGCAAAAAGGGGTCGGCCACGGCATACGCCGCCGGCTCACCCGCGGTCATCATGGTCATCTCGCCACTGGCCGCACGCGCGGCCCCGCCAGAAATCGGCGCGTCCAAATACAACAAGCCCCGGCCTTTGAGGGCCGCTTCCCAAGCGATGGAGCGGTTGGGATCCACCGTGGAACACATCACAAACACACTGCCCGCTCGCATGGCATCGACGACGCCTTGACCATGGCCCTCGGGGCCCCACAACACCTGCTCGGTCTGGTCGGCATTGACCACGACCGAGATCACCACCTCACAAGCGGCCCCCAGTTCGGCCAAGCTGGCGCAAGCCACGCCCCCCTGGGCGGCAAAGGCCTGCGCGGCCTCGGCCCGAACATCATAGACATGGGGCGCAAACCCGGCACGGCGCAAGCTGCCCGCCATGCCCGCCCCCATGGCCCCCAGGCCGATCAAACCCACTTTTTTCATGTTTAAGCCCCACTGCTGTTTGTGAACACCGTCAACACACCGGTATAGCCATACAAGTGCTGGTGCGCGATTTCGCCACCCGCAAAAAAACCCACCAAAGGCACATCGCCCAAGGCCCGACGCACCAGTTGCAATTCGGCGCTGGCGGCACCGAAATGGGGGCCGCCACGGCCGGCACAACTGATGTAGATGGCCCCCGCCATGCCTCGTGAGGGGTGGGGTCCAGCGGTGGCCTCGTCGGCCAAGGACCGCCCCAACTCGACGCTGATTTCTTCCGGCTCCAAGGCTTCGCGAATCTCGGCCCCGATGCGCAACAAATCGGCTTTGGCCGCCTGGACATTGCGTTGACAAAAAGCCAGTTGCATGCCGGGCGCCAGATCGTGGGCTATGGCCACTGCACGGCGGTTGGGGTCCAGGCCCAGGATGTGGCGCACCATGACCTCCTCACCAAACTGGTTGGCACGCGCAAGCATGCCCTCCGGGGCGCGCGACAAGCCGACCAACGTGGCGCGCACCGCCTCGATGGCGCGCCGGGGATCGTACAGGTTCACCCCCAGATCGGCCAGCAACACATCCAGGGCGGGCTCGCCGTCCAGGTGCGTGACCACATGGCCGTCGTGCCCCGTCACGGCGCGCGCCCGCGAAATCGGTTGACACCCCTGGGTCACGCGCGACACCATCGCCACGCCCGGACCAAAAGCCACCCCGCTCAAGCCCCCAAGCAACACGCCCGAGCCTTGGGGGGTGTTCGGGCCACAAGCCAGCTGAGGCAAGTCGCCACGGCCACTGGCCAAGCCGCCAAACACATGGCCACTGACGGTGTGCGAAGCCAGTTCTTGAATCAGCTCGGGCAAATCGGGGGACTGACCATCGGCGTGGATCAAGGCGGTGTGGGCTTGAAACCCTTGGGCCAGGGCTTGACTCAGGGGCGCGATGCCGCTGAACAGCCGATAGGCAGCGGGGGGCACGTCGAGCAACATCACGCTGAGCGCGGGTTCATCAAAATACTCGACGCCCGACGCGCACACCCCGATCCCGACGGTGCCGGACCAGTCCGCCACCGTGGGCAACTCTTGACGCAGCAGCGCCAACACCTCGGCGGCGTGTGCCGCATAGTGGTCGGTCAGGTAGACCAGGCCCAGGCCTGGGCGCTGGGCGTACTCGGGCAGGGCCATCTGCGCCCGCAACTGCGCCGCCACGAGACCGACCGCCATCGCCCACTGGGGGTGGGTGGCATGGCCTTGAGCAAACAACTTCATTTTTTCGCTTGGCGTGAACGGGGGGTCTTGCGCGCGACGCTTTTGGCGGTGGCGCGCGCACCCGCCTTGGCGGGGGACGAGGGGCTGGGGCCGGGGCCTGCAGGGGCCAAGGTCTCGGCCTTGCGCTGCATGTCTTTCATGGCGTCACCCGCGATCTGCTGAAACTGTTGCGTCAACGAGCCCCACCAGGCCATGGGATCCACCCCGCTGGCGGGCTGCGCCCCGGTGTCCTTGGACGCCTTGGATGCGGGTGGTTTCTTCTGTGTCGGCTTGACGCGCTCAGGGGGCGGTTTCGCCGCCTCTGCCGGTTCGGTCGGTTTCACCTTGAGCGCCTCGGCCAACTCGCCCATGCTCACGTTCATGCCCTGGAGGGTCGCGAGCGTCATGCGCTGAACTTCCAAGGCCTGGATCGTGGCCGCCACCGCCTGGGTGTTTTGCTCCAACCAAAACTGCACCGCCCGCAAATCCTTGATGCGCCGCTCAAGCTCCTGAGGGTCGAGCGTGGGCGCGATCCAACTGCTCGCCCCCGGCGTCGCTGGGTGGTTGCCACTGGCCAGTTTTTGCAGGAAATCAAAACCAGGGACAAACTTTGAAAAATCAAACGATGCACTCTGGGTCATGGTTGCTCCTTGGGTGGTTCGGTGACAAAACCCACTTTTTGCAAACCGGCACGTTGGGCCACCGACAGGCCTTGCGCCACCGCGTCGTAGCGGGCCTGTCGATCGGCCCAGATGTGCAGGGCGGGTTGCGGTTCGCGTGCGGCCAATTGGCTCAGCTGCACACGCAAGTCATCCAAGCTGACCCGCGCCTGATCCAGCGCGTAACGGCCCTGCGCGTCGATGGACAGGCGCACCGCCTGCGGCTTGGGGTCCAATGGCTGGCTGTTGGCTTGCGGCAACTGGACATGGACGGCTTGCTTCATGACAGGGACGGTGATCATGAAAATGATCAGCAGCACCAACATCACGTCGACCAGCGGCGTCACGTTGATCTCGCTCATCACCGCTTCGTCGTTTTCACTGGGTCGAAATGCCATGTCAACCCCCTTTGGTCCCCGCTGAACCGGTCAACAAGGCCTGGGTGTGCAAAGTGGCGGCAAATTCACGCAAACCCGCCATGCGGTTCTTGCTCAAACGCAGCAAGCCGTTGTAGGCCAGGACCGCTGGAATGGCCACGGCCAAACCGACCGCAGTCATGACCAAGGCTTCTCCCACTGGACCCGCCACCTGATCGATCGACGCCTGCCCCGCCTGCCCCATGTTCATCAAGGCGTGGTAGATGCCCCAGACCGTGCCAAACAGGCCGACAAACGGCGACGTGGCACCCACGGATGCCAACAAGGTCATCTTGGATTGCAGCGCAGCCCACTGGCGATCCAGCACCGCTTGCATGTGGCGCGCCACCCATTCGCTGGGGTCGATCGCCAGCCCCGCCCAGCGCCCCTGGGCTTGCCCCAACTGCAGGGCGGCCTCATCGGCGGCATGCGCCAACTGAACGTGGGGGTCTTCGCCGCTGGCCGCCTGGCGCCAAGCTTGGCGTTGTGTCGCGCTCCAGCCGGCCCAATCGACCACCGCCAGGGCTTGGCGGCGCAGGCGGTGGATCTGCAGCAGTTTGACCAGCAGCACCGACCAGGTCACCACCGACATGGCCATCAACAAGAGGGCGACCAAGCGGATCACCCCATCGCCATCCGTCCAAAACTGCCCCAAACCGATTGCACCGTCCATGCTTCATTCCTTGTTCGACTTCAGATCAAACGTCACAGGCACATTGAACCACATGGCCAATGGAACCCCTGCACGCTTGGCGGGAACATACCGCCACGACATGACGGCTTCCAGCGCCGCCGTGTCCAGACGACTGTATCCGCTTTTCACCTCCAAATGCGCCTCTTTGGGCATCCCTTGCTCGTCGATGTAAACCCGCACCACCACCCGGCCCTGTTCACCCAGGCGTTTGCTCATGGCGGGATAAGGGGGCGGTGGGTTGTTGAGGTAGTTCGCCCATTGACTGGGGGGGGTCAGATCGGCGCTGGCCTGAGGCGCGGCGACAGGCAGGGGGCTGGCTGGGGCATACGGGCCCATCGGGGTCGATTCGGTGGCCCGGCTTTCCGTGGCTCGGGCCTCGGATCGGCCATCGTGTGGGGCGGTGGCTTCGGTCACGGGCCTGACCGCCAGCGGCTCGGGCCGAGGGTCGGGCTTCATGGCGGGGCTCTGAGCGGGTGCAGGGACCGTTGCGGGTGGCGGCAAAGGGCGGGGGGTGGCGGGCGTGGCGACCGAGGGCGACGCATCGCGTGGGACCGCCTGCACCCACTGAATCTCGGGGGGCGCCACGCTCTCGCGCGTCCAGCGGGCTGTGGCACCCCAGACCAGGGCGACGTGCAACAGCAACACCCCAACCCAGATGCCCGCCGGGTACAGGTCACGCTTGGCCAATCCTTGCTCCTTGAATGCCCCGCCCAAATCAGACTCCCCCACCCCAGTGGTCATGGCCTCATCTCAAGCCATGGCGCACCAGCGCTTTTTCCGCTCGATGCGAGCAACCGGGGCCTGTGAACAAGCCCTAACGAACGTCTTCAAACGACCGTGTCCGGGGCGATGGTTTGATCGATGGCGCCAAACACGCTGAGCCCGTCGAGGCCTTTCATCTCGATGCGGATGGTGTCGCCGTATTTCATGAACTCGGTGTTCGGTTGACCATCGAGCAGGGTTTCCATGGCGCGCTTTTCGGCAATGCAGCTGTACCCCTTCGGCCAGACCTTTTTGCCCTGCTGCTCGACCCCCTGATTGCTGACCGTTCCGCTGCCCACGATCGAGCCCGCGCGCACGTTGCGGGTCTTACACAGGTGGGCGATCAACTGCCCAAAGTGAAACCGCATCTCCGGCCCGGCATCGCACAGGCCGACCTTGCGCCCATTCCAGGTGGATTGCAAGGTCAGGTGAACGCGGCCTTCTTTCCAGGCCTCACCCAACTCGTCGGGCGTGACCGCCACCGGGCTGAAAGCCGTCGCCGGTTTGCTTTGCAAAAAGCCAAATCCCTTGGCCAACTCTGGCGAAACCAGGTGGCGCAACGACACATCGTTGGCCAACATCAGCAGCCGCACACCTTCCAGAGCCGTGTCGGCATCGGCGCCCATGGGCACATCGCCTGTGATGACCGCGATTTCCGCTTCAAAATCAATCCCGAAATCCTCGCTGGGGCACACCACCGGGTCGGTCGGCCCCAGAAAATCATCGCTGCCCCCCTGATACATCAGGGGCTCGGTGTAATAGGACTCGGGCACCTCGGACTGACGGGCGGCGCGCACCAGTTCGACGTGGTTCAGGTAGGCCGATCCATCGGCCCATTGGTAAGCGCGCGGCAAAGGGGCCATGCACAGGCGGGGGTCAAAGGCAAAGGCGTGTCGGGCCTTGCCTTGGTTCAGGGTCTCGTAGAGGTCTTGCAATTGAGGGGAGAGGTAATTCCAGTCATCCAGAACCTGCTGCAATCGACCGGCAATGCCTGTCGCATAATGGGCCACACTCAGGTCGCGCGACACCACCACCAGTTGACCGTCGCGTGACCCGTCTTTGTAGGTCGCCAGTTTCATGTCCCTCTCCTGTTCGTTGCCGGCAAAGCCCCATGACCCGCCGATGCGCATCTTACAATTTTGGCGCATGTGTTCGGCGGCGATCGACCTTTGAAGCACCCTCCCCCTGATGCCATGACCTCTCGCCCCCGCCCCCCCGTGCCCTGGCATCGCCGTGGGACATGGATCGCATCGGTGGCCGTGCTGGTCTCGGTTTTGGCGCACCTGGTGGCGATCTGGTGGGGCTCCGGCCTGCTGATGCGCCCCCCAGTGATCTGGGTTCAGGCCGAGTTGCCCCTGATGCTGGACACCGTGCCGGCCAGCCCTGCGTCGGCGCCGCGCACGACACGCAAAATCCAGCCCCTCCGCGCCCCGACACCGGCCGCCCGTCCAATGGTGCCCAAGCCGGCCGATGAAAGCGCATCCCCCGCCACAGAGCCTGTGGCGACGCAAACCCCCGCAGACCTCCGCCCGACCCCCAACGACCTGCCGGTCGCCACCGAGGTCAGCGACCCACCCACAGCGGCACCGGCCGCTCCCGAGCCCGCACCGGTCGCCGCAGACACGGAGCCCCTGTGGCTGCCAGGACAAACCAGCCAGCTGCCCGGTTCGGCGCAAACCGCGCACTACAAGGTGTTGGGCGCCGTCAACCAACTCACCTACCATGCCTCGTCGAGCCTGAGCTTCGAGCCACAAGCGGGCTCGGGCTACACCGTCAGTTACAAGGTGGGTGCGTTTCTTTTGGGCCATCGCAAGCAAATCAGCCAGGGGCAAATCGTCGCCTCTGGCCTGGAGCCCCGACAGTTCACCGACCAGTCGCGCCGCACCCAGATCACCCAAGTCGACACCGAACGCCAGCGCGTCAAACTGCCGTCCAACCCCAACGACCAGGCTTGGACACCGGGGACACAGGATCGGCTCAGCGTGTTCGTCCAACTGGGGGCGTGGGTGGCGGCCATGCCCACTGCTTTTGACAAGGGACAAGCCTTTCGGGTCCCCGTCTGGAGCTCGCG
>JACCDX011502266.1_pt1 | contig 15460 bp, 14 predicted proteins | sample 7449681 | NCBI WGS metagenome assembly JACCDX01 (sample SAMN15323450, study PRJNA562643) | freshwater metagenome | isolation source: river surface water | place: USA:Blue River Watershed | collected 2017-08-18 | reverse complement strand
TGAATAAAATAAAAACTGAAAAAAAAAAAGAGAGCGGTAGATTTTTAAAAAATCAAAAAAAAATAAATACATTAACAAAGGAGATCGAAACTTTAGAAAGAAACCTTAATGAATTAGAAAAACAAAAAAGAAATAAAATGATAAAATCAAGAGAGTTAAATAATTTTACAAGTATTAATAAAAATGAAATTAAGAAACAAATAAATGAACAACTTAATGCACTAAAGAAAAAAATAAATAATAATATTAAATTAAAAAAAAATATCATTGAAAGTAATATTAATAAACGCAATGTTATCAAAAATAATGTTACTAAACGTAGTAATAATATAAAAAAAACGTTAAACAATACACAACAAATATTGCGCAATAGAGGAAATAAACTTAAGAATATTTCAAATAAAACAAATGAATTAAATGAATCTGCTGATTCTTTTTTAATTCAATCAAAAAAATTATTAGAAAATCAACAACGAAAAAAGTTTTGGCAATAAAAAGTTTTATTACCTTACAAGTCTATAATAAATATACTCACCAACTTCAGGGCTTTTACGCATAATTTTACAAATCTGTTCACTCTTCATACCATAATATTTGGCAATTGGATCATTCTTTGATATCTTTGGTAATCTTCCTTTAGTTGTGTAATATTTTTCCAATACTTCTTGTTCCTCTTCTGGTGTTAAAATAATATGTTGTGGAACTAATTCATGATGTGTTATATTGAAAGTCATATTCTTTCTCAAAAAGACTTCGACATTTTTATAAATTTCTTTTGCTAACTCTTTTGAAACGGCACTATTCTCTTTATCTTTTAAAATCAATATGAGATTGATATTTTCATCTTTATAATTTGTAACAATCTTTTGCATGATATTCTTTAAATCACTTTTACTAAAATTCTTACTATCATTGTGAAAATGAACATAAATTTTTTTATTTTCAGCTCTACTCTCGTCATTAATATAAATATCTAAATTCTTATTATTGTATTTAACTGAAAACTCTTCAAATGAAATATTCTCAACAGATGGTACAATGTACTTTCTATCACTTACCATTTCAAGTACAGTCTTTCTAACTTTATATAATAATTGCTTTTCTTGAAGATCCATAGTTATAATATATTATATATTATATATATCTTTATTTCTTAAATTAAAAAAAATCAATTTTTTATTTTTAATTAACAAACAGAAAACTACGTTTTCCGTACCTTTCCTTTTCTTTTTGTCATTGTTTTTTGTTAAAAGATTTTTGTTAATAAACAGAAAACTACGTTTTTGCAAGTGTGACGAAGCTTGCGATTGCCAAACGCATTTATACCTTTTCCTTTTTTTGTCATGTTTTTTGTTAAAAAATTTTTTATTAACAAAAACGAATATATAAAAAATAATCTATTCTTAATATAATTATTATAATAAAAAATGAATAAAAATAATTTTAACACAGAATTAAACAACTATAAAGATATAGAAAATAATCCAAATAAAAAATTATTAGCCAAATACATTCATGACATAAGAAATTATAGAGAATTATCTCCCGAAATTCTTAAAAATATTAACAATTTTTCTTATGAAGATAGATTACTCATATTACAAACTTATAACGATATTATTAAATATGTAAATGACATAATGTCTTCGTAATTTTTTTTCATAAAAATTATTTATCAAGAGTATGAATATATATAGTTATAATAATACCATTAAGAATAGTAATAACAAAAGTACAAATGAAAGTAGTAATAGAAATGAGAATGGTGAGATAGAGATTGTTGTATATGACGATGTTAAGATAAGTTTGTATAAGTATCCGCGGAATAACACGGATAAACGAGAAACTGACATAATAATAACGGTATTTTTCATGCATGAGGATTATTTAAAGAAACTGGCCTATTCATATCAAGAGGCGTTAAAATATTATAACGAATGTAAAGAATATTTTTACATATTTAATTTTAAAAAAGAGATTAGAAAATTTTCAGCAATTGAAATAATAACATTTATAAACCAAACAAATGAATATTTAAGAAATAATCCATTAATTTACAGTCAAATGAATTATCTTAATGCTTTATTACCGATAGATGTTATATTTTATTTTTATATTAAAAATAAAGATTTTTACATCAATCTTTATAGTGCATTAGAACATGCAAAGAAAGCATATTTTGAAAGAAGAGATTATAATTATAGAATTGTTCCACCAAATGATTTTTATAATAAAATTTTACCAAAAACATATAGTGCAATAGAGCTGATGGAAATATATGCTTATTCACAATTTTTAGTTCAAAATAGGATTGTTCAAGAGTTACCTATTCCAAAATATTTGACTTGATTGAAAGAATAAAATAAATCAAATAAATCAAATAAATCAAATAAATCAAATAAATTAAGATTATAATAAAAAATATTATATATTATATATTATATAGATAAATGTCAACTACAGATTTATTAAACGGACCTATCAGTGGATTACCAACATATAATGTTAAAAACAATCCCTCCATCTTTCATTTCAATACCGTTCAAAAAGTCAATTATTTTAGACAATTATTATTAGCTATCTCTTACAACCATGTATTCTTCGATGTTGTTGAAGACTTAAGAAATATGGGTCGCGCCTATTACAACAAAAATCCAAGAAAATTTTGTTCAACTGTTCAATTAAATCCTGTTGTCGGTTTTGGTGGTAAGGAGATTACCGTTTATTTGCCTGCGCCTGGTGGTGTTATCGATAACTCTATTGAGTATGTTAAGATAAATTACACTACTAAAACTTGGTTATTAAGAGTTTTGCAAAATCAGCAATTGCCAACTTGTTGGAGTAATCAAGTTATTGGTGGAACTGGTGAGTGTGTTAATATCTCTGTTCCACCTGATCAGGCTCCTTATGTCCTCACACCCAATGAACAGGTTTTATATTATTATATTAAAAACGCTGATTTCTTCACCAGAACTTTGCAATTGCTTACCAATTCATTTTACATTCATTCTGTTCAAAGATATCAATGCTTTACTTTAGTATTCCCTGCTGATTTATACCCTGGCACTAAACAAGAGAGAACCTTCACTGTAACAAATGATTTCTTGAAGTCTGTTTATTCCCAATACTTGAGATACAGTAGAATGCCAAATCCTTATAAATTGCCTGCTCCAGTCATCGATAATATCCCATATGTTGTTCCAACCACTAATTTGACTCAAGCTGAACTTACAAAGATTATTAATGGTGATACTGATATGTTTATCATTTAGGGAACCAAAGGTTCGCGAGCCGTAGGCGAAGCTTGCGCTTGCCAAAGCGCATCCCCTAAAAACCCCTCCTTTTTTTGTAATTTCATATTTTATCAAAATACATTTCCAATAAAACCTTTGTTGCAATCATTTTTTATAATAAATATTTTTTTTATCATTTCATAGTGTAGAGTAGCATATCTGTTTCCAAGCATCCGCAGTATCCAACATGTCCCTCCTGGTTAAGTTGATTAATCGGGTAGCATCCCGGGCATTTTATCATCTTATACCTCTTGTAATCATTATTTAATATTCTTATTAAATAATTGAGTCCATATTCAGTTCCTCGAATGTCATTATCTCCAACATATAAAATACTATCGTATATATCTATCACATGGCTATATATAACATCATACTCTTTATTTTCATTATTTTCGAGACTTCTTTTACGGGGATTTTGAATATCTGTTTCGGCCATTGTTTGACCAATAATAGTTATTTATTATTATATTAAGATTTACGGTATATCTATTCTTAAATAAAAATTATCAATTTTTTTTAGTTTTATTTTTTGTTTTTTTTATGAAAAAAATTGATTTATAAAAGTATTAATATATAGATTATATAGTAATAAATATAAAAAATAAATAATCAAAAAATCAAAAGGAACAAAAACAATGAATGAAACATTGAATGCAGGAAAGTACTTTTTAGGAGATCCATTTCCAGTTTTGCATCCCAAAATATACATCGGTATATGGGAAAATGTACACAACTATGCAAACGGTAAATTTACCATAAATGATTTGGACTTTGCTGTTCACAATACCCATTATGGAGATGGTATTTTTTATGACACAAAGAAGAGAAAATACAAGGTTGATAGTGGAACGATTGCTTTAATCCATTGTGATTTAATCGATGATTTATCATTGTGTAAAAATAATGGTTATATATTTGAGTTTAATAAAGAGATAAATTTCATTTATGATGCTGGTCTTTTTATCATCAAATCTGGTAAAAAGTATATTCAAATAGATACTCGTATCATGGAAGAGTACAATTCTGATATTGAAGACTCATTTTTAGATGATGAGAAAGAGCATATAAGTAATAAGATCATAGATGATTCAGACGATGATTTTATTATGGAAGAGGACGATTTAGATTCTAATGCAGAAGATGAAGAAGATGCAGAAGATGAAAAGACAGAAAATCCTATGGAAAGCGACGTTAATTCAAAGAAATTATTTAAATTTTTCAAATAATTTATTAAATATATAGAAAATAAATCTATTCTTATAATATATTTATATGTCACTTGATGTTAACAGTGAATTAATTCAAAAATATAATACAAATTTTAACAATATATATAATTTATATATGAATACTGATGAAACCGTAAAAAATAAAGAATCAATTATTCTTAAAGAGAATGAAATAATTGAATACAAAAACAAATGGATTGAACTATTATCAAAAATAATATTTTTATTAATTGGATTTGGAATATTGCTTATTGGAAATATTTTAGGTCTTTTAAATAAAACAACTGTTATTATTTTGTCGATTATAATTGTTCTTATATTTTTATATAATGTATATTACATATATTCTTCATATTATGCATTGAAAGGATACATTAATAGTTTAGCAGTTAATATGGCTAAATATGTAAATTCACCATTGTTAAGTAATGATGGAATGTATCATTGTCCAAGTAATTGTAGTGCAACAGTTGACAAAGAACAAGCAGTGAATGCTTTAAATAGTTATGGCTCACCAACTTTAAATACAGATTCTCAATTAAATGTATGGAAATATGGCGATATACCAGATACTTTATATACATCTCCACAAACACCTGCAAGTGATTTTTATAATACAAAAACACCTATTCCAAATTATCGTACATCTATTGGTGAAAAAGATATATTACCGAATCAACTGTTTGGGTCAGGATATCCATTATCCACATATTATGAATGTCAATTTATGGGAAGTAATAATGGTGGATTGCCAAATAAAGAGACAGAGAGATATTCGACAATTCCATGCAACTATAGGGAAAATACTGTCGAATTAAATAAATATTTGTGTGAAAAAGATCCTAATAAAAATGAAAATGGTGGAATTGCCGGGTCGAATTGTACAAAATTATAAAGAAAATTAAATATCTATATATTATATAAAATGTCAACGCAGACTTTAAAAGAACAATTATTAAATATCGAACAAAGTGAGATTGCATCACAATTGCAAAAACTTAACAGTATTGAATCAAATATAATTAGTAAAGATAGAATAATTGATCAAATGAATCAATTTCAAGAGCAACAACAGAAGAGCATTAGTGTTTTAATAATTGTGTTAGTGATTGCAATTATTGAATTGTTGATTGTTTTAGGATATGGTTATGGTAAAGTATCAAGAGGAAAAATGATTATTTCTTTTTTTGTTGTAATTATCATATATATTTTTTTATTTATGTATAATTATAATATATTTTATTTAAGTGATGCAATAAATAGCATATTTAATCGAAATATGGCACAGTATTTGGGTAATTCAGTTGCAACTTTATCTAAAGAATTGGATCAAGATATTCAAAATCAATTGTATGGAAGTGAAACCGATTGGGTAAAGGGAAATTGCAACTGTCCACCTGATGCAAAAAAAGATGATACAACTCCGGTTTTTGATACAATTACTGTACCTCAAGAAAAGAAAAGAACCTTTTATTATGATGGTACTGCACCTGCACAACAAATGTTGCCTACACCTGATCCAAAAACACTGACTGAAAAGATTGATTGGGTAGATTTTTCAAAGAGTGGTAATTTTACATACGATAAATCTAATAATACAATCAATTATGATACAAATACATTTTACAATAATGAAAATACAACTGACCCACAAATTTTACAAAAAAAAGCATTAAATAATGCAACACTTTTTACAAATAACCAGACGTATACAAGCAATCTTTAATTGGGGAACTACGTTCCCCAAAGCCCCTCCTTTCCTTTTTATTATTATTTTTATCATTGTTTTCTTATCGTTTTCTTATCATAAAATAAATATTTTTCTCTAAAAAATATATTTATTTATAGTATGGCGAATATGAATAAAAAAAAATGCAATGTTGACAAAGATTGCAATAAAGGAACAATTTGCGCATTCAATGACAGCGATTTAACTAGTTATTGCATTGATAATGACATTGATTCATTCTATTCAGGATGTTTAGATAACACTTTTGAAAATAAATTTGAATCAGTTGAATACAAATCATCTAAGAATTTAAATAACAGAGATTACATGGACTGTATTAATTTCTCTAGAAAGCAAAGTAACAGTGATGGTATCGAGAATAATTATATGATATTTAGACCCAAGAGAAAAGTGTTTGTTGATACAACAACAATTAACATATATTTACGTTGCAATGATGAGATACTGGCTACTTTTCCATATAGTGATTTCTTTAACATTAAATGTGATGCTGATCAAGAGAATTGCATTTTGGAATCTAAAGAAATATTATACAATTTTATTAAGCAAAATACTAAAAATTGTGGTGGCATAATTACTCTTGATGTGGAGTATGAATGCGAAAATGAATCCCTTAAAAAAAATCAAAGATTCATTGTTGATTTAAATAATTATAAACCAATTATTGTTAATATGAGATGCCCGATTGATACTGATAATTTTAAATTTCACTCTAAATGCAGTTCATTGTACATTGATGATATGAATAATAATTATTTAAATCCCAATAAATCTCTATTGGACTGTAAAAATCCCCTTTATAAAGTTCCGCGTCTCGTCAATAATACGGACAATTACAAAAAGATGAAGATTAAAGAATCGAATAAAGAGATAAAGAATTACGACGATAAAATTAACGAGAAATTAGATGACTTAAGGCGATTGGAGGCGGAGAAGTATATAAAACTTAATAAAATCCAATATGGAAAGGATATTAGCATGGAAGATGCTTTAGAGGTTATCAATGACAAGGTTATGAATAGTCGAATTAATTTAAATAGAAGTAAGAGAAATTGGAAAATATATAATAATTACGATGCCGTCCAAAAATTATTTCATTATAGTGAAACGAAGAATGAGATTGTTAAATATTATGGAATCGTTTATAGCATTGAAGATGCAATAAATATTGCTAATAAAAATAATGCATTATTTTTCGTTTGGTACAATAATTCGTATGAATTACAAGAGTATGCAAGTAAATTGTATTTTATTGACATATATAGCATTGACGAGAATATTTTGCAGAAAGATAATTGGGTAAAAATGGATAATGTTACAACTTGCGTTTTCAAATATCAAGTGGAACATTTCATAGACAACGACTTAAATGAGGATGGTTTTAACGGCGTCGGTGATGGAGTTAATGGAGTTGTAGAGGGGGGTATTACCAATACTGAGCTGAAAGAGTTATATGACGCATCAGTAGAAACTGGTGCAACACAAAGTGAGTTGAATAAAATTGTCGGTAATTACATATTAAATACGGAAAACATTAACCATAATATAATTAATGATTTAGATAGTAAGATAACGACATATAGTAATGCAATCGCTTTAAATAATCACGAGACTGAAATTAATGATAATATATTATTTTATGCAGGATGTTTATTGGGTCTTATTGTAATAATATTCTTTTTTATTGTTGTATATTATAATCGACAATTTGCAGGAGTTTCATCGAATTAACTTGCATTATTTTTTGAAATAGTATCTAATAATTCTGATATATGTTTCATTTTTGATTCGACTACCTCCATCTGTTCGTTGTATTTCTTCTTGTAATATTGATGAATTAAATACATTGAGAAAAATAATATAATGAAAATTATACATGTCATCTGTATAACTTCAAATTTCATTGATAAATAAATGATAATTGAACAAAGTAGGCTTAAATACAATAACGCAATTATATCTTCTAAATAATCTATATTATATTTCCTTTTAATATATTGTAATATTGATAAATTTTCTTCCATCGTATATATATTATACATTGATTTAATTTTTCTTTTTTGATTTTTTTATAATTATTTCTTTTATTATAGGTTTGTCTACAAATTTTTCAACATTTTTACTTCTCTTATCTTTAGATTTGGTACTCTTACTGTTTTTAGTAGGAATTTCAATATTTTTAATGGAATCATCGTGATGAGTGTCATTATTTTCAATTATTTTTTTTGTTTCTTCAATTGGTTGTTCATTCTGTGTATTTGGATTTTCAACTTTATTATCAATAATATCTTTTTCAGGTTCAATTGACACTTCTTTTTCTATTATTTGATTTTCTGTTTCGTTGTTTGATTTATTATTTGATTCACTACTTTGTTCAATGTTTAATTTATCTCTCTTTTCATTATCATTTTCATCTTCCATATCACTTATCTCTTCTATATCATCAAATGGGTTATTGTATTTTTTTGGGTTTTCAGCATTTTCATTATCGATAATAATATTTCCCTCTTCATCATTCTTATATTTTTTAAAGGATAATCCAACAACAACCTTAAATACCTTATTTAAATAATTCATTTTCTTTTTTACTTCATTGCTTTTTAAAAAATTATTTATAACAATATAAGAATCACTCAATACTGAGCAAAATGTCAGTAATGAAAAGAATGAAAATGCTAAATTGTCAATATTGTCATTTTTAATTATATTGTATGCAATAGTGCTATTCATTTATATTATAATATAATATAAACTTTATTTTTAAATTGAATGTAAGAGATGTTTTATTTTCAAAAATTTATTTTATATTATTCTAAAAAAAATTCATCTTTTTTATTTTTATTATTACTTTTATTATTATTGTTGGTATTATCATCTGTTTCATCTGTATCATTGCTTGATATTGTATTATCATCCTCTTCATCATCAGGCAATGAACTATTGTCATTCATAACAGACGAATCTAGACTGGAATCGTCATCATTTTTATCATTATTTTTCGTCATTTCCTTATTCTTTTTCATTTTTTTTAATTCTTCCTGATATTGCTTCACTTTTGTACTCAATTCATCAATTTTATCCTTATATCCTGAATATATCTTCGACTTGTTGCAAATAATAATTTTTCCCTCTTTATTCTTTTTAATAAACTTGTTTCCTGTTAATATATCATACATAATAAATAAAACACTGTTCACATTGTTGGCAATTGCGCTGACTGATTCAACGCATTTGTTCATATCATCAATCGTATCCATCATGAGTCCATCAAATGCCATTTTAAAACCATCACTATTGCTATCTTCAATAATCTTACAAAACTTTCCAACTTTATTTACAATTGTTGCACATCCTATAATAGATGTTCCAGTCATTATTATATTACTTAATAAATTAAAAATTGCTATCATAATTATATATATAAATTATAAATAAATATTTTTTAAGTTATTTATTTGTTTATTTATTTTTAATTATAAATTATTTATTTTTTATTTTATTTTTTTATAAATAGAATCGAAAATGTATTCGAAAATGTATGATTAATATCCACTTATTGTTTCAATACCACATTTTTTCTCTGTTGAATCATCTTCTGTATCAGGTGCATCACCGTCAGGTGCATCACCATCAGGTGCATCACCTTCAGGTGCATCACCGTTAAGTGCATCACCATCAGGTGCATCACCGTTAAGTGCATCACCATCAGGTGCATCACCATCAGGTGCATCACCGTTAAGTGCATCACCGTCAGGTGCATCATTGTCAGGTGCATCATTGTCAGGTGCATTGTTATCATCAGGAACTTCAATCTCTTCTTCAACTAATTCTTGAACAGGTTCTTGAACTTCTTCAACAATCTCTTCATCATCACTCTCAGTAGATTCTTCAGCCTGTTTAACTTCTTCAGTTTTGGGTAATTCCTCTTGAATAACTTCTGGAGGATTATTATTTGAAATCTGTTCAGTTTCATTCGCTTTATCCATTGGAACCTCTTTAGGGTCAGGTTTTGAATTTTGATTAACAGCACCTGGTTGTTGTTGTCCACCTTGTGGATTCTGTTTATCGTATTTGATTCTAAATTTAAATCCTCTAATATCTGCTTGATTGATACGGTCATTACCATACTTCTTCTTCAAATATCTCTTGAATTCAATCTTAGAAGGATATTTACGATTACCAAAAGCATCTTCATACCAAACTTTGAATTCATCATATAATTGAACAATGTCAATTGAATCATTCTTTCTATCATTGGTATCTTCAAGATTCTCAACAATAAAGTCCGTGTATAAATCACAAGTCTTTTGGTATTCCAAAGTGAATTTAATAACTTCATCTGGAACAACAATACCGTTCTTTCTATATTTGACGTAATAAACATCAATTAAAAGAGCCATAAATAATTCTTTCCATTTTTTCAATTTCTCTGACAAGTATTTGTCAATTGGGAATTCGTGGCTTTGTTTCGGGTTATCGCAAAATCTACTTTTGAATTCAATAACCTCCATACGTCTCCATGTACCACTATCATTAGGGGGTACTTTTGGAATCTCATTACAAAGTAATGCGAGTTTAAATTGAGGTTTAAAATCAATCGGTTCTTTGTGAAGACCTCTTGCAGTGATCTTATCACCACCAGTTAATTCTTTCAAGAAACCCGCGTCGATTCTCTCGTTTTCACTCGGCTCTTCTAAGTAGCCAAAGCGCTTACCCTTTGCTCTAACCATCTCTGGTGTACATGCGTTGGATGCTGCTCTTTTCCCGGTAAGCATTGTTACAGGAAATTTAATAGAGTACATTCCAAGACAGTGAACAAAGAGTTCTAACATTTTCGATTTACCATTTGAATTATGAGTAACGATTGCATTTCCCATTTGATAACGATGATTTCCGTCAATTTCAAAACCATAAAAATTGGCATTTGGAACGCTGGTATCATACATAAATTCAAAAAGATTCATATCTTTATCATACATTCTGTAGTAATCTTTATCTTTAATTTTATTCAAAAAATCATTGACAGATATTTCGACAATATTATTTTTATTTCTAATATGTACTAAACATAAAATATGTTCCATATTAACGGTATATTCATCGAATCCTTTACCGTAAAATCTAACCATTTGGCTAAATCCTCTCTTCAGTTCAATAACATTTCTTTCGGTTGAATCATCACCCATTAGTTTATCACCAATATTAATCTCCTGAACTTTCTTAATAGAACCGTCAGCCATCATAATATCGGTATCATAAGCATGACATCCGTGTCCATTCCATATTCTAAACTTCTCTTCCGCATTGTGTCCTTGTAAACAAGAAGCCAAATAAGTTAAGAAATAATTCTTAATCTCCTCTTCAAAGAAGACTGTTTCAATAAAATGCTTCAATTCCGGCCAATATTCATGATTTTCATCAAAATCAACCTTGTCGATCTCCGTTGTCATCTCGATGTAATCATCCGGTCTACCATCGCGCAATTCACCCTTTTCAAGGTCATATACACCATTGGCAAATCCCATCAAATAAACATTGGTATCCAACTTTTGAATGAACTCCTTATTGCTAAAGAGCTCTTTACATTCCTTCATAATATTCTCCTTAAAGGCAGTGGTTTTCAGTTTAGTCGTTAAGCTAAAGACATCTTTACTCTTCTTCTTAAACTCCTCCTTCTCCTCTTCGGTAATATTCTGTGCACTTGCCTGTTTATTATATTCGGATATAATCTTGATGTACTTATCGCACAATTCATTTGATATCTTCTGTCTCAATGACATTCCATCACTCTCTTTATTCCATTTGTGGTTCTTATATATATACCAATCATTATCGGAATAAACAAAATCGTATTGAAATAGCATATATAAAACCTTAGCGATATCATAATTTGATTGACTCTTAATAGAATACTCAATATATTTATTGATATCCTTATTTTTAAACTCCATATATTTCTGGTAATTGTCAATTTTGGCCCAGTAATGCAATGTGGCAATAGTTAAACCTTCGTTCTTACTACGTGCCCATTCGCGTTCACATACGCCATCTTCGAATTTATTTGATCTCTTACTAAACTCGATCCAAATATCGAGCAATTCCTGTGAATTTGGGTCGATATTATGTAACATCCATCCCACTTCAATCCAAGAACCGTAATTCTCCGCTCTATCGGCACTCAATATAGAGACCAATTCGCGAATTCTCTCAATATCATAATTGACATATCCACTCTGTTTCAGTTTGAGGGAAGACGCATTTGTCTTCTTCTTTATAGAATAGGCCTCTAAATGATGTGCTTTATCCGGCTTTATGGGAACTAAATCTCCAACACCTCTATTGCGAATCGAAAAGAAACGCACAAGACTGATGTCAGCTTTACTGCCAAAATAATTCACGATAGACTCTTCCTCTCCATTTCCGTTAAATAAATACTTCAATTTGTATGGATTATCTTTAGGTCTCTCTTTATTACTACCGTATAATAACCACACATTGCTGTAAATGACTGCTCTATCAACTATATCCGGAATAGTGTTTTTTAACCCGAAATTCTCAATAATTGGATGAATCTTTTTCAAGATGTTATCTCTAATATAATACTGGGCCTCTGGACTACTCACTATAAACGGATAAAGTATATGAATACCATCTTTTGCAAAGCCTTTATTGGTATATAAATTGTCGCGTTCAAATACGAAAGAGACCATCTTCTCACTATCTTTATCGATTTCAAATAAATCACTAATTTCGTCATTATATAAACGTATAATCTTTTGAATATCTTTAGCAGTGTGTTTTCTCTCATGTGTGTCTATTTCGTACTTAAAGTCCAAATCTATAATCATAGGGCCTATACTCTCATGTTTCTCTGTAATATGTAATTCATTACCATTAAATAACTCTTTCTCATATAATTGATAAAATGTATCTAAATCTGAACCCTTAATATAATATGATCCTTTGGGGGAATATAAAGATGTGTGTGTATATTCTTGCCCATCCTTTACTGTATGCTCCTCTAAAAAACTATAAATGTTATTATTCGTATGTTCGCAATTCATATTTAGACTCATATATGCTATTTATATATATTTTTTTAAATTAAAAAATTCTTTAATAAAAAAAAATCAATTTTTTTAAATTAGTTAACACCAATAAACACCATAAAGCCCAAAAATTTTATTGGGTCATTGTATAAAAATATTTTTCGCCCAAAATTGGATTAAATTCTAAATATATATTATAAGGAAAATGTTTAACATAAATCTATATTTAATAATTTTAATCCTCTTTGGTATCTTCGTGGTTTATCAAATATATTGCTATACAAAACAGTTAAATGAAAATAAGATGCTTATACAGAAAATAGAGAGTTTTGAGAATACATTGGATAATATTGAGAAAAAAGAGTACACATTGGACGATAGCTCTTTAGAAATATTAATGCAAGATTTTGATAATTTAAAAAATAAAATTTAAATTATTTTTCTAAATTAGATATATGAGTATGAGTTCTAATCCAGGTCCAGTTATAAATTTTAAACTGTTGGATTCAATTATTAGGGATACTAATTTTGAAAAAACTGAATTTTTAGATAAGATTGATGCAATATATAATAAATACGAAGGCGATATTAATGTTACTACTATACCGTCGAATAATCAAAAATTGCACAAAGAGCGAATGTTAAAATCATATTTGATACCACTTTGCTTTTTAATATACAGTTTTGTTTATACTAAATATTATCAATCACAAGTTATTTCACATACAAATATCGTTAATAATACGAATGAGAAGATGTTTGAATATATATTTGATTATCAAAATCCAATCATTAAGAAAGTTGATCATTTCTTCGCGGAATATTACAAGAATGAGAAGGCGTCGTATAATATGTCGAAAAGCAATTTTTATGAAGAGATAAGCGAATTAAAACGGGAGAAGACGGGGAAACTCGTTAAATTTATCGAGTTTTTAATTGAAACTATGAAGAAGGAGAATAATTATGAAGCTCAACGTAAAATATATGATGAAGTGATGAAGTATCATGCAAGGATTGAAAAGGATCGTGATGATATAATTAAATTTATAAAAAATATATTGGCAAATTATTTTCAATCAATAACATACGATGAAAATAACAATATTCAATATTATTTTGATATGTTTTTAAATGGTAAAGAATTTGTTAACTATAGTAATGATTATAAACAGGCTTTTAATTTGTATAAAAATATGACTAAAAATATTCAAAATTTAAATGATAATTTAATTAAACTTAATGAAGATTTATTGGATAAAAATATTTCAATTAAAATATTGAATGAAAAAATAGACAAAATTAATTTATACAATAATTTTTTAAATGATTCAACGACTATTGAAAATGAAATAAAAGATATTTTCATTGACATATATAATAATTTTGACATACAATATGATGTTTTAAAAAATTTGTTAAAAATTAATAAAAAAAATATTGGTAATTATATTAAAAAATATAATGATTCTTTTTTAAAAATACAAAGTAATATTATAAAAATTAAAAACCATATTAAAAAATTATTTAATTATATTAGTAAAAAAAGTATCCCCAAAAATACAAAATCAAAACATAATTTTAAAAAATATGTTATTGTATTTATTGATATATTGTCTAAATATGAAAAAATCGAGAATCAATATGTTAATAATATTAATAACATACAAACTTCTACAACTTATTCAAATAATATATATGAAGATATTCAAAAAGATATTGAAAATTTTAATACAGATTTAAAAAGAGAGAAACCCAATTCCTTTAGAAAAACATTAGATCCAAAAGAGACAGAACAAATTAAGAATAATATTGAAGATCAAATAAAAAATGTTGATAATATTTTGGCATCGATTGGAACAGTTAATAATACGTCAAAAAATAAGGCAAGATTAGACGGTGAAATAAAAAAACTTGAGACACAAATTGATAAATATAAATTGGAAATTGAAAATCTAGATAAGAAATACAATAGAATAGAAGATTTGCAGACATTTTGTAGTACAAAGAAAACAAATGAGTTTAAAATAAAACGTTTAATAAAAAGTCATTTAAATATCGATTTTTTAACAAATGATGATATAAATAATAAAACAATAGATGAATTATATAAAAAATATCTCAATGAATATAAAAATA
>JACCDX010861452.1_pt1 | contig 15460 bp, 16 predicted proteins | sample 7449681 | NCBI WGS metagenome assembly JACCDX01 (sample SAMN15323450, study PRJNA562643) | freshwater metagenome | isolation source: river surface water | place: USA:Blue River Watershed | collected 2017-08-18 | reverse complement strand
GTCGCTCGCCCAGCTCATCCGCGCCGTGCCGTCGCCGAGCGCGGGGTCGGTGCCCAGCACCCCGTCGATGTCGGAGTGCCACGACAACGCGAGCGCCTCGGGCGCATCGGCGTCGTCGGCCACCGTCGCGGTGTAGGTCGTCACGCCCGCCGGAAGCGTCGCGGCGGGCACGGGGTCGACGATGACGACGCTCGGGGCGAGATCCCGTCGGGCGCTCAGCGGGATGCTGAGAAGGCCCTGGCCTGGGTCGTTGCTGCGCACGACGAGGGTCGCGTCCCCGCCTTCGCCGGTGAGGTCCACGGGTTGGCTCGCACCCGGGGCGAGGGTCAGGGGCAACGGGAGCGCCTCGACCGTCCAACCCTCCCCGTCGACGGTGAGCGCGCTGATGACGAGGTCGGCGTCACCGGCGTTCGTCAGGGTCACCGTCGTCGTGACGCTCGCGCACACCGTGCCTGCGTCGAGGGCGAGCGGGTCGGCCACGAGGATGGGCTCCGTGAAGGGAGGTGCGACGTCCTCGCCCGAGTCGTAGCCGTTGGTCCCGTCGTCCTTGCGCGTGAGGCCGTTGTCGACGGAGCAAGCGAGCAGCAAGAGGAGCGCGTGCATGGAGGTCCCGGTGACGGCCTCAGTGTAGCAGGCCGCGGAACACGCATCACCGCCTGCGGCGTCGCCCCGTCAGCGCTTCTTCGCCCGCGTCGCCTCGAGCGCGACCTCGACACGGCCCTCGCCGGGCGCCACGGCGACCTGGGCGTCCCGGTACCCGCTCCGCGTCAGGCGGAGGATTCGCGCCGCCGGCGGCAGGGACAGCGGTGTCGTGCCGAGCCGCGTCCGACCTTGCCACACGGTCGCGCCCGGAGGGACGCTGACGACCTGCGTCTGGGCGTCGGCTTGCGGTGCCTCGAGGGGCGCCGTGGCGGTCTCGTTGACGCGAGGCGCCTTCCATGCGAACATCGCGAGGGCGATGCCGACGCCGGCGAGGACGGCCACCATACCGAGCACCGTCTGCGTCCAGCCGGGAGTGGTGCGTTCACGACGGGCCACCGGCGGCGCCTCGGTCCAGCCATTGTGACGTGTTGGGGTGGCAGGTGCCGACGGGGCCGGCACGGGGGCCACGTTGACCGCCGTGGCGGGCAGAAGGCGGACGTCCTCGATGCGGGCGAGCTCCCCGAGCAGCGTTTGCGCATCGACCGGACGGTCGGCAGGATCCTTGGCGAGCAACCTCAGGACGAGCGCCTCGACGCCCTCGGGTACGTCGTCCCTCAGCGACCGGAGCGGGGGGGGCGGGTCGCGGAGCTGCGCGACCAGGGTGCGCATGGCGTCGCCGTACGCGAACGGGGGCGCCCCCGCGATCATCTCATGCAGCACGATGCCGAGCGCGTACAGGTCGGCACGCCCGTCCAGCTCTCCGTCGCCGAGCTGCTCCGGCGAGGTGTAGCGCGGGCTCCCGATGAGCGTCCCCGCGACGGTGAGCTGGTCCTCGCCCTCGGCGCGGACCTTGGCCACGCCGAAGTCAAGCACGCGCAGGCTCTCGCCGTCCTCGGTGCGCACCACGAAGAGGTTCCCCGGCTTGAGGTCGCGGTGGACGACGCCCACGGCGTGTGCCTCCCGCAGCGCGCGGGCCGCGTCGCGCGTGAAGGCCAGCGCACGCGCGATGTCGAGGCGCCCCTCCGCCTGCAGCACGTCGGCCAGCGTCCGGCCGGACAAGCGCTCCATGGCGATCCAGAGCTGACGCCGACCGTCGACCGTCGCCTCGCCCGCGTCGAAGAGCCTCACTACGTTCGGGTGGGTCACCCGGGCGAGGGCGTCCGCCTCGCGCAGGAAGCGCCTCACCAGCTCCGGGTTCGCGTCCGGAGGGAGCAACTTGAGCGCGACGGGACGCGCGGGGGTGACTTGCGTCGCGGCGTAGACCCGGCCCATGCCGCCGGCGCCGAGGAGCTCGCCCACGCGAAAACGCTCGGCGACGAGGGTCCCCGGCGTCGGGTCCTGCTCCGGCGTTGAGGGTTCCGCGGCCACGGCAGCTCCTATCGCGGGAGCGCCACCACGCCCCACATGGAGGGCGTCGCGCACGGCGCGCCGCGCTTGCCGTCGCCGTCGGTGACGATGAGGGCGCGACCGTCCGGCAGCACGGCGATCCCCTCGCTGGACGGCGGGAGCACCACGTCCAGCCGTCTGGGAGGTGCCGTCGGCGAGGCTAGCCACCAGAGCGCGTGCGGCGTCGCTTGATCGTCGCTCGGCCCGGACAGCACGAGCAGCCCGTCGTTCCACGGCGTGAGGTCGCGAATCCCGTGGCCTCCGAGGTCCACGAGGACGGGCGGCGTTCCCGGTGCGGTCGCGTAGATGTCGTCGCCGAGCCCCAGCAGCATGGCCTTTCCGTCCACCAGGGGGCCGCGGAGACCCAGCCATGCGCGGCCGCCCCACCAGGCGGCCCCCTCGATGTCGAGCCCTCCCGCGCCGGGTGCGCGGACCTGCCCCTCGAGGCACGCGGCGCAGCCCCGAAGGTCCGCGCGCGTGACCGGCTTGCCCAGCAGGCCGAACCGCTGGCGGCGCGTGCGCTCCTCTCCCTTCTTGTTGCGGCTGTGCGAACCCACGAGGAGAACGCCGCCAGGGGTGGCGGTCATCGCCTCGAGGTCGTCGATCCGCTCCTCGAGCGGCACCTCGGAGACGGGATGTCCCCCTGCGTCGAACGCGAAGAGTCGGTCGTCGACCTCGTTGTCCGCCACGAGCCAGGTGCCGTCATCGCGCACGATCACCGCGCTCGCCTCGCACACGCCCGGCAGGGTGACGAAGCCCGCGGGCACCGTCGCGACCGGGGCGGGCTGCGCGCAAGTGCGGGCACATCCGAGCAGGAAGAGCAGCATGTCGTTGGACTAACCACGCGGCTTCGCCTCCGTCGCCAAGTTGTCCATAGGGGAGGGCGCGAAAAAACTTTTCCGGTCGGACGGCCCCGGCAGCGTCGAGACGATTTCGGCAGGGGGCCGAGCGCGCACGATCGGCCTGTGGTCGCGATCGTCGGTGGGCTCCATCGAGTTTTCCATAGCGGTCGACGCGTCAACATGGGTGTGTCCTAAGTTGCTGTTATACCTGACCTATTTGCCCGGATCCGCGTTGCGCCCCGGAGGGCGTACGGGTACATCCATGGGGCCGGGCGACGAGGGTCCCAACCCCACGCCCCCGACGAGTTCCTGCCAGGTGCGGAAGCATCCCCAAGCGGTTCAAGCCTGTTCCCACGTGTCCTGTTCGACCTCAGACACTGCCGGGGATGTTTCCGCGCCTGGTTCTCCTCCCCAGCCCTCCGAGGGCCTCCGTTCCGGACGTGTCGCGCGCTCCCCCCTGCGTGACGCCGATGGGCATCCCCCCTGCGGCGCAACGCCGTGTCCCGTGCGCAGCTCCCCGCTGCGTCCTCCTGCCTCACGGTCAGGTGCCACCGTTCCCCACGGTTCCTCGGCACCCTCGTGAGGCCCGAACGCCCGGCAGCCCCCTCCGGCTCGCCGGGCGCTTTTTCTGGAGTTCCCATGCCCGGATTTCTTCGTTCCACCGACGTCGTCGTCGGAACTGGCGCCGAGGCCGTCGACGGCGCGTTCGTGACCGTCCACTACACCGGACGGCTCGGCGACGGAAGCATCTTCGACAGCAGCAAGGGCCGCGAGCCCTTCCAGTTCGTGCTGGGCGCCGGCCAGGTCATTCAGGGCTGGGACAAGGGCGTCGCCGGCATGAAGGTCGGTGGCAAGCGCTCCCTCGAGATCCCGCCGCACCTCGCCTACGGCCGGCGCGGTTATCCCCCCGTGATCCCTGCGGAAGCGACGCTCTGGTTCGAGGTCGAGCTCCTCTCCATCGGGTAGGGGCGCTTCAGTCCGCGAGCGTCTGGCCCTTCGTCTCCGTGACGAACGGGACCAGCAGCAGCCCGAGCAGCGGAACGAAGCCCACGCGGAACAGGGCGTCCACGATCGCGTCGGGGCCGCCCTTCGCGATGGCGCCCACGGCGAAGGGCCCGGCGGCTGCGAACACCCGCCCCGCGTTGTAGCAGAAGCCGGAGCCTGTTCCGCGCAGTCGCGTCGGGTAGAGCTCCGGCAGGTAGTACGTAAAGCTGCCGAACACCCCGAAGATGGCGATCCCGACGGGGAAGAACGCCCACAGGCGCTGCTCCGGCGCGAGGGGCAGCCCGAAGGCCGCGAGGAACGCCGCGCCCGACATCGTGAGGTAGATGGCGAACATCGGCTTGCGACCGAGGTTCTTGGCGATGGGAACGGTGAGCAGCGTGCCGAGGAGCCCGCCGACGTTGAAGCAGTTGCTGGCGAGGCTCGTCCAGCTGGCGCGGAGCGCGTTGGCCTCCGCCGCGGCGAGTCCCGACTGCTTGGCCTGCGCGGTGGCGAGTCCCTTGGCGAGCGTGGGGATGAACGCCTGGCAGCTCCACCACGTGAGCAGCGCGACGAGCGCCAGCCCGAGCCCGCCGAGCGTGCGACGTCGCCACATGGGCGTGAACAGCTCGCGGAGCTGCGGCGGTGGCGCGCTCGACGCGACCTGCTTCCATCGCTCCGGCTCCTTCACGAACACCCGCACCGCGAGGGCGACCGCGGTCGGGGCGAGCCCGCAGAGGAACACGTACCGCCAGCTCGTCTCGGGCTGGTCAGCGAACGCGACGCCCGCGATCCAGTGGTCCACGAAGGTCGCGAGGATGAGGCCCAGCGGTGCCGCCGTGTACAGCAGCGCACCCGCCTCGATCCGGCGCTTTTCGGGCACGACCTCCGCCACCATCGCGGCGCCGGCGGCCCACTCGCCCCCGATGCCGAGGCTCGCCACGATGCGGCACAGGGCGAGCACCTGCAGGTTCGGGGCGAAGGCACAGGCCGCGGTGCCGAGGCTGTAGAGCGCCATCGTCAGCAGCAGCGTCTTCGTGCGTCCGAGCCGGTCCGCCACGCGTCCGAAGAGGATGCCGCCCGCGGCCCATCCGAGGAGGAGGAGCGAGGTGAACAGGCCGTTGTAGAAGGAGAGCGCCTGCTGGATCTCGGCCGCCTGCTCGGGGCTCGTCGCCTTGGCCAAAACGGGCAACCCCAGCAGGGTCGGGATGCAGTTCGGCGCCACGAAGGAGAACAGCAGCGCATCGAAGCAGTCGAAGCCCCAGCCGAGCCACGCCGCGATCAGCACCGTCCACGCGGTGCGATCCATGTCGAGCAGGAGGGGCCTCGGGCTTGCGGTGATGGAGGTGTCCATGGCTAGAACAGCGCCGCGGCGCCGGCGAGCTCGGCCAGCATGCACGTGGGCCCGGTGGCGAGCAGGTTCCCGTACGAGGACGAATCACCCCGGTAGATGCGGTCGTCGCGGATCGTGGCGATCAGCGCGCTGTACGAGGATGAATCCCCGCGGTAGACCTTCTCGCCGCGCACGGTGGCGAGGAGCGCGCTGTACGACGAGGAATCTGCCCGGTACACCTTGTCCCCGCGCACGGTGGCGAGGAGCGCGCTGTAGGACGACGAATCCCCTCGGAACACCTTCTCGCCACGAACCGTGACGAGAAGGTTGCTGTACGAGGTTGAATCACCCCGGTACACGCGGCAGTCCGCGGCGCGGGCAGGGGAGAGGAGCGCTAGCATCAGGAGCACGACCATGCCCGGATGCTACACGTCTGCGCGCTGCGACGTCACCGTCGCGCGTCGAAAGCGGCGATGAAGCTCGCCACGTCCGCGTCGCGCATCAGGTCGGCGCGCGCGCGCTCCGCCGCGTGCAGGTGCGCCTTCGTCGTGGCGTAGGGCGCGCGCTGGATCGTGGCGAGCAGGGCGGCGCGCGCGCAGGCCGCGTCGATGAGCGTGTCGGCGCTGTGCAGGTTCTCGAGCCAGCCGGCCTCGCGCGCCTCGGGCATCGTCCACGCGCGGCCGTGGATCACGCTCTGCACGAGCGTGGGACCCGTCAGCGCCCCTCGAGCCATCTCGACGGCGAAGCCAGGCACCGGCAAGCCCACGGCGACCTCGATGAGGCCGATCTTCGCGGCAGCCTCGACACCGAGGCGCACGTCCGCGGCGAGGGCGAAGATCGCGCCACCGCCGAGCGCGTGCCCGGTGACGGCGGCCACCGTCGGCCGGTCGAGCGTCCACGCGCGGAGCATGAGGCGCGAGAAGTGGTCGAAGGTGGCGGTGCGCGCCTCGGGGGCCATCGCCGGGAGCGCCTTCAGGTCGAGGCCGCCGCTGAAGAAGCCGGCGCGGCCCGCGAACACGACGGCGCCGGCGTCGCTCGCCTCGACCTCGTCGAGGGCAGCCTCCAGCGCCTGCAGGTTCGCCGGCCCGAAGGCGTTGGCCTTGCCGTCGTCGAGCGTGACGAGCGCGACGCGCTCATGGAATCGGGTGGTGACGGACATCGGACCTCCAGGTGCGCTCTCGTAGCATCGGGCGCCCGCTCGGCGCGAGGTCAGGAACTGTCCGCCCTGCTGCGCGCGCGTCGATTAGGGGCTCGCATGGCCAAGGCACGCTCCGTCTACGTCTGTGAATCCTGCGGGCACTCCGCGCAAGGCTGGCTCGGGCGCTGCCCCGGATGCGGCGCATGGAACTCCCTCGTCGAGCAGATCGCCGCGCCGATGGGCAAGGGTACGGGGAGCGCGCCCCGACCTGCGGGAACGAGCCGCGCGACGCCCATCACCCGTGTCGCGGCAGGTGAAGGCGGCGAGGTGCGGCTCCGTGTCGGCATGGGCGAGCTCGATCGCGTGCTCGGCGGAGGGCTGGTCACCGGGGCGCTCGTGCTGCTCGGCGGCGATCCGGGCGTCGGCAAGAGCACGCTGCTCCTCATGGCGATGCAGGCCTTCGCACGGCGCGGCGTACGCGTGCTCTACGTCAGCGGCGAGGAGAGCGCGCGTCAGGTGCGGCTCCGGTCCGAGCGGCTGGGCGCCAGCAGCGATGAGCTCTGGCTGCTCGCCGAGACCGGCCTCGACGCGGTCCAGGCCGCCGTCGACGAGGTCAAGCCGCGCGTGCTCGTGCTCGATTCCGTGCAGACTCTCCACAGCCCGGAGCTCGAGGGGGTGCCCGGCAGCATCGGCCAAGTGCGGCAGGTGGCCAACGCCGCCATGAAGTTGTCCAAGGGCCGTGACCTCGCCACCTTCCTCGTGGGCCACGTCACGAAGGAGGGCTCGCTCGCGGGGCCTCGGGTTCTCGAGCACCTCGTGGACACCGTGCTCTACTTCGAGGGGGACGGGTCGACCTCGCTCCGGGTGCTGCGCGCGACGAAGAACCGCTTCGGCTCGACCGGCGAGATCGGCATGTTCGAGATGCGTGAGGAAGGGCTGGTCGAGGTTCCCGACGCCAGCGCGCGCCTGCTCCAGGAGCGGCTCCCGGACGCTGCGGGAACCGCGGTGACCTGCACGATCGAGGGTTCGCGGCCCGTGCTCGTCGAGGTCCAGGCCCTCGTGGGACGGCCCACGCAGGGCAACCCGGCGCGCACGGCGGTCGGCATCGACCGAGGACGGCTCGCCATGCTGCTGGCCGTGCTCGGAAAGGCGGGGCTGGACCTCTCGGATCGCGACGTGTTCGTCAGCGTGGCCGGCGGCCTGCGGGTGCAGGAGCCCGGCGTGGACCTGGCCATCGCGGCGGCGATCGCCTCGAGCGCGCGGGGGGTCCCGTTGCCTGCGCACCGTCTCTGGTTCGGCGAGGTGGGCCTCGTCGGCGAGCTCCGCGGGGTGAGCCAGCCGGCGGCGCGCCTCCGCGAGGCCGAGCGTCATGGGTTCCGGGAGGCTTCCGTGCCCGCGAGCGCGCCGCGCGACGGCAGTGGACTCCGGATCTTCGGGGCGCGCACCCTCGGCGACGCGCTGTTCGGAGACCGGGGATGACGTTGCTGACGTCACGGCAGGTCGCTGACGCCCTTGCGGGCCTTGCCCCCGGTTGGGCGCTTACGGACGAGGGCCGCGTCCTCGTGCGCACCTTCAGGTTCGGAGCCTACCTCGACGGCATCGCCTTCGTGAACAAGGTCGCCGCGGTGGCCGAGCGCCTTGATCATCACCCCGACCTCGTCGTGACGTACGGTGGGGTCGAGGTTCGCTTGACCACCCACGACGCCGGCGGACTCACGGGACGGGACCTGGAGTCGGCGGCGGCGATTGACCTGCTCTAGGCCGCTTGACCGCCCGCGTGCGCATCGGGCCACGTCGGCGCCCGTGGGACGTCGCCGACGTCCGTCGCACAGCAGCGTTCCCCATGGAGTTCTTGGTGTTCTCCGGAGCGCCGCGTCGGACGTTCGTCGTCACGCTCCGCGTCCTTTCCGATTAATCGCCTCACGATGATTCTCGCGCTCCTCGTCGCCTGCGCCCACACGCCGCCGCACGCCGCGGTTCCCGGCCGTGTCGAGGTCGCCGTGGGCGTGCGTGACGACGCCCGCCCCGACCGACGGCCTTGCCACTGGGAGGCCGAGGCGCTCGTCTTCGAGGGGAAGGTCCTCGTGGGGGAGCTCCCCGACGCGGCGGAGGGAACCTGCCCGGAAGACCGCGGTGTGTACGTCGATCCGGTCGGTCAGGACGGGCCGTTCGTCAGCGTGCGCGTCCGCGAGGACGGCCCCGGCGCAGGTACGCCACGGTGCATGACGCTCGATCTCCGGACGGGCGCCACGGCGACGCTCGGCGACTACGACCCCAAGTGGGCCGACAAGCGCCTCGCCCGCGCCGCGCGGCGCGCCCGCAAGGACGGCTACGGCGGCGAGGTGCGCCCGGAAGCCTTCCTCGTGGACGGGCGACGTCCAGGCGACGGTCACGTTCGCCTCTGCGTTCCGGAGCGCGACCCGCGCGACGACCCGCACGAGATCGTCGTGCGCTGAAGCGTCCGCTCGCACGTGTGCGGCGTCGATCCGTGCTTCGCGCTATGCTCGCCGCGTGGAACGCAACACCCGCCAGGAAACGCGCGTCGGCATCTTCGTCGTCGTGTTCCTCCTGCTCATCGCCGCCACCACGTTCGTGCTGGGCGGCGGGGGCGACCTCCTCACGGACCACTACACCCTCCACACCCGCTACGAGGACGTGAAGGGGATGAAGATCGGCGCCGTCGTGCGCCTCGCCGGCATGGATGTCGGCGAGGTGAGCCGCGTCGAGTTCTCCAAGGACGTGGGCCTGAAGGAGATCGAGGTCGACCTCAACATCCGCGACGCGTTCAAGGAGCGCATCCGCGCGGATTCGGTGGCGAGCATCCAGCAGATCGGCGTGCTTGGCGACATGTACGTCGGCGTCACGGTCGGCAGCGCCGAGCAGCCCGTGCTCGAGGACGACGCCAGCATCAAGAGCGCCGCGGCGTTCGACGTGCTCGACTATGCGACCCAGGCCACCGACATCGTCAGCAACGCCTCGAGCATCTCTCACAAGCTCGACCTTATGCTCGGCAGCGACGACGCGGCCACCAGGGCCGGCATCGCGAAGAGCCTCGAGGACATCGGGCTGCTGCTCACCGAGGTGAAGCAGGGCAAGGGCGCGCTCCACGCGTTGATCTACGACCCGTATGGCGCCAAGAAGGTGAGGAGCATCCTCGACAACCTGGATCGCACGACGGCGAGCCTCGCGGGTGTGTCCGAGGAGCTCCGTAACGGTGACGGGCTCGCGCACGCGCTCATCTACGACAAGAAGGGCGCGGAGCTGACCGCGTCGGTGGGGGACGCCGCGCTCGCGGTGCAGGGGCTCGTCGCGGACCTCAAGAAGGAAGATTCGCTCGCGCACGCGATCCTCTACGACCCGGAGCGCGCGCACATGGTCGAGGATCTCCAGGCGGCCACGCTCGCGCTGCGTGGCATCACCGAGAGCATCGAGCAGGGTGACGGCTCCCTCGGCCTGCTCGTCAAGGATCCGCAGCTCTACGAGGACGTGCGCGCGCTCGTCGGTGGTGCGCAGCGCAACGCGCTCCTGCGCGCGTACATCCGCGCGACGATCGCCAAGGAGAAGGACGCCACCGGCGCGCCCTTCCAGGCGCCGAAGGCCCCGGAGTCGAAGTGAGCGAGACAACCCGTCCGTCCGGCCGGGTGCCCAGGGTCTCCGCGCTGCGCAGCCTCGCCGTCCTGCTCTCGCCGACCCGGGTTGGACTGCGCAACCAGGCCGTCCGTGACGAGCGTCGCTGGCTCCACGCCGGCTTCGCCGTGCTCGGGCTGGCCGTGTGGGCCGGGATCTACCTCGCGGCGGGCACCCTCGTCGGGCAGCTGGTCGACATCGCCGGCTTCGGTCCGATCCTCGCGCGAAAGCTGCTCGACATGCTCGTGGCGAGCCTCTTCGTGATGCTCTGCTTCAGCAACGTCGTCAGCGCGCTCGCGACCTTCTACCTCGCCGAGGATCTCGAGCTGCTGCTGTCGTTGCCCGTCAGCCGCACCGTGTTCCACTACGCCCGCATGGCCGTCACGTTGGGGCAGACCTCCGGCGCGATGCTCGTCTTCGGCCTCCCCGTGTTCCTCGCCTACGGCGTGAAGCTCGCCGCGGGGCCGGCCTACTACGGCGCGCTGGCGTTCAGCCTGCTCGCGCTGGCCGTGCTGGCGGGCGCGATCGGCGTGAGCCTCGCCACGCTGCTCGTCAACGTGTTCCCCGCGCGGCGCACCCGCGAGCTGATGGTCCTGCTGGGCGCGCTGATGTTCACGGCGCTCTTCGTTCTCTTCCGGAGCCTCCAGCCGGAGCGCCTCCTCGACACCCGCCAGTTCGCCAACCTGGCGACTTACCTCCGCGAGGTGCAGCTGCCCGCGCCCGTGTTGTTCCCGCCGCGGTGGGCGAGCGAGGTGCTGGGCGCGACCCTGCTGCACGCGCCGGTGCCGTGGCTCGACGTGGGCCTGCTCGGTACGGGGGCGCTCGCCATGGCGTCCGTGGCGCGCTGGATGACCGCCTGGGGCTTCGACGGTGGGTGGACGCGCGCGCAGGAGGCCCGTGCGGCCCAGTTCCACGCGAGTGACGTGTTCGATCGCCTCGCGATGCTCGCGCCGCGGGCGTGGCGTCCGCTCGTGGCCAAGGACCTCCGTGTGTTCGCGCGCGATCCGGGTCAGTGGAGCCAGGCGTTCATGCTCGCCGGCACCTGCGCGATCTACATCGTGAGCATCCGTGCCGTGCCGGTGGACGGGTTCCGCGGACCGGTGCTCGATGGGCTCCGCAACGGGATCACCTTCCTCGGGCTCGGGATGGCCGGGTTCCTCATGGCGGCGGTGGCGGTGCGCTTCGCGTTCGTGGCCGTGAGCCGCGAGGGTCGCAGCTGGTGGCTCGTCCGCGGGGCGCCGGTGTCGCCCGAGGTCGTGCTCCGCGCGAAGGCGCTCCCGAGCCTGGTGCCGATGCTCGCGGTCGGCGAGACCGTCGTCATCGGCGGTGGGCTCGCCATGCGCGGCGATGGCTGGCTCATCGCGGTCGAGGCCGTCACGGCCGTGTTCCTCGGCTGGGGGATCGCCCACCTCGCCGTGGCGATGGGCGCCGCCTGGCCGGACTTCCGTGCGAACAGCGCCGCGCACGCGGCCACAGGGCCGACCGCGATGATGTTCCTGTTCGTGGCGATCGCGTTCACCGCGCTCGTGCTCGTCTGCGTCGGGGGCGGCGTTCTGGCGGCGCACAAGGCGCAGTGGGGCCTCACGGCGCTCGGCTTCGCAGCGGCGCTCGCGCTGTGCCTGTTCGCCGCGGGTCCTCCCGTGCGTCGCGCCGCGCAGGTCCTCTGGGAGAAGGGGTTGTCCTGATGCTCGCCGCGCTGCTCCTTGTCGGCTGCCTCCACACGGCTCCCTCGGGTCCCCTTCCGCCCCGCGCGGAGGATCCCGTCGCGCTGCTCGAGCTGGCCCAGCACGACCCGCTGCCGGGAGCCGTGCTCGGCGCGTTCTCGGGCCTCCTCCACAGCGGCGGGAAGACGCTCCCCGCGCGTGGCTCCCTCATGGTGCAGGCGCCATCGAGGTTCCGTCTCGAGGTGCGTGGCCCGATCGGCGGCGCGGCGCTCGTGGTCGCGACGAGCGGCGACGCCATCGTCGGCTGGGTGGCGAGCTCGAACACGAGCTGGGTGCTCGCGGATGCCGATGCGGCGCTCAAGGACGTCCTGATGGACGATTCCGCAGGCGTGGCTTCGATCGTGGCGCTCGTGCTGGGGCGTGTCCCCCGTGTGGCGACCCCGCCGGTCGTGCGCGTCGGCATGCCGACGCCGACCTACCGTTGGGGAGCCTCGGCCGGGGGCGTGGAGGTGGTGCTCGACCCGGGAAGCGCGAGGCTCACGCGTGGTGAGGTGTTCCGCGAGGACGGCGCGACGCTGCTCCAGATCGACGCGACGCCGGGAGGCGGCCCCGACTTCCTTCCGCGGTCGCTCGAGGTGCGCGTTCCGCTCGCCTGCGGTCCCGACGACGAGGCGTGCGATGTGCTCCACGCCGAGCTCCGCTTCGACGGGTGGTCGCGCATCACTCCGGAGCCTTCCGCGTTCGACTTCGCTCCGCCGGAGGGCAGCACGGTCCGCCCCGTGGAGCTTGGCAAGCCCGACTGAACGTGCGTCGCCTCAGTAGAGCAGGCAGGGCTGGCGCTCTTCCTCGTCCCAGGCGGCGCGCTCGGCGTCCCAGCCGGTGACGAGGTCGCGCGGGCGGACACGGCTCTCGAGCGCGACGCGCGCTTCGGACGATCCGCAGAGCAGGTCGATGGCGATGGGGTTGTCGACGAACTCGTAGGTCTCCGTGCGCCAGCGGAAGTCCGCCGGCGCGGCGCGCAGCGCCGCCTCGAGCACGACCAGGCCAAGCAGGAAGCTCTCGAGCGCGTGGCGGTCCGTCACGGTGATCTCGACGCCGTGGCAGACCTGGCCGGCGAACTTCTGGAACCGCGGCTCGAAGGTGGCGGCGCGGAACGCGACGCCGCGAAGGTCGTTGTCGAGCGCGCCCTTGCGGCAGAGCTCCGTGAAGCGGGCCGCGTCCAGCCAGGGGGCCCCGACGAGGTGGAACGGACGCGTGGTACCGCGTCCCTCGCTCAGGTTCGTGCCCTCGATGAGGCACATCCCCGGGTAGAGGATGGCCGTGTCGAGCGTGGGCATGTTCGGTGAGGGGTACACCCACGGGAGCCCCGTCGCATCGGCGTAGTCGTCGCGGCGCCAGCCCTCGCAGCGGACGACCTCGAGCGCGGCCCGGATGCCGAGGCGGTCGCGGAAGTAGACGCCGAGCTCGCCCATCGTCATGCCGTGGCGCACGGGGAGCGGGTACGCGCTGACGAAGCTCTCGTAGCCGGGCTTGACGAGGTTGCCCTCGAGCGTGGTGCCGTCGATGGGGTTCGGGCGGTCGAGCACGATCACGGTCGTGCCGGTCGTCGCCGCGACCTCCATGACGTACCCGAGCGTGGCCTGGTAGGTGTAGTAGCGCGCGCCGATGTCCTGGATGTCGAAGAGCAGGACGTCGAGATCGGCGAGCTTCGCCGGGTCGGGGCGAAGGCTCTCTGCGCTGTTCCCGTAGAGCGAGACGAACTCGGTCGCGACGCGCGAGGCGGTCTCAGCGGCGCCGGCGCCGTGGTCCTCGACCTCGATCATGTCCTGCGCCGTGGCGTGCAGGCCGTGCTCGGGCGTGAAGACGCGGCGCACGGGAACCCCCGCAGCCGCCAGGAGATCGATCAGGTGGTCGAGGTTCGCGTCCACCGCGGTGTGGTTGCAGCACACGCCCACGCGCGCCGCGCGGAGCCGCGCGAGGAGGGCGGGATCGGAGAAGAGGACGTCGAGACCGGAGCGCATCCGTCGTGACTAACCGACGCCTGCGCGCGCGGATACAGGTAGGTTAACTCCTGGAGGCTCCATGCTGCTCGCCCTCACGCTCCTCGCCTGCTCCGAGCCCGAGGCGCCCCCGGCGCCCGTGGAGCCGCCGAGGCCCGCAGCCGAGCCGCCAGCGCCCCCGCCGCCGGATCCGACCGCGTCGCCCGGGACCCGCATCGTGGGGGATGGCGCCATCCCTGGGAGCAACGTCGTGGCCAAGCCCGGCGAGGAGCCGAAATACTACGTGCTGCTCGGCGCCGTGGAGGGCATCGTGTTCTCCGGGGACTGGACGAGCCCGAGCTGCGGCGGCCGGAAATTCCCGCGCAACATCCGTTTCGAGGAGGACCACACCTGGAACGTGGTGGAGCTCCTCGACCCCTGCAAGCCGGGAGCGACGTGCGAGAATGACGGCCTCACGCACTACGGCGGCACCTGGCAGCACGATGGCGGCACGGTGTTCCTCACCAGCATGAACGGCGCCGGCAGCAGCCGTCCGCAGTCGTTCACGGCGACGACGAACGGCCGGCTCGTGGAGAGCGGCTGCGTCTACGTCCGCGGCCTGAGCGTGCCCGAGGGCTACAAGGAAGCCGACGTCCGACCTTCCGAGTAGGTCAGCGCCACGCGGCGCGGAACGCGGCCAGGAGCCGCGCGCCGACCGGGCCTGCGCTGGGGCCGGGCTGGCCGTCGAGCTCCACCACGGGGGCGAGCTCCTTGAGGGTCGAGCAGAGGTAGAGCTCGTCGGCGGGGCCGACGGGGACCTCCTCGACGCGGAGCGGGATCCCCGCGGCGACGGCGACCTCGATCATGGAATCGCGGGTGACGCCCTGCAGGATGCGCCCGTCGTCCGGGGGCGTGAGGAGCGTGCCGTCGCGTACGACGAAGAGGTTGCTCCGGTTGGCCTCCGTCCAAACCGGGCCGTGCTGGCCGGGGGCCGCCCAGATCACCTCGTCCACGCCGGCTTTGCGCGCCGCGAGCACCCATGCCGCACGCGAGACGTGCTTGATCCTGCCGGGCAACCAGGGGTCGGGCGACCAGGCGCGTGTCGCCACGCGAACGGGCGCGCCCGCGCGGGACAGGTCGAGCGGCTCGCCCTTCACGATCCGGTGGCCACCCGCGGTGAGCAGCACGTTGAGCTTGGATTCCACGGGAGCGAACGCCGCGGCGACGCGCTGCAGCTCCTCGGCGACTTCGGCGTGGAACGGGATCCCGCAGAAGTCGGCGCCTGCACGCAGGCGCGCGAGGTGGACCTCCGGCCGGAACGGACGGCCCTGGCGCGTGCGGAGGGTCTCAAACACGGCCATGCCGGTCCACAGCGCGGGGTCGTCGAGGGTCAGGAGGCCCCGACCCTCAGGGGCGATGGTGCCGTCGAGCAGGGTGAGCATCCTCGGTCCTTCGGGGAGGGAGCGGGTGGCATGGCGGGCTCCCCCTTGTCGGGCAGCGATCCGGGGCGTAGCCTAGTCCAAGGGGCGGCCGCGTCGCCCGCAGGAGGTTTCATGACCGAGGATACCGTCGCCACCCGCGAGGCGCGCATCGCAGAGGATCTTCGCACGGTGATCGCCGACGCCGAGACCCTGTTGCGCGACGTCGCCACCGAGGCCGGTGAGCTGGGCGCGGACGCGCGCGACAAGCTGGTCGCGCAGCTCGAGGGTGCGCGCGCGCGCCTCGCGGAGCTCGAGACCAAGGCGCGGGATACCGCGAAGGAGAGCGCCAAGGCGACCGACACGTGGGTGAGGGACAACCCCTGGCAGGCCGTGGGCATCGGCGTCGGCGCAGGTCTGGTGCTCGGCTTGCTGATCGGGCGCCGCTAG
>JACCDX010202301.1_pt1 | contig 15465 bp, 14 predicted proteins | sample 7449681 | NCBI WGS metagenome assembly JACCDX01 (sample SAMN15323450, study PRJNA562643) | freshwater metagenome | isolation source: river surface water | place: USA:Blue River Watershed | collected 2017-08-18 | reverse complement strand
AGCGATAGCCTACGCGGGCAATGGAGCAGAACGCACAACGAGAACTTCGCTCGGCTAATCCCGAATGGACAGTCAGCGAATCGATGGCTCGTATCGCCAAGGCCTTGGTATCTGATGGGCCGGCTCTTGCTTTTGGTCACACCAATCTCACCCAAGTCCCAGCGCGCATCAGCGCCGTTATCTCGACAACCGGAAGCTCTGGCCCATCGAAAGAAGTAGGTCTGACTGCATCTGCACTTCTTTCATCCGCCCGCGCATCCAATAAAGCACTTGGTGCCGAATTCGGAAATTCATGGTCACTATTGCTTCCACTTACTCATATTGCAGGAATTAATGTTCTAGTTCGCGCACTTGAATTAGGAACAGAACCGATTGATCTACGAAACCACCAAGGTGAGTATCCACGTGCAGATTTCACCGCGATTGTTCCAACGCAATTATTTAATGCGCTAAATGGCGATGCTCAACTTCTCAAACATCTAGTTGAAGCCAAGGCAGTACTAGTCGGTGGTGCTGCACTTACTACGGAACTTCACCTGCAAGCTGAGAACGCCGGAATCAACGTTGTTGTGACCTATGGAATGACAGAAACTTCTGGTGGATGTGTCTACAACGGAATCCCTCTCGATGGTGTCGAGATTTCAATTACCTCAGAAAAGCGAATAGCAATTAAGGGAACAGTTATTGCCCATACTTATCTCGGAGCTGAAGCTCTCTGGGATACGCAGTTTAAAGATGGATGGTTCCATTCTTCAGACCTTGGTCGTATTGAAAACGAAAAACTTATTGTTGAAGGCCGTAGCGATGATGTCATCATCTCCGGAGGAGAAAACATTTCACTCAGCGCCATCGAGTCTTCGCTGCATGCTCATTATCCTCATAAGAATTTTGCAGCCTTTGCAGTGAAAGATTCAAAGTGGGGCCAGGCACTTCACCTTGCAATCGCAGGCGATGGTTTTCCATCAGAGGATGAAGTAGCGCAATACCTTGGGGAAAAATTCGGTGATTACAGTAAGCCAAAGGGGTATCTGCATCTTCCCGAGCTTCCACTCGTTGGAATTGGTAAAGTGGATCGCAAGAAGTTAATTGATCTATACATGGAGGCGCCAAATTAATATTTGGATTCAAGGAGCACGTCCACGCACACTTCCAGCAGCTGTGGCTCCTGTCGTTGTCGCCACCGTACTTGTAGGAAGAGAGTGGAAACCGCTCCAGGCGCTGCTCGCGCTCATTGTCAGCCTCGCACTTCAAATCGCAGTCAATTACTCAAATGATTACTCAGATGGAATTCGCGGAACTGATGACAATCGCGTTGGTCCAACCCGCTTAACTGCATCAGGACTGGCATCAGCTGCCTCCGTAAAGCGTGCCGCGCAAATTTCATTTCTCGTAGCGTGCATTGCTGGTTTGGCTTTGGCATCACTTTCATCCTGGTGGATCATTATCGTTGGAATCGCATCTGTACTTGCAGCTTGGGGTTACACCGGAGGGCATGCGCCTTACGGATATCGAGGTTTTGGCGAACTTTCTGTATTCACTTTCTTTGGGGTAGTCGCAACAGTTGGTACTTACTATGTGCAAACTCTGGAATTCACACTTGCAGCTTTCGCTGCCTCTATTCCCATGGGCTCACTATCTTGTGCACTTCTAGCAATCAATAACATCCGCGATATTCCAGGCGATCAAGAAGTGGGCAAGAAGACATTGGCCGTAAAACTTGGAGATAAGAACTCTCGTAAGTTCTTCGTTCTACTTCTTATCTCTGCCTACATCTTCCCTGTCTTCACAGGTCATCCTTTAGCTTTACTGACCTTAACGACCGCTCCTCAGGCTTATGCAATTGCACGAGAAGTCCTAGCGGGCGCAAAGGGTGAAGATCTCATCCCGCTCTTGGGAAGAACAGGCCAATTACAGCTGCACTTCGGCCTTACCTTCGCTCTCGCGCTTTCTTTTTAAGGAAGTAGAATTCGACCATGATTAAAGTTCAAGGGTTTCTCGTACTTCTCTCACTTGCTTTAACTCTCTACACATTTGTCGATTGCGCAATGCGTGATGAGACTCAGATTAAGAAGCTACCTAAGTGGGGCTGGCTTCTAGCCATTCTCTTCACTGGAATTTTCGGTCCCATTGCATATTTAACAATTGGAAGAATCCGCGGACCTAAAGGTCCAAAGCCGGGCAAGAAGCGCATTCTGCCGCCTGACGACGACCCTGATTTCTTACGCGGTCTCTAAGCCTCGTCGTCGTTTTCCAATTGATTCCAAAATGATGATTGAAATCATTGAGGAAAAGGAAATTACTGTGCTCACGATGATAAGAGCATCGCTCACCATAATTGCGTAAACGAACCATAGGAAAATACTGAATGAGCTCACACTGAGAGCAGTGATTGAGACCGCCGAATCTTTGCCGATAGAAATATTTTTATAGGACTTCATAATCTGTGGGCTCTGAGCAAAGACTAATGAAATCAAGAGCGCTGATACTAGGAAGCTCGGTAGAAGAAGAACGAGTGCGGTGAGCACAGATGCATAAATCACGAGAGTTGCAATCGACTTCAGGTTATTTCTCATGATGGCCATGATTACACTTGCATTGATGAGACCGGCTCCCACATTAGTTAAGAGCACAGATGGCGAATCAACATCTAAACCATAAGCAGCCCACGCTGTTGCAACGCCAAATTGCAACATCCACGAGATCAGACTTACGCCGCGACCATGGCCAAGTTTTCTCACACGTAGGGCTTGCGGGAGCCCAAAGAACATTCCTAACCCGCCAGCAATGAACCCAACCAGCTCTGCTGAAAACATACTTATCTAAATTCCTATAAACCTGAATATGTATGTTTTCCGGTGCCCCAGACATTTACATATACGTAGTTAAATAGGAATGTTGATCCGGCAAAGATGCAGAGCCATGCTGCGCGGCGACCGCGCCAGCCAACAGTTACACGCGCATGAAGATATGCAGCATATGCAACCCAGGTAATAAATGCCCACGTCTCTTTTGGATCCCAGCCCCAGTAACGTCCCCATGCGCTCTCTGCCCAAATAGCGCCAGCGATAACCGAGAAGGTCCAGAGTGGAAAGACGAATGCAACGAGGCGATAAGAAAGTTGATCAAGAACTTCAATAGATGGAACTCGGCGAAGCCATACAGGGCGTTCGCCTAGTCGCTCAGCACGTTCGAGATAGAGATATGCGCCAGCTACAACGTTGGCAAGCAAGAAAACTCCACCAGAGATGATTGCTGCAACAACGTGGATAACCAGCCATGTTGATTTAAGAGCAGGAACAAGTGGTGCGCTATTGCGATAGAGCAAAGTAATGGCCGTTCCAAGAGTAAGAAGAACGCCCAGTGAAACAAAGAGTCCCAGCCAACGAAGATCGTATTTACGAAGAGCGCCTAGGTAGGTTCCTGTAAATGCAAGCGCACCTGTGATGGAAAATTCATACATATTCCCCCAAGGAACATGCTTTGCAGAAATTCCTCGAGCAATTACCCCGGCGAGAAGAAGAACGAATCCAAGAATCATCATCGCAGTGGCGATTCTGGCAGCGCGTTCTGTTCGCTTGTAATCCAAAGTCTTAGTCATGAGATTGCCTGACGTTGAATCAGCGACTTCTGGAGCACGAACTGCAAATGCAGTTTCGAAGGCATGAGCTACGAATGAAATGGCGAAGACTGCCATCGCCGAATAGACAAAGTTATTTGAGATATACGCCCACGTGGTCTGCATCGCTAATCTCTCCTTAACGCGTTAACAAAACTTTCAATCTCATCTTCGAGACCTGGTGCACTGTTCTTTGCCAATCCTGCTACCTCTGCTCCTTGTGGCGTAATGCGAATCCAGATTCGGCGACGACGTCCATAAAGTGAAGAGAGAAGACCTAGGACAGCAACAATACCTCCGATGAGTGCATAACTCTTGCCGGGATCTTTCACCACTTGAAGGTTGATCCAAGGAACAACGGTTTCGAGTGTAATTGAACCCTCTGCATAGTTGAACGTTTCACCAGGCTTCACAGAACCTAAGCCAATCTGTTGCAAATTGCTTGTATCTATCTTGTAAACAGATTGTGGAATTCCTGAGTCGAGCCCTAAATCACCTTTCCAAATAGAGAAAAGCAACTTTGGATCAAGCAGTTCTGGAAATATCGAAACTGCTCCTTGGTCTGTAGTGCGGGCATTTGTCGGTACAAAAGAGCCTACAAATCCAATCTGTGGTTCGGCATCAGGAACTTTGATTGCTCCAATAGATCGCAAGTTTCCATCTTGTGGCAAGAATGGAACAGGTCCTTGAAATGCGACAAAGCCCTGTGAATCCCTGACGGTAACAACAGGGCTATACCCATTTGCCTGTAAGTACACACGAGTATTTGCGAAGGTAAGTGGCTTATTAACCTTAATGATTTTCTTCTCTGTCTTGCCCTGATAAGTAACAGTTAGCCAGGCGGTGTAATCCTCAGGAGCGTTGGTCTTTGGATTGTATTGAGCTACGAACTTATCAACCTTAATTTCAAAGGGTTCAAGTGATGAATCCCCGGCAAGCTTTCCGAAAGAGAGAGTGTCATAGGAAGTGGGAACGCTGATAAAGCGTTCGCCAACGTTAACAATTGCCTCACCTCTCATGCCGAAGAGTGAACCGAAACTGACGCCAACCAAGATGAGAATTAAGGAGAGATGGAAGAGAAGGTTTCCGGTTTCACGCAAGAAACCCTTTTCTGCAGATATTGAATTCTCTTCGATCCGAACTCGAAAACGATTCTTCTTAAACCATTGCTCTGCGGTTTGAAGGGTCTGGTTATCGGCTGCTAATTCTTGATAATGCTCAAGTCGTGACAGATTTTTGGGAGTTGCAGGCGGTTGCGCGCGCATTGCTCTGTAATGCTCAAAGCTGCGCGGCAACACGCACCCGATAAGAGAGATGAATAAGAGAATGTAGATGGCGCTAAACCAAGGTGATCCATAGACATCAAAGAGAGAGAATCTGTCATACCACTTAGCAAGTTCAGGATTCGATTGATAGAGATCTCGAACAGCGATTGCGTTGGTGATTCTCTGCGGAATCAATGAACCTGGAATCGCTGCAACCCCTAGCAACATAAGAAGAATAAGCGCTGTGCGCATGCTGGTGAGTTGGCGCCAGGCATAGCGAAGGAGCGCTACAAACCCAAGCTCTGGTACTTCTATATCTTTACTCATCAGATCACCGGCGCAAATTCGGAGATAAGAGAACGCATCTCAATCATCAGGTCAGTCCAGAGACCGGTGAGTTGAAGTATTCCGATGATGATGAGCAGAACTCCGCCAAACGTTGAAATCTTTCCACCGCTTCTAACCAATACTTTTCGCAATTTTTCTGATTTGTCGAGAAAGAGCCCTGATGCAATAAAGGGAAGTCCTAAACCAATGCAGTATCCGAGTGAGAGAACAGCGCCGCGGATTGCACTTGATTCTTGAAATGCTAGCGCCTGAACGCTGGCAAGTGCTGGTCCGATACATGGAGTCCAGCCAACACCGAAGAGAAAACCAAGAAGTGGTGCACCAATGAGTCCACCTTGCGTTGAAATTCTTGGCTTCACTGTTGGCATAAGTGGGAAAACACCTAAGAAGATCACACCCATCACAATGGTGAGTAAGCCAAGTACGCGAGTAATGACTTCTTCGTTACTTGATATCTGCGCACCTAGTTGACCAAAGAGTGCGCCATAGGAGATAAAGAGGATGCTAAATCCGAATACAAAGAGAATTGAGCCTAAGAAAATACGCCCTCGCGATTTAGAGAATCCCGCTGCAAAGGCAACATATCCAGGAACAAGCGGAAGTACGCATGGAGATACAAATGAGATTAGCCCTGCAAGTATTGCAATGGGAAATGCAGATAGAAGGAATCCATCCATCAAGGTGTTGACTACGAAATCTGTCATTCGGCCAACGCCTCTTCGATAAGTTGGCTCAAAGATGCAACAGTGACAACACCTGAAATACGTGAAGCGACTTTTCCGTCGCGATCAATCACAACCGTCGTCGGAATTGCATTCGCTGGTAAAGATTTTCTAAATCCACTCAGAATTGAGTCATCGATGAGCGTTGGGTATGGAGTGCCACGTTTACGGTTAAAAGCCTCGGCATTTACAGGGTTATCGCGAGTCAAGATTCCAATGAATTGAACCTCTGAGTACTTCCGCGAAAGAGCTGAGAGAGTTGGTTCTTCGGCACGGCACGGTGAGCACCAAGATGCCCAGACGTTCACCACCGCAACTTGGCCCTTTGTATATGTGAAGGTATTACCGCTCAGAGTCATTCCTGACATTGCCGGAGCTGAAATTCGATTAGCTGCTTTTATCTTTGTCACTGCGCCGCTTCCAGCAATAAAGCTCTCTTCGGCTTTCGATGCTCCGCCATTACTACACCCTGTAAGAAATAACAGCGATGCGAGTACTAGCGCGATTTTCTTCATATTATTTTGGTGGCAGTAGGTGCTTGGCAGGTTCAGTGTACGAAGTTCCTGAAATCATTCCTTCATCATCGAAGTGAACACTTGTCACTGAGGCGAGTGTGCACTCGCGTTTACGCGGATCGTGAAGCATTGAGCGACCTTCGATTGCACTGCGAAGAATCCAAATGGGAAGTTGGTGCGAAACAACGATGGCATCTTTTCCTTGTGCTGCCTTATTTGCATCGAAGATTGCTGCAAGCATGCGAGAGATTTGCTCTTCATATGGTTCGCCCCATGATGGTTTCCATGGGTTATAAAGATGGCGCCAGGAAGATGGATGCTTAAGGACTCCACTTCCTAATTCAAATGATTTACCTTCAAAGATATTTGCTGCTTCAATCAATCGGTCGTCAGTCTTGATTTCTAATCCATGTGCGCGAGCTATAGGCGCTGCAGTTTCTTGCGCTCTCTGTAGTGGTGAAACGTGGAGTGCGCCGAGATTTACACCCTTTGACCATTCGCCAATAACTTCAGCCATCTCTTGCCCACGCTTAGAAAGTCTCCAGCCAGGCTGGCGTCCATAAAGAATCTTGTTGGGATTCTCTACTTCTCCGTGACGGATGACGTGGACTGTGGAACTCATGGCGTAAGCATAAAGCGTCGTAAAACCAGCCTTATCGCTAGGGTAGTGACATGGCACTCACCTCAACGCGGGCAGCCTTCTTCGATGTAGATAACACCCTCGTTCGAGGATCGACTCTCTACTTCCTTGGAAGAGGGATGTACCAGCGTGGTTTCTTCACAAAGGCCGATATCTCGCGATTTGTAGTCGCCAATATTCGATTCAGAATGACTGGCACTGAAAAGAAAGAAGTTATCGAGAAATTTCAAAATGCCGCAACCGACTTCATTGGTGGCCATGCAGTTGATGACATTAAGAAAATTGGCGAGGAAATCTATGACGAGTTTGTTTCACCCAAGCTTTGGCAAGGAACTTTCGAAATTGCTAAATCTCATCTAGATAAAGGTGAGGAAGTCTGGCTTGTAACTGCAGCTCCTCAAGATATGGCAAACATTATTGCTCAACGTCTCGGATTAACTGGAGCGCTTGGAAGTAAGGCTCGTATTGAAAATGGCATCTACACCGGAACTCTCGATGGAAAGTTATTGCACGGTTCAGAAAAAGCAATTGCAATCCAAGAACTAGCTCGACTACACGGTTACGACTTACAGAATTGCTATTCATATTCAGATAGCCACAATGACATTCCGCTCTTGCAAGCAGTTGGCCACCCATGTGCAATCAATCCTGATGCTGTCTTGCGTATCCGCGCACTTGCTGAAGGTTGGCCAATCCACGATTTCCGCAGAGCACGTTTTCTCAATCGCATCTTGGGCCCAGCTGTAAGTCGACTCGCAGCGCTGGCTACCTTGCTTACTCCACGCAAGCGTTAAATCACCTCAGCACCAAACTCAATTAGCGCGGCCACCTCACATACGGCTATCGTTGGCAGGTTATGGAAATTCGCTCTTACGCCGACTATCTACGCGGGCTCGATGATGCCGCGTTAATTTCCATGTTCACCCATCGCCCTGATCTTGTAACTCCAGTTCCTCCCGATATGGCCAGCCTCGCTGTGCGTGCATCTTCTGCACCAAGCCTTGCTCGCGCGGTTGATGCGCTCAATAAGTGGCAGCTTCAAGTACTTGAAGTCTGCGCCGTTCTTCCTGAACCATTTACGGAGAAGGAAGTAGCTGCACTCACAGAGAAATCAGCGGTATTTGTTATCCCAGGACTCATTGATCGAGGGCTGGTCTATCAAGATAAAGATGGGCTTCGCACTCCAACGACTCTTAAAGAAGTTCTAGGAAATGAAATTGCCGGACTTGGGCCAGCTTCAATGGCTAAGTTGAAGTTAAAGAAACTTGATGAAGTACCAGCTGCTTCTAAGAAAGTTCTCGATGCGATGGTCTGGGGACCTCCGCGTGGATCGATTGCAGATATTAAGAAGCCGAGTGCCGGTGTTGCCTGGTTACTCGAAGAAGGTTTCTTGATTCCATTTAATCAACAGACCGTTGTGCTCCCCCGCGAAGTGGCAATCTACTTGCGCGGAAATAAAGTCCACCGCGAAATTGAGAATACACAACCTTCCATAACAGGAGACAAGCGCGACAAGCGCAATGTGCAACTTGCTGCGATTGCAAATATCACCACTTTCTTGCGATGGACTGAAGAAGTACTTAACTTCTGGGCGCAAGAGCCAGCGACGGCGCTTCGATCTGGTGGACTCGGTGTTCGTGATCTCAAAGAGCTATCTCTTCACCTCGGTGTTGATGAATCCTGTACTGCATTTGTTGCAGAAGTTGCCTATCTATCAGGGCTACTCACCATTGATCCCGACGACAAAATTCTTCCAACACATCAATTTGATATTTGGTTGACACAGAACGCATCTGCAAAATGGCAGTTCCTTGCATCTTCTTGGCTCACCACCTCTCGTCTTTCAGGACTTGTTGGTAAAGAAGGAAGCAAAAACGTTGCTCCGCTTGGGCCAGAGCTTGATCGCTCTTCGGCTGCATCAACGCGTCGCTTAGTTCTCACTCTCTTGCAAGAAAATTCCGACGTTGCCGTCGATATTGATTCACTCTTCGCTGCAGCTCAATGGTTAGCTCCTGCTAAGCGCGCAGGTGGCCTCCAAAAGGATTACCTTCTCTGGACTCTGCGCGAGGCAGAATGGCTAGGCATCACCGGCCAGGGCGTTTTATCTTCATATGGTGCTGATTTTCTTGAAGGCGGCGATAGCGCAGCTATTGATACTGACTTGCCTAAGGCTGTTGATCACATCCTGATTCAGAGCGATAACACTGCGATTGCACCTGGGCCACTCGAACACGAAGTTGCACAAGAACTTGCCTTGATTGCCGATGTTGAATCTCGCGGTGGCGCAACTGTCTTTAGATTCTCTGAATCATCAATTCGACGCGGATTAGATCACGGTCGCACTGGTGAAGAGATTTCCAAATTCTTAGCAAAGACTTCAAAGACGCCGATGCCACAACCGCTGGAATATCTCATCGCCGATGTTGCGAAGAAACACGGCAAGCTGCGTGTTGGAAATACTGCCTCCTTTATCCGTTGCGAAGATGCAACACTGATTACTCAGATACTCGGAGATAAGCGCCTCGATATTCTCGGGCTGCGCAAGATTGCTCCTGAAGTTCTTATCTGCGGACATGATGCAGTTGAAGCGATGAACATTTTACGAAGTTGTGGTTATCTACCGGCGGCTGAAGATTCACGAGGTCTTCTGCTGAGTGGACCACGAATCCAGCGCGCACAAACCAAAGCACGTCCACCGCGCATCATCGGTGAGATTGATAAACCTGATGAGATTCAAATTGAAGGTGCGCTTCGCGCTCTTCGCACTGGCGAAAAATCTAGCCGCAAGCAGAGCACTATGCGCAACATTGCAACCGAAGCACTTGGTTCACTGCCGCGCACAACAGCAAATGAAACTCTCGAACTACTTAGTGATTATTTACAGAATCAACCTGCAAAATCACTCTCAATTGGTTATGCAGATAACAATGGTCTGGTTTCACACAGAATTATTGATCCTTTAAAACTATCTGCGGGTTCTCTCATTGCGCGTGACCACGCCACCGGTGAAGTACAGACCTTCCGAATCGCGCGTATTACGGGGGTTGCAGCGTTATGACGAGCGAGAAAGCACCTGAATACGGCAGACTTGAGCCTATGTTGGCAGCCCTAGAAGCACTTGTTCGGTGTGAATCCCCCACTGAAGATTTAGAGGCATGTCGCTCAGTAGTTCGCCTTGCCAGCGATATCGCAACAAGAGTCCTTGGCGTTCCTGCGCAGATTAAAGAGATTGAAGGACGCCCTGTCTTCTGGTGGGGCGAAGAGCAACCAGATGTATTAGTTCTTGCACACCTCGACACAGTGTGGCCACATGGTTCATACCAACCGCTCTGGGAAGTTAAGGACGATGTGCTTCGTGGTCCCGGAACCTTCGATATGAAGGCGGGATTTATTCAGGCACTCTATGCACTTAAAGGAATTGAGGGATCTGTCGCTCTTGTTGCAACAACAGATGAAGAGACCGGAAGCCACGCATCTAAGGCGCTCATCAAAGAGCTATCTGCAAAGGCAAAGGCTGTTCTAGTTCTTGAAGCATCTCTTGATGGCAAGGTGAAGACCGGCCGTAAAGGAACTGCGATGTATCAAATCAAGGTTCATGGTCTTGCAGCTCATGCAGGTCTCGAACCTGAAAAGGGAGTTAACACAACTACCGAAATCGCACACGTGATTTTGGCACTTGCTGCACTCGAAAGCGCAGATCACGGAACAACTGTTGTACCAACTCTCCTTCACTCTGGAAATACGACAAACACTGTTCCAGATTTAGCGGTACTCGATATTGATGCACGATCATTTTCGCAGGCTGAACTTGAAAGAGTCGATGCAGCAATCAAAAACTTTAAGCCCGTCAATCCAAAAGCTCGTCTTGAAATTGCGGGTGGACTTAATCGCCCACCGTTACAACCAACTTCTACCAAGGCTCTCTACGAGCGCGCTGAAAAAGTTGCTGCGGCAATTGGAATGGCGCCACTAGGTTGTGCTGAAGTTGGCGGTGCCAGCGATGGAAACTTCGCTGCAGCAGCTGGTGCACAAGTACTTGATGGCCTCGGCGCTGTCGGCGGTGGCGCACATGCTCCAAATGAATGGGTAAAGATTTCTACTATGCAAGAACGTAGCGATTTCCTGCATGCGTTTATTAAGGATCTCCTCTCATGACCGATGGACCACTGATTGTCCAGAGCGATAAGACACTCCTTCTCGATGTAGATCACGTTCTCTCAACTGAATGCCGCCGCGCAATCGCGCCCTTTGCAGAACTCGAACGTTCACCTGAACATATCCATACCTATCGTTTAACAAACCTTGGCCTTTGGAACGCTCGCGCAGCTGGTCACGATGCCGAGCTCGTTATCGACACACTTATTAAGTATTCACGTTACGCAGTTCCACATTCATTGCTCGTAGATGTTGCCGAGACCATGTCTCGCTACGGACGCCTACGTCTTGAGGCAGATCCAGTGCATGGACTCATTCTTGTTACAACAGATACCGGTGTGCTTGAAGAAGTAATCCGTGCAAAGAAGATTGCACCACTTCTAGGTGTTCGCATCGATAAAGAGACCATCGCTGTTCACCCAAGCCAACGTGGCCAAATTAAACAATCACTTCTTCGCCTCGGTTGGCCAGCAGAAGACTTTGCAGGTTACGTTGATGGCCAGGCGCATGACATCGCACTTAAAGAAGATGGCTGGAAGATTCGTCAATATCAAGAGCATGCAGCTGAAGGTTTCTGGCATGGTGGCTCTGGCGTAGTAGTTCTTCCTTGTGGCGCAGGCAAGACCATTGTTGGCGCAGCTGCGATGGCACATGCAAAAGCAACAACGCTCATTCTTGTAACTAATACCGTTGCTGCTCGTCAGTGGCGCGATGAACTTTTAAAGCGCACAACTCTTAATGAAGATGAAATCGGCGAATATTCAGGAGCGAAGAAAGAGATTCGCCCCGTAACTATTGCTACATACCAAGTTATGACTAAGAAGAAGAATGGTGTCTATGCACACCTGGATCTCTTCGATACTCATGACTGGGGACTGATCATTTACGACGAAGTACACCTACTTCCTGCGCCAATCTTCCGCTTTACCGCTGATATTCAATCTCGTCGTCGCCTGGGGCTTACAGCAACGCTAGTTCGCGAAGATGGAATGGAAGGCGAAGTCTTCTCACTCATCGGACCAAAGCGATTTGATGTCCCTTGGAAAGAGATCGAAGCGCAGGGATATATCGCTCCTGCTGAATGTATTGAAGTTCGCGTCAACCTCACTGAGGCAGAGCGACTTTCTTATGCAACTGCCGAACCTGAAGAGCGTTACCGTTTCTGCGCAACTACTCGCACAAAGCGCAATGTTGTCGAAGAGCTTGTGGCGCACCATGCAAATGAACAAGTACTCGTTATCGGTCAATACATTGACCAACTTGATGATCTCTCTGAAACTTTAGGCGTTCCACTCATTAAGGGCGATACACCTCAGAAGGAACGCGAACGTCTCTTTGCAGCATTCCGCACTGGTGAAGTTACCTGTCTCGTAGTTTCTAAGGTTGCCAACTTCTCTGTCGATCTTCCTGAAGCCACAATTGCAATTCAAGTTTCAGGTGCTTTCGGTTCACGCCAAGAAGAAGCGCAACGCCTTGGACGAATTTTGCGACCAAAGGCAGATGGGCGTGGAGCTAAGTTTTATTCAGTCGTTTCACGCGACACTATCGATCAAGATTTCGCGCAGAACCGTCAACGCTTCCTTGCCGAGCAAGGTTATTCATATCGAATTATTGATGCCGACGATGTTTTTCAAGGGAAGTTCTAAAGCGTTCAGGATCTACTTTGTAGAAGTCGTGGTGTTCTCCATTGATATGAATGACCGGAACTTCATTTCCATATAGCTTCTCAAGTTCTGCATCTCCATCGATATAGATAATCTCAATCTCAAATGCGAGTTCCTCGCGCATGCTCTCCAAGGTTTTCACAGCATCTTCACAAAGGTGACAGCCGTGGCGAGAGTAAACGGTAACCATGACTGCATTCTCGCACCCTGATAGCGTTACCCGCTATGAGAGGCCAATTGAGAAAGAGCAGCACATTTGCCCTTGTTCTTGGCCTTCTTGCCTCACTTCTTCTCCCCACCCAATCAGTTGCGCTATCGAATTTTAAAGTCGCTCCATCAACTGTGTGGGGTTACACCTATGCAGGCAAAGCAACCGGGGTTGCCGAAACGCGGCCGCCAAAAGTTGCCCGCCTTGAACAGAAATCTAAATTTGTCGTCAACTATAAAAATTTTCCTGAATGGGCGAAGAGAGATTTTCAAGCCGCAGTAGATATCTGGTCAGCAAACTTTGCATCAACGCCGCAAATTACGATCGATGCTTCATGGGGACGATCTGGGTCTGTCGGAGTTCTCGGAAGTGCGCGTCCAGGTAACTACTACTCTGGTTTCGATGGGGCACCCGATCAAAGCCTTTGGTATCCATCGGCACTTGCTAATGCTCTTGCTGGAAAAGATCTTGAACCAGAAAATCCTGAAATGGTTATTCAAGTTAATTCATTAGCGCAATGGAACACTCGTGGCGATGGTGCACCAAAGCTCACCGAATACGATCTTCAATCAGTCTTCTTGCACGAGATGGGCCATGGACTCGGATTTCTCTCAACCGATTCTTATGATCAATTCTTTGGATACGGAACTATCGAGCAGCCAACTCCATACGATGCCTACGCACAACTTCCAGATGGACGACGTTTATCTGACCTGCCTTCACCATCTATCGAACTAGGTAAGGCGCTTACCTCCACACTTGTCTGGGCTGGTCCTTTGGGTATCGCCGCTAACGGTGGAGCGAAACCAATCTTGTATACACCTGCGCGTTATGAAGAAGGCTCTTCCGTTAGCCATCTCGATGAAGCAACTTATGCAAACCTTGGTGCCAACTCCATCATGACGCCCAACCTTGATGCAGGAGAAATTTTTAGAGAGCCCGGCACTCTTCTACTTGCCATGATGGAAGACCTGCGTCGTAAGCCTCCTGTAGGTGTTGCAGTAGGTATCCCGCAGACAGTTCGTAACGCAACAGCACTTATTGCCGACAGCTCAGCGATAGTCACCTTTGATCCACCCGCCAATGCACGCACAGCGCAGATCACTAGCTACTCAGTGCGCAATCTCAAGACCGACCAAGTGAAGAGTTCTACCGAATCACCCATTACATTTACCGGGCTTAAGAACGGCACCAGCTACAGCTTTAGCATCGTTGCAAGCAATACAAATGGAACTTCTGATGCGGTCATCACCGCACCAATTACTCCGCAAGCTGGCTGGAAGAGATTTGTTATTGACGACAAGGCTGATGCACATCACGTCACAAGCATTACTTTTAACGGAAAGCCTCTCGTTGCGTATTCAGATAGCAAGAGCGGAATTCTAAAAATTGCTGCCTGGGATGGAAAATCTTGGAAGCGTACAACTGTCGATGGCGCTGGCGGAACATCAGGAAAGACCAAATCTAAGATCACTAGCCCGATCTCGCTCTGCGTTAATGGTTCTGGAACAAAACAGCTTCTCCATATCTTCTACTCAGAGAGCGATGACCGAGATCTTCGCTATGCAACATATGATGGCAAGAAATTTGTCTACGAAATTGTGGATGGCAATGGTGTTCAGGTAAATGACTATAAAGACCCTGTTCGTGTTCGAACCGGAAGCGATGTCAGTATCTCCAACGCATGCGTAGCAACTGCCGGTGGCGTTCAAGTCTTTTATCGTGATGAGAGCCAAGGAATTCTCTTAGGTGCAACAAAGATTAAGGGTGCGACAAAGTGGAGTTACGAACTCGTCGATGGAGATCGAAAGACTGATGGTCGCAGTACCGGCGATGTTGCATTCCACCTCAAAGCTCTCTTTGATGGCAAGAAGACTTACGTTGTCTACGACTCTGTATTAACAATCAACCAGAAGAAGCAGGCAACTTCTGGTGAAGTGCGAGTTGCATCTCGAACAACTCTTTCTGGTGAAGCCTGGAGTTATTACAACCTCGATTCTTCTGGCAGCGCTACGCCAATGACCGGCTTTGATATCTCTATTGCAAAGACTCTCAACGGCTTACAGGCGACATGGTTGATCTCATCCCCCGCCACAGCTCCAAACCCAAATCGAATTCGTTGGAGCGTTATCCAAAGCAACCCAACTCAGAACGTTGCCACCAGCGAGAGCTATGGAGTTCCTGGTAAATATCTCAATACTGATGGAACTTTCATTGCTTACAACTGCCAGCAGAGACTCTGTGTTCTCGATAGCGCAAGAGCGGTACCTGTTATCAAGTTAGTTTCATCTGAGCAACGCCCCGAAGGAATTGATTCAACTTGGGTTGTTGT
>JACCDX011738877.1_pt1 | contig 15467 bp, 13 predicted proteins | sample 7449681 | NCBI WGS metagenome assembly JACCDX01 (sample SAMN15323450, study PRJNA562643) | freshwater metagenome | isolation source: river surface water | place: USA:Blue River Watershed | collected 2017-08-18 | reverse complement strand
GAAACGGAGCCACGGCTCAGGTGCCGTAGCTCAGCGCGTCGCGCTTCTGGAGTTTGATATCAAGGCCCAGCGACTGGATTTCCTTGATGAGCACGTTGAACGATTCCGGCGTGCCGGCTTGGAGCGTGTTGTCTCCCTTGACGAGCGACTCGTAGATCTTCGTGCGGCCCTGCACATCGTCGGATTTGACGGTAAGCAGTTCCTGGAGCGTGTGCGCCGCGCCGTAGGCTTCGAGCGCCCACACTTCCATTTCGCCGAAGCGCTGGCCGCCATATTGGGCCTTGCCGCCCAGGGGCTGCTGCGTGACGAGGGAGTAGGGACCGACTGCGCGCGCGTGGATCTTGTGCGACACGAGGTGATTCAGCTTCATCATGTAGATGTAGCCGACGACGACCTCCTGATCGATCTTCTCACCCGTGCGGCCATCGTAGAGCGGGCTCTTACCGGTGGAGGGCAACTTGGCGTCCTTGAGGTATTCGCGGACCTTCTTCTCGGGAATTCCGTCGAAGACCGGGGTCGCGACCTTGAGGCCGAGTTTCGAGCAGGCCCAGCCGAGATGTGTTTCGAGCACTTGGCCGACGTTCATGCGTGAAGGCACGCCGAGCGGGTTGAGGCAGATCTGGACCGGAGTGCCGTCCGGGAGGAACGGCATATCTTCCTCGGGCACGATCTTCGCGACCACGCCCTTGTTGCCGTGGCGGCCAGCCATCTTGTCGCCGACCTCGAGCTTCTGCTTGGTGGCGATGTAGACTTTCACCTGCTTGATCGCGCCGTCGGCCGAGCCTTCGCCCGACTCGATGGTGCCGATCTTGCGCTCACGGTCGGTCTCGAGCTCGTCGAACTTCGTCTGATACGAGCCGATGATCTCCATGATCTTGATCCGCACGGGAGAGGGATCGATCTGGACGTGCTTGGAGACGGCCGCGAGTTTGCGGAGGAGCGTCTTGGTGATCTTGCGGTTGGCCGGGATGATGATTTCGCCGGTTTCGCCGTTGATCACGTCGAGCGGAATCTTTTCGCCGAGGAGGATATTCGAGAGGGCCTCGGTGAGACCTTCGCGCAGCTTGTCCATCTGCGTCTTGTATTCCTCCTGGATCTGCTTCGCCTGACGACGACGATCGGAGGGAGAGAGCTTCTCCTCCTGGTTGTCGATGCGCGAGGAGACCTTCACATCCATGATGATGCCGGTGACACCGGACGGGACGATGAGGGATGTGTCCTTCACGTCGGCGGCTTTCTCGCCGAAGATGGCACGGAGGAGCTTCTCTTCCGGCGCGAGTTCGGTCTCGGACTTCGGCGTGATTTTGCCGACGAGGATGTCGCCGGGCTTAACCTCCGCACCGACGCGGATGACGCCGTTGTGATCGAGGTTCTTGAGCGCCTCTTCACCGACGTTCGGAATGTCGCGGGTGATTTCCTCGGGCCCGAGCTTGGTGTCGCGGGCAGTGACCTCGAACTCCTGAATGTGGATCGAGGTGAAGATATCTTCCTTGAGCACCTTCTCCGAGATCAGGATGGCGTCTTCGAAGTTGTAGCCGTTCCAAGGCATGAACGCGACGAGCACGTTGCGTCCAAGGGCCATTTCGCCATGATCGGTCGATGGACCGTCGGCGATGATCTGCCCGGCCTTGATTTTCTGACCCAGCTTCACGATCGGCTTCTGGTTGAAGCAGGTGCCTGCGTTCGAGCGCATGAACTTCCGCAGCTCGTAGACGTAGGTGTGATTCTTCGGGTCGTTTTTCAGGTTGCGCGGCATCTCACCGTCCTTGGTGACGACGATGCGCTTGGCATCCACTGAAGCGACGACGCCGGCCTCTTCGGCCACGACGACGATCTTGGAGTCACGAGCGACGCGCTCCTCGATACCCGTGCCGACGAAAGGAGCCTCGGCCTGCAGCAGCGGCACACCCTGGCGTTGCATGTTGGCGCCCATGAGCGCGCGATTGGCATCGTCGTGCTCGAGGAACGGGATCATGCCCGCGGCGATCGAGATAACCTGCTTCGGCGAAACGTCCATCAGATGGACTTCGCTCGCGGCGACTTCGAGGAAGTTTCCGTCCTGACGGACAGTCACCTTGCCGACGAAGTGGCCCTTGTCGTCGATCTCGGCATTGGCCTGGGCGATGACTTTCCCCTCCTCTTGATCGGCGGTAAGGTAGTCGATCTTGTCGGTGACGCGGCCATCCTTCACGACGCGATACGGCGTCTCGATAAAGCCGAATTCATTTACACGTGCGTAGGTGGACAGGGAGTTAATGAGGCCGATGTTCGGACCTTCGGGGGTCTCGATGGGGCAGATACGGCCGTAGTGCGACGGATGCACGTCGCGAACTTCGAAGCCCGCACGCTCACGGTTGAGACCACCGGGCCCGAGCGCGGAGAGGCGGCGCTTGTGCGTGACCTCGGCGAGCGGGTTGATCTGGTCCATGAACTGCGACAGCTGCGAACGGGCGAAGAAGTCGCGGATGACGGTCGTGAGCGCCTTCGGGTTGATCAGCTTCTGCGGCGTGATCGAGTCGACGCTCTGGTCATACATCGTCATGCGCTCGCGGACGAGACGCTCGGTGCGGCTGAGGCCGACGCGGCACTGGTTGGCAAGCAGCTCGCCGACGGTCCGCACGCGGCGGGAACCGAGGTGATCGATATCGTCGACGACGCCGACGCCCCGCTTGAGACGAACGAGATATTTCGTGGCGGCAACGATGTCGGCGCTCTCGAGGATACGCTGTTCGAGATCGGCCTTGAGGCCGAGCTTCTGGTTAACTTTGTAGCGACCGACGCGGCCGAGGTCGTAGCGCTTCGGATCGAAGAAGAGGCGCTTGAGCAGCGCCTTCGCGTTCGCCGTGGTCGGCGGCTCACCCGGGCGGAGGCGCTTGTAGATTTCCTTCAGCGCTTCCTCTTCGTTGCGGGTCGGATCTTTCTTCAGCGCGCGAATGATCGCACCTTCATCGATGGAGGTGTCGATCACGCGCAGCGTGCTGATGTCGTGCTTCTCGAATGTGCGGACGATCGCTTTCGTGAGGGGCTCGAACGCACGGGCGAGCACTACGCCCTTCTGCGCGTCGATCGCATCTTCAACCAAGACGAGGGTCGACACGTTCTCCATGTCGAGGGCCTTGGCGACCTTGAGGTCCTTGATCTCGTAGAAGAGATTGAGGAGATCGATATCCGAGCTGTAGCCGATGGCGCGAAGGAGCGTCGTGATGAGAAATTTCCGGCGGCGACGGCGGCGGTCGAGGTAAACGTAAAGCAGGTCATTATTGTCGAACTGCACCTCGAGCCACGTGCCGCGATCCGGAATAATGCGGAAAGAATGGAGCGGCTTGCCGTTCGGGTGCGGAGTAACTTCGAACGCGATTCCGGGGGAGCGGTGAAGCTGGGAGACCACGACGCGTTCGGCGCCGTTGATGATGAACGAGCCCCGCTCGGTCACCATCGGGATCTCGCCCATGTAAATATCCTCGTCCTTGATGAAGTCCTCTTCACGGAGCCGGAGCTTCACGTAAAGCGGAACGGAATAGGTGATACCTTCGCGGAGGCACTCGAGCTCGGTGTTCTTGGGTTCGCCGAGCGTATAGGAGACGTATTCGAGCGTGAGCCGCTCGTCGTAGGAGAGGATCGGGAAAACCTCACGGAAGACGGCCTCAAGGCCCTGCGGCTTCCGCTGCTTTTCGGGAATGCCCTTCTGCAGAAAATCGAGATACGAGGTGATTTGAATCTCGATGAGATTCGGCGGCTGGATCACTTCGCGAAGTTTGCCGAAGTTAGCGCGTTCGGTGTGGTTACGGTCGGCCATGAGAAATTCCCGGTAAGGTGTGAGAGAGGAACAAAGACGCGGCGTCGCCTTCTAGTGCCCGCGTCGCAGGCTGCAGAGACTAACGAAAGAACGATCCAAAACAGAAAAGGCAAAGGACAGGCCGCGCAGAGGCACGGCCTGTCCCGATAAAATCGGAAGTTGTGCGATAGATACCGCCAAGCTTCGATGAATTACTTCAGCTCGACCTTGGCGCCGGCCGCCTCGAGCTTCTTCTTGATTTCCTCGGCCTCGGCCTTGGGGGCGTTCTCCTTGACGTTTTTCGGAGCGCCCTCGACGAGGTCCTTGGCTTCCTTGAGGCCCAGGCCGGTGATAGCCCGGACTTCCTTGATGACGCCGATCTTGTTCGCACCGGCATCCTTGAGGATGACGGTGAACTCGGTCTGCGCTTCGGCGGCCGGAGCGGCGGCACCGGCTGCGGCGCCACCCGCGGGAGCGGCGGCGACAGCGGCGGCGGCGGAGACGCCCCACTTGCCCTCGAGGTCTTTGACCAGCGCGGCGAGATCGAGAACCGACTGGCTGGAAAGCCACTCGATGACTTGTTCCTTGGTGATGTTGCTCATGATGACTGCTCCTTGGGCGGACTAGCGGTTTCGAAAGGTGAAACTCGTTTAAGAGACGTGTCCCCTAGCCTGCCCTTTGGATTGCTTCCCGGTTACCCGGGAAAATTGGAGATGATGGGTTGTAAACGAACGACTCAGGCGGCCGGAGCGGCCGGCTGATCCTTTTTGACCTTGGCATCGAGGACGCGAACAAACGCGCCCGCATTGCTCTTGAGGAGTCCAAGGAACTGCGAGCGCAGGGCCTCGAAGGAGGGAAGATCAGCGATCTTCGAAAGATCCGCGGCGGACACGACTTTCTTGTCCAGAACGCCGACCTTGACCTCGAGTTTCTGCTTCTCGTCGAAGAACTTCTTGAGAACCTTGGCGACACCCGCGGAGTTCTTCCCGCCAACGACAATGGCGGTCGGTCCCGTCAGAGCGGACTCGAATTCCGGCAGTCCGAGCGCCTTGGCGGCGACGCGGAGGGAGCTGTTCTTGACGACGTGGAATTCAGCCTTTTCGACGGCGAGCCGCTTGCGCAGTTCGGCCGTGTCGGCGACGGACACCTTCGAGAAATTCGTGAGGATGACGTAGTCGCTCTTTTTGAGGTGCGTATCGACCTCGGAAAGCAGGTATTTCTTTTCTGCTCTCATGGTCGGGCTCCTCAGTATTTCGAGAATTCGGTGGCCGCGATCTTCACTCCTGGGCTCATGCTCGAGGAGATAGTCACGGATTTGATGAACTGGCCGCCCTTGAAGGTGTTGGGCTTGGCCTTACCGACTGCCTCGAGAACCACCGCAGCGTTTTCCAGGATCTGCTGGGGGGTGAACGAGCGCTTGCCCACGCCGACGCCGATGTTGGCCGTCTTGTCCATTTTGAACTCCACGCGGCCGGCCTTGACGGCCTTGATGCCAGCGGGGATGTCGTCCGTCACGGTGCCAGCCTTCGGATTGGGCATGAGGCCCTTGGGACCGAGGACACGGGCCAGCGTGCGAACCTGCTTCATCGCTTCCGTCGTCGCGATCGCGACGTCGAAATCCAGCCAGCCGTCCTGGACTTTCTTCATAAGGTCGGCGAGGCCGGCCTCGTCGGCACCGGCCGCAAGGGCCTTCTGCGGGTCATCGGTGAAGACGATCACGCGGACCTTCTTGCCGGATCCGTTCGGCAGCGGCGTAGTGCCGCGGACGTTCTGTTCGCCGGAGGTGGCGTCGACACCGAGGCGGAAAGAAAGCTCGACGGTCTCGTCGAACTTCGCCTTCGGGAACTTGGCCAGAATCTCCACCGCTTCCTTGAGCGGGTAGTCCTTGGCGAGGTCGGCCACTTTGACGCCGGCGCTGTAGCGTTTGCTGTGCTTCTTTGGCATGATGACTCCTTGCGGTGCGAACGCCCCGAGATGTTTCGGGGCTCCCGCTGAGTTGGGTTGATACGGACGAAACTTAGTCGACGACTTCGATGCCCATGTTGCGGGCCGTGCCGGCGATGACCTTGATGCCCGCCTCAGGCGTAGTGGCATTGAGGTCGGCCTTCTTGATGTTGTAGATCTCGAGCAGCTGTTTCTTCGTGACCTTGCCGACCTTGTCCTGATTCGGCTTGGCGGATCCACTCGCGATATTGGCCGCCTTCTTCAGGAGGACCGAAGCAGGCGGGGACTTCAGGATGAACGTGAAGCTCTTGTCGCTGAAGACAGTGATGACGACCGGGAGAATCATCCCGTTCTGGTCTTTGGTCTTCGCGTTGAACTCCTTGCAGAACGCCATGATGTTCACACCCTGCGCGCCGAGCGCGGGGCCAACCGGAGGCGCGGGGTTCGCGGCACCGGCGGGCAGCTGGAGTCGAATATAACCTTGGATCTTCTTGGCCATGGGACGGACTTTTTTGGATTTTCGATACTGCTGCTTCGATTCGGGGATTCCGACCGGCCAGAGGCGGGCTGAAATCGAAAATCCAAAATCGAATGGGAAAACGGATTATTCGGCAGCGCGCTGGATCTGCCAGTATTCGAGTTCGACCGGCGTGAACCGGCCGAAGATGGACACGGAAACCTTGAGCTTGCCTCGCTCCGGGTCGATTTCGTCGATCCGACCGGTGAGCGATGCGAAGGCACCGTCAGTGATTTTGACTTCCTCGCCGACGGCATACTCGACCTTTGGCTTTTCCTTGCCGGAGGCGTCAGCAATACGCTGGTAGATCTCGTCAATCTCGGACTGGCGCAGCGCGGCCGGGCGGTCACCGCCGACGAAACCGATCACACCGGTGGTTTCCTTGACGAAATACCAAGGCTTGTTGATGAGCTTACCCTGCTCGTCGAAGAGCTTGGCTTGGATGAACACGTAACCCGGATACAGCTTCCGCACCTTCGTGGACTTCTTTCCACCTTTCACCTCGGACACAACCTCGGTGGGCAAAAGAATCTCGAAGATGTAGTCGTCCAGCTCTTCAGCCTTTTTGAATTTGTCGATGTAGGTCTTAACCTTGCCCTCCTGACCGGAGAGGGTGTGCAAGGCAAACCACTGGGCGCCGGCAGGAGCTGACGTCTGAGGAGCGGACATAGAGAGGGTCGCGCTTCAGCTAACCCAAGTCGTGAAGAGATCCACAACCTGGTAGAGCGAGAAATCGCTGATGCTGGTGAAAACGCCGAGGATCACCGCCGCGACAAGCACGATGATGGTGGAATCGCGCAGCTCGGTCTTCGTGGGCCAAGTGCACTTGAGCAGCTCGTCCTTGGTTTCGCGGACAAAGATGCGGATGCTGCGGAACGGGTTTTTCATTCTGGAAAGTGGCAGGCGCGGAGGGAATCGAACCCCCAACCAACGGTTTTGGAGACCGCTACTCTACCAATTGAGCTACGCGCCTGTAATGTTGTTCTTTAGACGACACAGCCGAGGCCCGAAAAATGGGCCTCGGCAAGTCGACTTAAACACTCGGAGTGGCCTTATTCGGTGATCTCCGTGATACGACCGGCACCGATGGTGCGGCCACCTTCACGGATGGCGAACTTCTGGGTCTTCTCCATGGCGATCGGCGAGATCAGCTCGATGTCGACGGTGATGTTGTCACCAGGCATGATCATCTCGACGCCCTTCGGCAGATTGACGACACCAGTAACGTCGGTGGTGCGGAAGTAGAACTGGGGACGATAGCCGTTGAAGAACGGAGTGTGGCGGCCACCCTCGTCCTTCGAGAGGACGTAGATTTCGGCCTTGGCCTTTTTGTGCGGATTAATCGACTTCGGAGCGGCCAGAACCTGCCCGCGCTCGATGCCATCCTTTTCAACGCCGCGCAGGAGGAGTCCGACGTTGTCGCCGGCCTGACCGCTATCGAGGAGCTTGCGGAACATTTCAATGCCGGTGACGACGGTCGTGACAGTGTCACGGAGACCGACGATCTCGACGGTTTCGTTGACCTTGACCACGCCGCGCTCGATACGGCCGGTAGCGACGGTGCCGCGACCAGTGATCGAGAACACGTCTTCGACGGACATCAGGAACGGCTTGTCCATCTCGCGGACCGGCTCCGGAATCTCGGTGTCGATCGCGTTCATGAGCTCGGAGATCGCCGCTTCGCCCTCGGGCTTGCCCTCAAGCGCAGCCGTGGCCGAACCACGGACGATTTTGGCGTTCTTGCCGTCAAACTGATACTTGGTGAGGAGATCGCGGATTTCCTCTTCGACGAGGTCAAGGAGGTCTTTGTCGTCGATCAGGTCCACTTTGTTAAGGAACACCACGATCTTCGGCACGCCGACCTGGCGGGCCAGAAGGATGTGCTCGCGGGTCTGGGGCATCGGACCATCGGCCGCGGAAACGACGAGGATCGCGCCGTCCATCTGCGCGGCGCCCGTGATCATGTTCTTCACGAAATCCGCGTGGCCGGGGCAATCGACGTGGGCGTAGTGGCGCTTGTCGGACTCGTATTCCACGTGGGCGACGGAGATCGTGACGATCTTCGATGCGTCGCGCACCGTGCCACCCTTGGCGATATCGGCATACGACTTCATTTCGGCGAGGCCCTTGCGGGACTGGCACGCGAGGATGGACGTCGTGAGCGTGGTTTTGCCGTGGTCAACGTGGCCGATCGTGCCGACGTTCACGTGCGGTTTCTTGCGTTCGAATGTGCCTTTAGCCATGGGAGACGGATGTTTGGGTGATGATGAAATTTGACCTCGAGATTAACGTCGTAGAAGCCTGAACCGACGCGTTTTCCGGCAGATGGAGCCCAGAAGCGGATTCGAACCGCCGACCTCCCCCTTACCAAGGGGGTGCTCTACCAACTGAGCTATCTGGGCATAGCATTGGAGTGCCAAAAAACGAAAAGAGCCGGTGAACGTGCGACGCGGATTTGGCACCGTCAACAGCAAATTCGGGCGATGCTGCAAAATTCCCCGGAAATTATGGGCTGACGCGAATGCGATAGAAGCCCGGCGCGAGTTGTTCGCCGATCTGAACTGTCCGCGCGAGAAAGGTGCGGAAGAACACATCCACCTCGTCTACCCCCGAACGGACGCTCAGCGAGAGCGGCGCGATCAGACCGGCCGGTCCGATATTGGCCAGCAACTCCAGCGGCTGCCACGGCTTATCGGTCGGTGGACGCCGCTCGGCCGGAATCGCCTGAGTAAGGATCACCACGCCATCGCGCAGACGCACCACTTCGATCATCGCCGCTCGTGACGGGACCGCCGGGAGGGTCGCTTGGGCACGACCGAGCCCGGCCAGAGACACCTCATCGCTTAGGCTGTGCAGGTAGTCCAACGGCGTGGCCCGCGCCACGCTTACCGCATTCAACGTTGCCAGTTCCGGCAGCGCGCGGTCGAAACGCCACGCCCGATCTCCGATTCCCAGCTTCGGAGCTTCGACGTCGAGAAACGTCCGCCCCGGCTCCCGCGCCGGAGCGCGTCGCAACATCGCATTCTTCTCCGTCGGTAGGAACATGGGTGCCAGATCGCGCAGCAACGTTTCTTCGTTGAGGATCGTCCGCGCCTCCGTCACCGCGCGCAACTCTACCGTGCGCGTGGGCTTCGCCGGCAACGGCGCGCCCCCAACGGGTGCCTTGAAAAGCACCAGCGCCCCCGCGACGAGCGCAGCGCCCACGGCCCCGGAAAGGATCCACGTTTTCTGTGACGAAGCCGCTGCGGAATCCATATCGCCGCTTTAGGGCTTGGCGGCCGCGCCTCGCGGCTCGACGGACGCGACCTGCACTTCGAAGCCCGCCTGCACCGCCTCACTGGTTATCCTAGCCATCAGATCGAGGTCCACGTCCTGTTTCGCGACAACCAGCAGAACCGGTGGCTGGCGCGAAGCCTTGGCCTGCGCGACGAGCCAGGTGCGCAAGCCGACCAGATCGCGCAAGCCATCGCCCGCGAGGATCTGACGCTCGCCATGCACGGTAATGTGGTGCGTCGCGGTCCGAGCATTGGCCGTCGCCCCGACAATCTCCGGCAGCGCACTGAAACCGGGCGCGAGCACGAAACGCGAACCGAACAACGAGAAAAACAACGCGATCAGCCCGGCGTTGACGTAGAACACCCAGTCGAAAGTGCGCGGCGGTGGACGCAGCCGTGCGGCAAGATCAAGTGGGCGCGTGATCATGCCTTCGATTCCGCCTTGGCAGAGCGCGCCTCAGCGGCCGCCGCTCCAGCGCCGCGATACTCCGTCAGGAGATACTTCATGATTTCGTTCCCCGACCACTCGATATCACGCACGATCGCGCGCACCCGGCCGGAAAGAAAATGATGTGCCAGGTGCATCGGCACCGCGAGCATGAGGCTCCCTGCGGTTGCGATCAGCGCCTGCCACATGCCACCGGAAAGGGAACTCGCCAACGCATACGGCCCCCCGCGCTCGAATGCCATGAAGGTCGTGATCATCCCAAGGACCGTGCCGAGCAGTCCGACCAGCGGCGCGACCTGCGCGATCGCTGCAATCGCCCCCAAGCGTCGCTCCAGCACCGGCAATTCCACGACCGCGGCTTCCTGCACATGGAAACGCATCGCCTCGGGCGCGGCATCGGCATGCATCAGGGCCGATTTGGCAACGGCAGCGACCGGGCCCGGCGTCTCCTCGCACACCGTGAGCGCCTCCACAAGCCGGCGCTTCGCGAGGATGTTTTTCAAGCCCTCCACGAACGCCTTCGCGCGGATCTGGCTGCGGTGCAGAAACAGCGCGCGCTCCACACACAAAATCGCGCCCAACACCGCGAGCAGCAGCAGCACCCACATGGTCGGACCGCCCTTGGCGAATAGACTCAGGTCAAAACCGGACATGCGCGCTACGTTGGTTCAACGGCCCGCCGTCCGGCGAGCGCGGAAAATGAACGTCCTTGGCATCACTCCCCCGCTCCCAGCCGCCGCAGCGCGTCCTTCGCGATGTTCTCCGCGCTGCCCAGCTTCGTCTCGATGATCAACGCATACGCCCGCCGCGCCTCGCTCAACCGCTGCTGCTCCTCGTGCAGTTTTCCGAGATCGAAGAGCGTCCGCGCCAGCCAGTAGCGCGGCAGCTCCCCCACCCCGCCGTTGGCAGGCGCCTTGAGCAGGAACTCGGTGATCACATCTTTCCACCAGACGTCGGCCGCCCGCGCCTGCTGTCCCCGCCGCGCCAAAAGCACGCCAAGCTTGTAGCCCGCCTCGACCCGCACTTCCACCGGTGCGTCCACCCGATCCCGCAGCTGTTCGTAGATCTGCTGCGCGGTGTCCGCGTGCGACGGATCGGTCGACGCCTGCGCGCTGTGGCAATCCGCGAGCTTCAGCTGCGCGACCACCACATCGGGCCGCTGCGCGTATCCATTCGTCAGATATTCATAGGCGCGCTGCGCCGCGGGAAAATCACTGCGGATCCGGAACACATCGCCCTGCTTCAGGCGCGCCGCGAAGATCAGTTCCGTCTCTTTCGCCGCCGACTCGAGATTCACCAATTGCTCCAGCCGCCGATTTGCCTCCTCCAGATCCTTTTCCTGCCCGAGCCGCTCGGACAACAGCGCCAGCTGGAACAACGCATAGGGCAGGTTCGGATCCTTCGCGTAAGCGGGATTGTCGATCAGGCTGGTGAGCCGCTGCTGCGCCTGCGGGATCTTCTCCTGCTGGGCGAAGTAATCGGACTCGATCAGATACGACTGCACCGCGGCATCCGACTTGGGAAACTCGTCGCGCAGCCGCTTGAGCGTGGCGAGCGCCGCCTCCTCGCGCTTGAGGTTCAGCTCCGCCTGCGCCTGCAGCAGCACCGAGGTGCTCACAATCTCCCCCCGCAACGCCGGCTCGATCTCCCCCGGCGCGCGCAACAACTCCGCCGCGTGCGCCAGCACCGCCTCGTAGCGTCCGCTGTCGAAGGCCAACTTTGCGTGCAGCCACGCCATGCGGGCGCGCAACTCCGGCCGCAGCCCCGCCCCGGCCCCTTCCGCTCCCTGCAGGCCGAGCAGCCGCCCGACACGCGCATACGCGTCCTCGATCCGGCCCTGCAGCTGCAGACTGCGCGCGAGACTCCACTCCGCCTGCCAACGGTCATCGACGCGGAACTCCGGGTTCAGCTCCGACTCGTCGAGCACGGCCAGCGCCGCCGCGGATCCCGCACGGATCTCCGCCAGCACGCGCTGGAAAATCAGCGCGCTGACCCGCTCCGGCGAGAGCCCCGGCGGCCGCTCGCGCAACACCGCGGCATACGCGTCGGCGGCATCGCGATACTCCCCGAGCCGAAACCAAGCCTCCGCCTCCAGCAGACCGAACTCGCCCCGCGCCGCGCCCTGCGTCGCCGCCGCACCCGCCGCCGACAGTTCGTCGCGCGCGCTGCGGGCATTGGAAGCCGCCCGCCGGTAGCGCTGCTGCTCCCACGCCGATTGCGCCAGCAGGCCGAAGGCATGCACCCGCAACGTGGAACCGGGATATTCCTTCAACAGCTGGTCCGCGTGCGCCTCCGCCCCCGCGTAATCGCGCTCCGTCAACGCCAGCTTCGCCCGGAAATACAGCAGGCTCTCGCGCAACGGATGCGGCGGCGTCGCGCCGAGCCAGCGCGACAGCTCCGTGCGGAAATGCCCGCGCTCGGGTTCGCTTTCCGAAGCATCCGCGAGCAACTGCAGCGCCTGCCGCTGCCGCTGGACCTTCGTGCCGGCGGCGGCGAGTTGCGTCAGCGCGTTGCGCCCGGCGCCGTTGCGCGTGCGGTCGCCGAGCACGCCGATCATGAAGCGGAACTCGTCGCGCCATGCCCGCTCCTGCGCCGGCATGCCGAGCAGCACATTCTGCTGGAGAAACGTCACCGCCTCGCCGCGGCGGTTCAGCAGCGCAAGCATCACGGCATACTGGCGAGCGGACTCGTAGCCCCACTCCCGTCCCTGCGCCTGGTCGAAAAGCCGTTTCGCCTGATCCAACGCCTCGCGCGTCGGCGTGCCCGACTGCCGCACGCGCACCCGCTCCGCGGCGAGTTGGAATCGGGCGCGCGCCAGCTCCGTCGGCGCCCCTTTTTCCGCGAGCACGTAATACTCATTCGCCCGCTGCTCGTTCTTCGTGTCGCGCGGCGTCGCGGTGTCGTGGAGCGCGCCGGTGAAAAAGTGATACCACGGCCGGTCCGCGTCGGACACCTCGTCGGCCTTGATCGCGTCCCACTGCGCCTGCGCCGCGTCGCGTTTGCGCAGCTGCAACGCCGCCAGTCCCGCCCGCAGCCGCCACGCCGCGCTCGGCGGCTCCGCAAGCGGAGCCAGCAACCGGTCCGCCTCCGCCGCCTCGTCGGCATCGAGCAGCACCGTCGCCAGCGCCAGCGTCACCGTCCGGCGGTCTGCGCCCGGCGTGTCCAGCAGCCGCCGATACAGATTCGCCGCCGTCGACAGGAACCCGAGGTCGTGCGCCCGGCTCGCCGCGCCCATCGTCACTGCCGTCTCCGCGGGCGAGACCGACGCCGGCGCCGGCGCAAAGGGCGTGGGTGGGTTGAGCGGACCGCTGCCGGTCTGCGCCGCCGCCACGCTCCCCAGCAAAAGGGACAGCCCCGCCATGCGCACCCGCCGATACTTGCTTCTCGCCCACATCACAGCGCCGCACCTTGCCGCCGCGCCCGAAACAATCAACCGCGTTGTCGCGACTTCACTCTCGCGCCGACCGTCGCCGCACGCATTGTCGCGCCGTCAGTCCCAACCAAACCATCCCCATGTCCGTTGCCTTGATCTTCCTCGGAGTCGTGGCCCTCGTCGTTGTCGCGGTGGGCCTCTGGGCCGTCGGCATCTACAACTCGCTCGTCGGCCTCCGCAACCGGTTCAAAAACGCCTTCGCCCAGATCGATGTGCAGCTGAAACGCCGCTACGATCTCATCCCCAATCTCGTCGAGACCGCCAAGGGCTACCTCAAACACGAGCGCGAGACCCTCGAGGCCGTGATCAAGGCCCGCAACATCGCCCTCGCCGCCTCGCAGTCCGCCGCCGCCAACCCGGCCGACGCCGCCGCCATGCGCAACCTCGCCGGCGCCGAGGTCGGCCTCGCCGGCGCCCTGTCGCGCCTCATGGTCGTCTCCGAGCAGTATCCGGACCTCAAGGCCAACCAGAACATGATGCAGCTCACCGAGGAACTCACCTCGACCGAGAACAAAATCGCCTTCGCCCGGCAGGCCTACAACGACAGCGTCATGACCTACAACACCGCCCGCGAAACCTTCCCCGCCGTGCTGATCGCCGGCGCCCTCGGTTTCCACCCGGGCGAGCTTTTCAAGATCGACGACCCCACCGAGCGCAACGCGCCCAAAGTCAGCTTCGCCTGAACCCGCCTGCCGCGGCCGGCGACTCCGCTCCCCGCGGCCCCCGCGCGGAGCGCGTCTCCCGAGCCGGAGCGGCCGCCCGGCGCCGACGTTTGCCCGCCCCATGGATTTCTTCGCCGCCCAGGCGCTCGCGAAAAAACGCACCGCCCGCCTCGTCCTCCTGTTTGTCCTCGCCGTCGCCGGCACCATCCTCGCCCTCTACGCCGCGATCGTCCTGATCTTCGGCAACACCGGCGAAGGCTTCTCGGTCGATTTCGGCGACGCCCCCGGCTGGTGGCAGCCGCGCCTCCTTGTCGTCGTCGCGTCGGTCACCCTCTGCGTCGTCACCTTCGCCTCCGTGCTCAAGTGGCTCCAGTTCTCCCGCGGCGGCAGCGCGGTCGCGGAAGAGCTCGGCGGCCGCCGCGTCGACCCGCGCACCTCCGATTTCAACGAGCGGCGCCTGCTCAACGTCGTCGAGGAGATGGCCATCGCCTCCGGCACGCCCGTCCCCGCCGTCTACGTGCTCGACGACGAACCCGGGCTCAACGCCTTCGCCGCCGGGCTCACCACCAGCGATGCCGTCGTCGCCGTCACGCGCGGCACCCTCGAGAAACTGAATCGCGACGAGCTCCAGGGCGTCGTCGGTCACGAGTTCAGCCACATCCTCAACGGCGACATGCGGCTCAACGTCCGCATCAGCGCCCTCCTCTTCGGCATCCTCGTGCTCGGCCTCCTCGGCCGCGGCCTCCTGCAATCGCTGCGCCACGTGCGCCCCGCCCGCTCGCGCAACGAGAAGAACAGCGGCGGCCTCGTCGCCGGCCTCATGCTGCTCGGCCTCGCCCTCCTCGTCATCGGCTACGTCGGCTGGTTCTTCGGCCGGCTCATCCAGGCCGCCGTGTCGCGGCAGCGCGAATACCTCGCCGACGCCGCCGCGGTGCAGTTCACGCGCAACCCCGGCGGTATCGCCGGCGCGCTCAAAAAGATCGGCGGCTACGCCATCGGCTCCTCCCTGCACTCCGCGAAGAGCGCCGAGATCGGCCACTTCTTTTTCGCCCAGGGCTTCCGCTCCATGTTCGGCGGCCTCTGGGCCACGCACCCGCCGCTCGTGGAGCGCATCCGCGCGATCGAACCCGGTTTCGACGGCCGCTTTTTCGCGCCGCCCGAGGTCGTCGACGTGGAGTTGAAGTCCTTCATCGAGGCCGGCTTCGCCGGTCCGCAGCGCGCGGGCAGCGTCCGCGCCACCGCCGCGCCCATCGCCCCACCGCCGATCCTGCAGCCCGCTGCCGCCGTCGCCGCCATGGCCGCCGTCGGCACGCTCACCCCCGATCAGATCGACAACGCCCAGGCGCTGCTCGCGAACGTGCCCCCCGATCTGCGTGAAGCCGCCCGCGACCCCAACACCGCCCCCGCCGTCCT
>JACCDX011194587.1_pt1 | contig 15467 bp, 25 predicted proteins | sample 7449681 | NCBI WGS metagenome assembly JACCDX01 (sample SAMN15323450, study PRJNA562643) | freshwater metagenome | isolation source: river surface water | place: USA:Blue River Watershed | collected 2017-08-18 | reverse complement strand
TAAAGATAGATTTATTCAAATTCTATCACAGAAGCTTAAAATTAAAAAAGGCAATATTATTTTTCAAAAAAAATCTGGTATAGAATCAAAAGAAGAATATAAAATCAGTGGTATGTATTGTGGAATTATCTTAGATAATAAGAATTGGACAAGAGAATATAAAATTTCAAAAATATTAAAAAATGAATGAAAAAACCTTTTGGGAATATGTAGAACATGAAATAAATTGGCTTAGTTATTATGCTAGAAAAGATTTCAGACTAGAACTAAATGAACAATCAAATATCTATGACGATTTAAAAGCAATAGGATATGTTAAAAGACAAATGCCACTTGATTTAAGATGTGCAAAGTGTGTTTTAACATCAGAAAAGTTAATTGATCCTGGATTAGAAATATCAGATTTAACCTATAGTTCTTTTCCTAGAAAAGAAAATGTAATGACACCTCTAGAAGTTGCCATGAGAATATTTCCAAGTAGAAAAAATGAATTTTTAGAAAAACTAAAACCAAAAGAATCTAATCACACCTTAGGATTTGATCCTAAATTAATCAGAAAGTAAAAGATATTACAATGATACCAACACTAGAAACAATAATTAAAGCTTCTGGTATACATACATCAAGAGTTTTTAATGTTTATATTTTCGGGAGTCAGGTCTATGGTACTACTAATTCAAATTCAGATTGGGATATCATTATGATAGCAAACAATTCTGTTGAGTCAATTGAAATTCAAAATGGATTGTTTAATATTCATATCTATACTCCAGATAAATTTAAGGTTGATTTAGAATGGCATCGTATAAATAATTTAGAATGCATTTACGCACCTAATTGGGCTAAAATTAAAGAAGATATCAAATTTGATGACTTTAAAGTCAATTTAAATAAACTTAGGCATGCAACTTCTCATATAAGTTCTAATAGCTGGATAAAATCAAAAAAGAAATTGGAATTAACAAATGAATATAATATTGGTTTGAAGTCTATTTTTCACTCTTTGAGAATTCCTATGTTTGCGACTCAAATTGCTATGAATGGTTGCATAAATGATTACTCTTGTGCTAATTTTATTTGGAATAAAATAAAGAGTAAGCACTGGAATTGGGAAGAACTATATCAAGAATTTAGAGAATTAAGAAATAAAATATTAACAGAATTTAGAAAAGTCGCAGAAAAATAAATTTATGATATATAAATCTATGTTAGAATTTAATGAAGAAAAATATACTAAGGCTATAGGACTTAGTGAACCAAGCGAAGACCAGCTAAACTCAATGGTCGACAGAGTAAGACTTCTTCTTAGTTATAGAGCAGAAATGGCTAAGAAGATATTAGAACAACATAAAAAACAAAATAAAGATTTTGACCTGATCGCTTTATTGGAACACATGTATCAACACTATAATGATTTGATAAAGGACAGTTTAAACTTAGATTAATGTATTGTATTTGTTGTAATAAAAATAATGTAATACCATACGAGTATTCCAGAAAAGAGAAAAATATATCCGAAGAAGATATTCTCTGGAAGAGCGAGAAAAACGATGATGGTAAATTCAAAACTATAAACAATGATATGGTTAGTAATGGAATCATTCACATCATTGAAGCTGGTTATGGTTCATCACACGATGGTAATCAAGTTATAATTGCAATTTGTGATAATTGTATAAACGATAAATTAGAAGATGGTACTGCTCTTTTTTTTGGCAACTATATGGATTATTATAAGACCGAAGAGAGTATAGAAAAATCTAAAAGAACATATAGAAGAAGAAAAGGTTTAGATAATTTAGTATGATAGAAATCGGAAACAAAACCAAAGTAGTTATCGGTCCCGGTTCAACTTATATGATATCTTATCTTATTGATTTCTATGAGTTGATTGGTAAAAATGTTTTGTACATACACGGTGATAATGATCCTAAACAAAAATGTGTAAGTATAAAATCATCAACACTTACAAGTTGGGATTCAGTAAAGAATCAAATAATTTCTAATTTATTTAGATTAGATATTATAATTATGTCACCGAATATTTATTACGATAGCATATTTGATTTAATCGACTCTGATATTAAAATACCCACAATTTATTTAACTAATAGTGATATTGTAATTCGAGAACCTGAAAGGTTAAATTCATTTGACTATGGCTATCATTTCACTAATAAGACTAAAACCAGTATAATTAATAAAAATGGAAATAATCCTTATTCATTTGGTCATTCAATAGAAGCAGAATATTATATAACAGATCTGAAAAATAATTGGACTTGTAATATTGTAGACTTAAAAACTTCTTGGATTAGAGACAAAAAATTAGATGATTTGTTAAAATAACACAATCATTTTGGAAATTAAATAAATTAGCTTTATATTTGTTAAATGAAAATATTTAGAAAAATCTTACTGGTTGCTTTTGTTTTAGCAGTCGTACTCGGAATATCAGAAAAATGGTATTCTATGTTTTTATTGGGTCGTTACTGGGAAAACGCTCCTATCTTTCCAACAATCTTTGCTGGATTTTTTTTCCCACTAGTCACTATTTATATTGCAATTGTTGCAATTCGTTACATTGTTCAATCTTAAAAATCAAATAAAATGAAAAAAATCATGCTTTTATTTGGAGTAGTATTAACTATGCTTACTCTACAATCTTGTGAACGATCACAAGCAAATGTCAGAACACTTATCTCTAATGACTGTGGACTCACCTGGGAACTCATTCCTGCTGGTCAAACAATACCCAAACGAATAACACCGTGTGAATTGAAAACTACAATTCCAGGAGCACCTATGACTGGAGAATCTCATTTCAAAACAAACTTTGCTAACAAAGTTAAGACAAACATTGATATGGATTATGAATATGAAATTATTGATCCAGTTAAATTTATAACAGAAGCTCCTTATCTTGCCAAAACCAATTCAGATAATGATGAAGTAAGTTCTAATAACTCTCGATTTGAATCAGCTGAGAATTCGATTATAGATAAAAGAATTAAAGATATTGCTCGTGATTTACTTTTGAATATTGATATTGTAGAATTTGATCAATCGGAATTTGAAGATACTCTACAAAACAAAGTTAATACTGCTCTTTCACAAAGAGGTGTTCGAATTAATTACTTGAGTTTTGTTCCTACACCATCTGAACAAACAGAACAAGCAATCGATGTTGCTACAGCAATGAAGATTTATGAAAGTAAAAATCTTCAAGAAGTTGGTAAACAAGTTATTACAAATAAAGCAGGAGCAACTCGGGTTGAAATGAATGTGAAGTCTGAAACACCACAACCACCAGCTCAATAACGATATTCAATCTTCTTAAAAAATTAGACCACTATAAGTGGTCTTTTTTGTTTTTAATATATACTAAAATGAAACATCTTACAGACTTTTTAGATTTCTTAACAGAAGAAGCTGACCCTAAAGTAGGAACAGGGAAGAAACCAAAGAATTCAAGTAGAAGACTTTATACTGATGAAAATCCAAAAGATACAGTCCCGGTAAAGTTTAGAACAAAAGAAGATATAGTACAAACTGTTAATAGCAAATCATTTAAATCTAAATCACATAAAAGACAATCACAAATATTAAATCTAATTGAACAAAGACTTAGAGTTTCTCTTAGAAGAGCAAAAGATCCTGATACTAAGAAAAGACTCGAAAGAGCTTATGAGTATATAAAATCTAAGTGTGAAGCTTCAAAAGAAAAAACTAAAAGAATGAATGAATCAGCTGAGTCTTGGGGAGAAGTTACATCAACTGACTATTGGAGAAGTACTGAAAAAAGTGATATGTTCACTAAATATGAGTATGAAAAAATTCAAGAGTTGGCTGACAAACATAAATTAAGATTAATAAACTGGTCGTTTGGTACTTCAGTGAGATTAGAAAGAGTAACGACTGAAGGTCCACATAAAGTTTTATGGAGTATTTCTATTGTGAAGTCAGAAGATGAGTGGTTCTGGGTATTTTTCAACAGTGTTAGAAAACAAATTGAAGGAGAAGACGAAGACTTTTATAAGGCTGACCAATTAGATGGTCTATTAGATTTGTTAAACTATTTGATTGATAGTATAATCTCTTAAATTAGATTTGTAGTTACTAATTAACTTATACAGTTTATTAGGATCAAAGTGTTTATCATTTTTTCTACAGATCTTATACTCATAACATTCAGCTTGAGCCCAATCATCATTATCTTCTGTTATATACAGATACCCTACTTCATACTGATCACCAAATATTTTGAAAAAGTATGATACTCCACTTTCATTTAGATATTCATCTCCGTGGTTTTTTTCGTGTTTGTTAAATTTAATTCCTAGTTTTCTTAATTCTTCTTTATTAGAGTTCACATACTCCCAAATTTTATTTAGTGTCATTTAATATATTTTCAATTTTTGAATTTCTTTTTTTATTTTTTTCACAACTATCGCATATAAAATTAGAATTTGTATAGTAGTCAAGGTGACCAAAATTATCAGATTCTAAATGTAATTCATCACAAATTCTACATCGAAATTGATTTAGAATTTCTTGCATATATTCAGTTGAATATGACAATATGTTTTGGTATGTTGATTCGTTATATTCCTTCATAATCGTCTAATATTTTTTTTAGTTTAATGTCTCTTAGATAAGGTTTTAATGATTCTGGTATTTCTTCAAATGATCTCGCTATCTTAATTAAGAATTTCATTTTTGATTTTTCATCAAATTTTTCTAAATCATATTGAGCTAAATGTTTACCTTTCATGCCATTTAATGAAATGTTACGTGTAGACAAATTTAATTTATTCTCTTCTATGGTTACCACAATCGAGTCCATAGATTCCGAGTGAACATTATGATCTGTATCAGTATTAATTGAATAACTATCCATTGTTTGCCAATTTCTAGTAAATCCGATTTTTAGTAAGAAATCAATAAATTCTTCTTTTAACATTTCACAAATATACTTATATTATTTTATTTTAAAAATTATTTATTATATTTGTAGTATGAAAATTTGGAAAATCACAAGATTATTTATCAAGACCAATTAATGATGTGTTAAGAGAAATGGGTGTTAAAAGAACATCTTCAAAAGATGAATTTGACACTATTGGTTTAGGTAACTATCGAAAAATAAAGACTTTGAACAATATGAAAATAAAAAGAATATTTAGATTTATCTCAAGACTTATTAAGGATAATAAAATAAAGATGTTATTAATAATCGTTGATCTATTATTGTTAATACCAATAACCAATTTAGATTATGACAAGAAAAAACAAATACCTGTTGTTTCTAAATTTGAATACGGTGTTGAACATCTTTATGTAGTTAAAGAAAAAGACTTTGATGTTTTATCATATCATGAAGAAATACCAATTGAAAATGGAATGATTTCGGTAAGTACTGATAACGCTCCATTAATTTTATCTTGGGTTGCCTTTATAATTATTCTAATCATACTTATAGTATTTTCTTTTATCGATGATACTGATACAAATTGGGAAATAGAAGATAATTGGATAGACTGTTTGAATCAAGATATTATTTGTGAGTTTGAAAATGAATATTATCACTATATCTTAGATGGTCGACTACTCAATAAATCAAAAAGTCCACTTTTTAGATTTCGTAACGAGATTGAAGAGTTTGTTAAAAATCCTAAACTTTTCATTGAGTTTAATACCGTTCAACAAAAAAGAAATTCAAAACTTGAAAAAATTTTCAAATAAAATTTAAAACATTTTTAATCCGAAAAATATAACTAATCGTTAAACAACAATCTATAAAAATTTATGGTAAATTCAATTAAACCCTTGGGTGACAGGGTTCTGGTGGAACCCGCCCCAACAGAAGTAAAGACATCGAGTGGTATCATTATTCCAGATACTGCTCAAGAGAAACCACAGCGTGGTCGAGTTATCGCTATTGGTAATGGCAAAAAAGATGAGCCACTTACCGTTAAAGTTGGTGACACTGTTCTCTACGGAAAATACAGTGGAACTGAGTTAAAGTATGAAGAAAAAGATCTTCTTATCATGAAAGAATCTGATATCTTTGCAATCATCTAATTAATTAAAAATTAAAAATTAAAACTATGGCGAAACAAATTAAATTCGATCTTGAAGCAAGAGACGGTCTAAAAAAAGGAGTTGACCAACTTGCAAATGCTGTTAAAGTTACTCTAGGTCCGAAAGGACGAAATGTCGTAATCGACAAAAAATTCGGAAACCCAACAATTACAAAAGACGGTGTTTCAGTTGCTAAAGAAATTGAACTTTCTGATCCAATTGAAAACATGGGTGCTCAAATCGTTAAAGAAGTTGCTTCTAAAACAGCTGACCAAGCTGGTGATGGTACTACAACTGCAACTGTTTTAGCACAAGCTATTGTAACTGCTGGTCTGAAAAATGTAGCAGCCGGTGCTAATCCTATGGATCTTAAAAGAGGAATGGACAAGGCTGTTGCAGTGGTAGTTAAGTCTCTTGAAGAACAATCTCAAATGGTTGGAACAGACTACCAAAAAATCCATCAAGTAGCATCTATCTCTGCTAACAATGATGATGTTATCGGAAAACTTATTGCGGACGCAATGAGTAAAGTAGGAAAAGAAGGTGTTATCACAGTTGAAGAAGCAAAAGGCACTGAAACAGAAGTCAAAACTGTTGAAGGAATGCAATTTGACCGTGGTTATTTATCACCTTACTTTGTTACTGATACTGATAAGATGACAGTAGAGATGGATAATCCTTACATTCTTATCTATGATAAGAAAATTTCTTCTATGAAAGAATTACTTCCAGTATTGGAAAAAGTAGTTCAAACATCTAGACCTCTTTTGATTGTATCAGAAGATCTAGATGGAGAAGCTTTAGCTACACTTGTTGTCAACAAAATTCGTGGTGGTTTGAAAGTAGCTGCTGTGAAAGCACCTGGATTTGGTGATCGTAGAAAAGCAATGTTAGAAGACATCGCTGTATTAACTGGCGGTAAATTCATTTCAGAAGACCTTGGAATGAAATTAGACACAACTGAGTTGAGTGATCTTGGTCGTTGTGAAAGAGTTATTGTAGATAAAGACAATACAACTGTTATCAACGGTATGGGTTCAAGTGATTCAATTCAAGCTCGTGTTAAACAAATTAAATCACAGATTGAATCAGTCACATCTGATTATGATCGTGAAAAACTTCAAGAGCGTTTGGCTAAACTAGCTGGTGGAGTTGCTGTGATCTACATTGGAGCAGCAACTGAAATTGAAATGAAAGAAAAGAAAGACCGTGTTGATGATGCACTTCACGCTACAAGAGCAGCAGTAGAAGAAGGAATCATCGCAGGTGGTGGTGTAGCTTACATCCGAGCCACTTCAAAGTTAGAAGGTATGAAAGGATCTAACGATGATGAAACAACTGGTATTTCTATCATTCGTAAAGCAATTGAAGAACCTCTTCGTCAAATTGTAAATAATTGTGGCGGTGATGCTTCTGTTGTGGTTAATAAAGTTAAAGAAGGCAAAGATGACTTTGGTTACAATGCCAGAACTGAGACTTATGAACCACTTATTACAGCGGGTGTAATTGATCCAACAAAAGTATCAAGAGTAGCTCTTCAAAATGCGGCTTCAGCAGCATCAATGATTCTTACAACAGAATGTGCATTGATAAATGAAAAAGAAGAAAATTCAAACAATTCAACACCTCCTATGCCAGGTGGAATGTATTAATAATTCTTCATCTTCAAATGAAAAAGACCACCAATTGGTGGTCTTTTTTTTAATATAAAATCTGTGGATATTTATCTAGTAACTTGTAACCTAATTTTAGTTTACTTTCTAAAAGTGGAGTAGAATATTCAACAATCTCAAATATCAATTTAATTTCGTTGTTCTTATCTACTTCTTTTCTTATTACTTTCATTTGAATCAAATCTAATGATTTAATTTCAGTTATAATTGATGATTCTATTTGATGAGATTTTATTCTAAAATCTTGTAATTCTCTTACTAGTTTTTCAGTCCAAAGCAAATAAGGGCTCAAGATGCGTTGAGAATAACTTGAATCTACTGTACTCAGATAATGTAATAGTAGATAATTTTTATGTTCAAAGTCAATAGGAGATTGATAAAACCAGTTTAGATCCAACATAGACTGAAAATATTTTTAATATATATTACAAAAATATACACTTTATGAAAAACATATTTACATTTCTTCTAACTTTTTTTCTATTTATAAAGTCATTTGATAGTGTGGCTCAATATAATGTAGAAGCATTTGTAGGTGAGATAAGAATATTTTCAGGAAATTTTGCACCAAAAGGTTGGGCATTTTGTGATGGTCAAGCTTTGTCAATAGCCTTCTATCAACCATTATTCTCAATAATTGGTTGTACTTATGGTGGTAATAATCAGACCTACTTTAACCTTCCAAACTTGAATAACAGAGTAGTTATTGGTTCAGATAGATATAATCTAGGACAAGTTGAAGGCTCAGATAAGGTGGACTTAAAAATCGTAAATATAGAAAATAATTTAAGTCAATCTACTGAACAAGAAGATATTATTTCTGTTGCGACAAGTCAAAGTTTAGACACACATCAACCATCATTAAGGTTGACTTATATAATTTGTCTTGAAGGAATTTATCCAACAAGACCTTAGTTTTACTTATACTGATTTTTCTTATCGAGTAATTTGGACCTTTGTTTTTGATATTTATTGTCTAATCTTGATATTTCGAAGTTAATAAATCTTTCCCATTCTTCTTTTGTTAGCTTTCTAACACTTAGTACATAATCTTTTATCCAACTGAATTTGCTTGTGAAATAAGACTTATTTGTGTCACTATTAAAATTTTTAATTAATCTAAGAGCTCCGGATTCTGTTTTGAAAATAACTGCGTACTCTACAATTGGAGTTGTCGAGTATTTAGAGTTTCCACGAACTCGTTTAGATAGAAATTGAAAATTAGGTTTCTCTTCTAAAATATCTAGAATTTTATTATCTCTTTGATGTTCTATTCCTTTTGAAGCAGTTATAACCCACATTAGTAATGATAGTTTATTTTCTCTGACAAGTTTAAGTAACTAATGAAACAAATTCTTCATGTTTATATTCATTGAAAGAATCAACATAAACAATTTTTATATTAACATCCTCACTTAGCCATTCTTTAACTAAATTAATTAACTCTATTTCTCTTTCACCAAGAGGTTCACAAATAATATTCAACTCTATATTGTCTAAATCAATTTGAATACATTTAAATTGTTTTATTCCAAATTTATGATATGATAAAGAACCAACTAAGGGGTATTTAACATCACCATTTTTTAACTTAAAAAGATTTCTAACTCTACCGTATATTTTTGTTATTGTTTGAAGACTTCTACCACAATTACATTGACCAATTTCAATTAAGTCACCGTGTTTATATCTTCTAATATAAGGATTAGTCAGTGTACTAATAATAATTCCTTTATCTGTATCTTGCTCAACCAATTGATTTTCCATTACATGATAATTATTCTTATTATCTGGACACTGAATAGCTATTGTACCACATTCTTCACTCGAATATAAGCTACCACCTATTTCACCGGATCCTTTATAGTCTATAAAATTTGATATCTTAGTGAGGTCTAGCCTTTTAATTATAGAATAAGGTGCTTGTATATAGTGTGGATTAACTTCTTCTAAATAAGCTTGTATATCTTTGATTGGCTCGAAACCAATAAAATAAGCTTTTCCTTGTATTGGTTCGATTTCAATCGGTACACCCCAATTATTTTGTATCTTACGAGAGTTTTTAGCGTTTATGAAAAAAATATTTTTTGTTATGTCCCATTTTCTCCATCTAATTTCTCTAATATTAGTTGCCAAATACCAAATTTGATCTTCAACCGTCTTTTGTGTTACAACTGGTTGACCAGTTGATCCAGTAGTGACTGTTTGATAATAAAGATTTTCCATTTTGAGATTTCTAAAATCTTCTCTATAGAGTATTGGCAAACCGTGTAATTGATTAAATTTAGGATGATGATTCCATTGAGAAGATTCAAACCACTTTAATAAATCAGAAACAGATTGTGTTATTTGTTTTGAAAGTTCCATATAAAAAAGGTACAATTTTCATCATACTTTTCAAACCAAGTAGGTCGAAGATATAAATCATTTTCGGTTGGGAAATTAGAAGCAATTTTCATCCAATCATATTTGTAATTAAAAGACCGAATTATCAATCTATTACAACACTTAGATGCCATCTTTAATAAGTCAACTTCTAAATCTTTGTTGAAATTAAGAACTCCATCTCCAAGTATGTTATCATAAAATTCTGTATTACTAACCCAATCACCTTTAATAACACTATCAGTGATTTGAAAAGGATCTATATCCATCTGAAAGTCAGAATATTTTATTAATTTTTTAGTTAGACCAAGTAACAAAGTAGTACCTTCGACTCGGTATTTCAAAAAAGTTTTAACATTATCATCATTTGGCCCTCCTGGATAAGGATGTTCTAATGACCAGAACTCTGGTGTTCTATCTTGATTGAAGTATTCATTAATTGTCATTTTTCAAGTATTTTTTCTATAGATTCATTTCTCAATAAAGACAAAAACTGATCAGGATAAAACTGTATAATAAATCTATGTTTTTGATAAGTCATATAGTCACATAGATTGTTATGAAACTGAAACTCACCATAATTAGGACCTTCTTTCCACTTGTCGCCAAATTTTGAAATAAATAATTTATTTAGTTCAATTTCCCACATTGATGGGACAACTATCGTATTTACACCATCACTTATTCCATCTTTGAAATTAAAGTTAGCCTTCCAAGCTAAACTATGAGGATGGTATCTACTCTGCATTGGGAAGAAATTCACAGACTCCACAGTTCTTGAAAAACCATCTATATTAATAGATTCAATTTCTTTTTTCCATAAATTAACTATTTTATCAAACTTATCTTGTTGCATGATGGTCAATTTCGCTTATTTCTTTCTTAGACATTATATGAATAATATCACCAATGTTGAATGGTCTATATTCATTAAATATCTTATAAGCTACATCGACTCCAACATCCATAGATTTACCATAGTCTGGTATAGAACCGTGTGAGTGCCCATATAGATGTATAACGCCTTTATGGCTTCCATTCCAAACACGATGTGAATAATGTGAAAGAAATAATTTTTGCTTGCCAATTTCTAGATTTAAAACATCTTGTACAGAAGAAAATAATTTAATTGGATTAAATGAAGAATCGTGATACTTGATTTCTTTATCAACAATATGTTGGTCGTGATTTCCCAATATTAGATGTATATTTTTACACACAATTAAATTTCTGAATTGTAGTATATTGTGAACACCACCAAAACTCCAATCACCTAAATGATATAATATATCGTCTTCTTTAACATATTTATTAATATGATCAACAATAGAGCAGTTCATTTCGTGAACTGAGTTGAAGTTTCTGAATCCAGATTTCCAAGAAGAAACTTTAGAACCGGCTATATTTGTGTGTCCAAAATGAGTATCAGATGTAAACCAAATGTTCATAATTTCTATTTATATGAACAAATATAAGAAAAAATTTTCAAGTAAACAAATATATTACTGACAATCTGGACAATCTACTCGTCCATCGCCATCACAATTACCACATTCGTACTCGCCTCTTCCACCACACTCATCACAATCTACTTCGCCATCTCCATCACAATCATCACACTGTTTTTTACCAGAACCTTCACAAAGACCACATGATTCACCATCTATGTCACCTTGACCATCACAATCTGGACAATCAACATCACCGTTTCCATCACAACCATCACATTCTACTCGTCCAGTACTTCTTCTAGCTGATCTTGAATAACAATCACTACAGTTAATTTCACAACTTCCTCCACACTCTGGACAATCTACTCTTCCATCACCACCACAAGTATCACATCCGTCTTCGATCCATCTTCCGCCAGTATCCTCAAGTGTTATAACATATGAATGTCCTCTTTTATCTTGTGTTGTTAACTCACCAGAAGAAGTATTAAAATATTTCAATGTATCTAAATATGGATAGTTTCTGTAACCACCGTTATTCTCATTTAGTAAAGTTACTAAAAGTGGTCCCTCATCTAAAGTAACACCATCCTTACCAATTAAAATTCGGTCATTTGAGCTATTTTGATTTCTCTTATAATACCACCCTTTGCTGTCAGCATATTGTTTGAATAAATTAACATCAGAATCATCGTTTGTGTAAATTCTATCAACAAAAGTAACTTTTGGATTATCTAAATTCCAAACAAGAGCTCTTGCTTTAATCTTTTGATCATCATCTGATTTAAGAATCAATAATGAAACCTTATCAGGGTTCTTTACATAAATATCAAAAAAATCTGGTCTAACATGTCTCATACAAGAACTACCCATAGTACCTCTGTTTTCAGCATAGTTTTGGTAATTATACCAGAAAGCAATTTTTTCTCCACTAACTAATTCAAACTTTCTAAAAATATCATTCATCTCATCCCAAGCTGACTTATACTTATTTACAAATTGCTCAATATCAGAGTCAGTAAACTTTTGATCAGTAGCATTTAATATTCCTTTTATTCCTCTTCCGATTCTAATAGTTTGTCTATTTTGCTCGAAGGGTAAAAGTTCAACATTTACAGCTCTTAAATTTGTTTCATTAATAACAGTTAATCCACCAGGAAACTTTATTTTAACATAAACATTACCTGAATTAGGTGACTGAGCCTTTTTAAGTATTTCACCTTTTTCACCATTTTGTGGATGATAAGTTGAATCACCGATTGGTTCATACTCTAGTAATTCAAATATTTCACTATTTGCTTCTGAGTGCTTCAAAAAACCAGAACCACCAACATAGATTGCAAATTTATCTTTTTGATTTAAAATCTCTTGAGCTTTTCTATCTGTAATGAAACTAATAGTTTCTTTATCATTTACATCTAGATAATTATTAGAAACTTTAAGATCCATCGAATCAAAGTCTAATAAGGCCTGTGATACAGGAGAATCAATTTTTTTAAGAAGCTCTCTGAACTTGTCAGAGTAAACAACTACAGACTCTAATATTAGAGACTCAAATAGAAAATCATTGTACTTTTTTAACATAATATTATATATAAAAATTTTTCTACTATTTTCTTGACTTACTTAATATTTTGTCATATATTTACAATATTAATAAATACTTTATGCCACTAAACAAAGAAAGAGGTTTTTTAATTAGAGAAGAATACTCAGGTATCAAAGAAAAAATGATCTGTGACAAACACAACTTAACACAAGTTGGTGGTACTCGAACTAAAGTCGATGGCACTGACGGTGTTAATAACTTCAGTATCAAAAATGCAAGTGGCATTAGTACACAAATACATTTAACTACACAAAATCACTTTATCAAAGGTTTTGATCTTGATGATAAATCGACAGAGTTCATCAAACTATTCTGTGGTAGTAAAGACATTAAAAATAAAAATAAGGATAGATTCACTATTCAAGAAATAGACGAAGAATATGTCAACTCTTTTCGTAATTTTTTAGAAAAAAACAAAGAAAAAATTGTTGATTTAATCGTCAGAAACGGATTTGGTATCAATATCGTAGTTTACAATGATATCAAAAACAATGTTGAGTACTTGATTACTTACGATGAAATTTTAGAAAAAATTAAAGATTGTCATTGGGTATTTATGAAAGGCGGTATTCACTTAAAAAATAGTGACGGTGCTACTTATTTTCACTTACAAAGAGAAGGTAAAAGAAATCCAAGTAATAGATATAATGTACTTTGGCATGTACATAAACATTTATTTACTCATTAAGTCTTGTATTAGTTAAATCAATATAGTTTTGATCTAACTCGATTCCAATATATTGTCTTTTTAGTTTTTTAGCAACAACAGCAGTTGTACCAGAACCTAAAAATGGATCTAAAACTATATCATTTTCTTCTGTTGTTAATTTAATACAATTCTCTACAAGTTTAGATGGGAAAGGAGCAGGATGTCTACTGCCTCTTTCGGCTGATATATTCCAAATTTCCGTATGATAAGATGAGTCTAAATTTTCTTTGAATGTTTTAGGCTTTGATTTAGTTAACCAATAGATATGCTCAGTACAAGGAAGTAAAACATCTTTTCTTACATTAGGACTAGAGGCTCTATTCCAAATAATTAACTGATAAAGATCTAAACTAGACTTTGATATAAAATCAGTTGGTAAATAGACCTTATTTTTGTGTCTTCTTGGTTTATGATTGAAAAATATTGAACCGTTTGGTTTTATAATTCTTTTCATTTCGTTCAAAATTTCAATCATCCAATTTTGATATTCTTCCTCTGGAAGATTATCATCATATTCAGAATAATCAATGTTGAATTTTTTCCAGATTTGATTTCCTGGGTTTACTTTACCACCTGAAAGACCTTTCTTATTATATGGAGGTGAAGTCACAATTAAATCAATAGAATCCGATTCTATTTTAGACATTTCGGTTAAACAGTCACCAAGTATTAGATTTTGTATCATATATTATTATATGAACTAAAATTGGAATAGTTAGATTTGAACTCATAAAAAAAGTCCAGTAAAATTACTGGACTTGTTATATAGTTTGAAATGAATTACAATTCTAAATCATAGAAAGCTCTTTCAACAACTTCTTCGAAGAAGTAACCATCAGGATTCTCTTCTTCCCATTCTTCTTGATCCTCTGTAATATTAGTTTCGGCCGAGTGTAAACCTGTGCTATTACATTCAAAAATACCTATTGGTGAAAAAGTTTCATCCCAATATCTTCCAGTTGCATTTGAAGTATCATCAAACTCCAACAATTTAGCAACAATATTTTTAATCATTTGATCTGGGTAATTCCAAGCAGATTCAGTTTGAAGAATGTAACATTCGTCACCGTCTCTTTCCCAGTTTGATCCAAAATCAACCCACTTTGAACCCATGGCTTCTACATAGTCTTCAACACCAGGTGATTTGAATAATTCGAAAAACTTTTCGACTCGATCTTCGTATTTTGTTTCTCTTAGAATTTCGATTTGATTTTCAAGCCAATTAATACCTTCTTCATTAGAATTAAAGGTAATGTCAGTAGTACAAACGTTTGCCATTAAATTTTAGATTTAGTAGCGGGAACAGGATTCGAACCTGTGACCTTCAGGTTATGAGCCTGATGAGCTACCTCTGCTCTATCCCGCAATATGTTTTTTATTGTTGTTAATTTTATATTACAAATATAGTCAAAAGTTTTACAAAAACAAAATTAAAACAATTTTTTTAAAGGTAACTCGCAAGTTAATATATAACATATGAGTTATTATATTTATAGTTTAGATTTCAATGAAAAAGTATTTTATATAGGTAAGACACTAAATCTTAGAAAGAGATT
>JACCDX010488067.1_pt1 | contig 15468 bp, 12 predicted proteins | sample 7449681 | NCBI WGS metagenome assembly JACCDX01 (sample SAMN15323450, study PRJNA562643) | freshwater metagenome | isolation source: river surface water | place: USA:Blue River Watershed | collected 2017-08-18 | reverse complement strand
GCGGTAGGTCGGCCGCCCGCTCTCGTACTGCGCCGCGGCGACGACGAAGCGGCCGTCGTCCCCGGCCAGCGCCTTGAGCTCCGGGTAGTGCGTCGTCGCCACGACGCGCGCGCCCGCGGCGACCACCGTCTCGAGGACGGACCGCGCCAGCGCGGCGCCCTGGGCGGGGTCGGTTCCGACGGCGACCTCGTCGAGCAGGATCAGGGCGCCGGGCGCGGCGGCGGCGAGCGCCTCCTTCAGGATGCCGACGTGCGCGCTGAAGGTCGACAGGCCGCCGGCGACGCTCTGCTGGTCGCCGACGTCCGCCACCACGGCGTCGAAGACGTCGCAGCGGCTGGGTGCGTCGGCCGGCAGCGGGATGGCGGCCCGCACGAGGAGCGCCGCGAGGCCGATCGTCTTCAGGGCGACGGTCTTTCCGCCGGCGTTCGGCCCGGTGAGGACGAGGCCCGGACGCGCCGGCGAGAGCGACAGGTCGTTGCCGACGACCTCGGCGCCGGTCTCGCGCGCGCGGAGCGCGAGCAGCGGGTGGCGGGCACGCTTGAGCGCGAGCACGCCTTCCTGGCCGACGGTCGGCACGCAGCCGTCCCAGAACCGGCCGAGCCCTGCGCGGGCGACGGCGAGATCGAGGTGGAGCGCGGCGATCAGGCTCGTGCGCAGGGGCGTCCCGCGGCGACCCACCTCGCGCGAGAGCTCCGCCAGGATGCGGCGCTCGGTGCGGACGAGCTCGCTCTCGGTCTCCTTCAGCTCGTTGTGGAGCTCGACCACCGCGGTCGGCTCGACGAAGGCGGTCTCGCCCGAGCCCGACACCCCGTGGACGATGCCGAGCCCGCGGCGCGCGGCCATCTTGACCGGAACCACGAAGCGTCCGTCACGCTCGCTGATGAAGCGGTCCTGGAGCGCGCCGGCCCACTCCTGCCCTCGGAGGATGTCCTCGAGCGTGCTGCGGACGCGGTCCTTGAGCTGGTCGATCCTCCGGCGCAGCTGCCCGAGCTCAGGCCACGTGCGCTCGTCGAGCTGACCGGTGGCGTCGAACGCGTAGTCGAGGATCTCGCGCAGCTCGGGGTCGACCTGGATCGATTCCGCGGTGCGGTGCAGGCGCGGCAGCAGGTCCGCGCGATCTTCTGCCCAGTTTCGGAGCGCGTCGAGCGCACGGATCGTGCCGCCGATCTCCCGAAGGTCGAGCGGGTCGAGGACGACGCCGCGCGCGGCGCGGTCCACCGCCTCGTCGACGTCACCGACCCCGCCGACGGGACAGTCGTCACCGCGGCGCCACACCTCGAGCACCTCCTCGACCTCGGCGTAGGCCTCGCGCACCTGAGACGGGTGCGCGTAGAGCGGCGCCCGCGCGCAGGCGTCCGCGCCACGCCGCGTGCGCGCGAACGTGGCGAGCGCGTCACAGACGCGATCCCAGTCGAGGGAGGGGAGGGAGCGATCCAGCATCGCCGGCGGCTAACTGGCTCCGCTCCAACCTGCGGCGTCGTCTCCGGGGCCCAGCCTACGCCGGCTCGGGTGTACGCGCGCGGAGCTCCTCGAGCAGGCGCTGGATGGCGCCCTCCGGGACGGCCTCGAAGCGCTCGTACCAGGTCGCCACGGCGCCGTAGGGCTCCGGCTGCATGGGAACGACGACGCGGTCGCACTCCCTGGCGAGCGTGATCACCGCGTCGGGCGGACCGACCGGGGCGGCAAAGGTGACGTGCCGCGCACCGGCGGCCTTCGCCACGGCGATGGCGGCGCGCGCCGTGGCGCCCGTGGCGACGCCGTCGTCCACCACGATCACGTCGCGGCCCGTGAGCTCCAGCGGCCGCATCCCCGGGCGCAGCATGCGCGCGCGGCGATCCACGACGCGTCGCTCCAGGGTGGTGACGGCGTCGATCGTCACCGGCGAGATGGCGAGCCCCTGAATCACGCCGTGGTTGAGCACGCGGACACCCTTGCCCCCGGCGCCGGCGGCGGCCACGGCGCCCATCGCGAGCTCGTCATGCCCGGGAACGCCGAGCTTCCGCACGACGAGGACGTCGAGCGCGAGCCCCAGCGCGCGCGCCACCTCAGCGGCGACGGGCACCCCGCCGCGGGGCAGTCCGAGCACGAGCGTGTCCTTGTCGGGCGTGCCAAGCGCCGCCGCGAGCGCCTGACCCGCCGAGATCCGATCCAGATACCGCCCCATGGTGGCCTCCCCTCGGGGAGCGATCTAGGCGCGGGACAGCAGCGCGCCCACGCCACCGGCCGGGCGCCGCCGGACGAGCACCTCCGCGGGCGGCACGTTGCGCGGCACGGGCACCCGTCGCACGAGCGTCGGCTTGAGGGCGTTCTCCAGCCTCAGCAGCGCCCGCGCCCGCTCACGGTGGGCAGCGGTCCCGAAGCGCCCGATGAGCTGGCGCAGCAGCAGGTGCTGGAAGTTCACCAGGAGCCCGCGGTCGGACAGGCTGTCGAAGAGGTGCGCGTAGATGGCGCGCACCTGGTCGTGCGGGAAGTTGGCGAGCGGGAGACCGCTCACGATGCGGTCGTAGGGGGCGCTCGCCACGTGCGCGACGACGTCGCCATGGTGGACACGCACCCCGGGGAGTCCGCCGACGACCTCCCGGAGCGTGGCGCAGAAGCCCTCGTCGAGCTCGACGATGTCGAGCGTGTCGCCGGGCAGCATCCTCGCCGCGAGCACGCTCGACACCGGGCCCACGCCGGCACCGACCTCGAGGATGCGGAGCGGGGCGCGACTCTCGCGAACGAGCGCTTGGCGCACCATGGCCTCGACCAGGGGCCGGCCCGAAGGCCACAGCGCACCGACGCGGCCGCCGTTCCGAAGCCCTCGGAGCAGGAACTGGACGCCGAGACCCTCACGCACCGGGGCACCCCCGCGGGGAACCTAGCCGCGCGCGGCGCGGCGCGCCTGTCACGCCTCGGTGTCGCACGCCGATGGCGACGCGTGGCGGCTCGCCAGCATGCCGCAGGCGCTGTGCTCGCTACGGCCGACGCTGTAGCGCCGCACCACGGGCGCCTCGAGCAGCTGCAGCGCGTCGAAGAACGCGCCGCGCTCCTCGTCGGTGGCGCGCCGGAAGCCGTCCTCGCGCGCGTCGTTCACGTCGATGAGGTTCACGCGGAGCGGCACGTCCCCGAGGAGCGCTTTCATCGCCGCGACCTCGTCCGGCTGGTCGTTCACCCCGCCGAGCAGCACCCAGGCGACGGTCTGCCGTCCGCCGCTGGCCTTCTGGTGCGCGCGGAGCGCCTCGGCCAGCTCGCCGATCGGCGTTCGCCCCGCCACGGGCACGAGCGCGGCGCGCTTCTCGGCGATGGCGCTCGTCAGGCTCACGATGAGCCGGAAGCGGTGGCCCTCGGCCGTGTAGCGCCGGATCTGCGGGACCAGCCCCACCGTGCTGATGCTGATGTTGCGCGCATCGACCCGCCCGCCGCAGGGGTCGGAGAGCACCTGCGCGGCGCGGATGACCTCGTCGTAGTTGTGGAGCGGCTCGCCCTGGCCCATGAACACCGCGCCGGTGACGCGGCCCCCGGCGGCGCGGACCTCGTCCCGCACCACGAGGAAGGTGCCGACGATCTCGTGCGCCCGCAGGTTGCGCGTGAGGCCGAGCCTCCCTGTTGCGCAGAACGCACACTTCATCGCACAGCCGACCTGGCTGGAGAGGCACACGGTGAAGCAGCCGGGCTTCAGGAGCGGGATCCGTACGGCCTCGGCCACGGTTCCGTCGGTGAAGCGCAGGACGTAGCGGACGCTGCCATCGTCGGGATCGCCGACGCGCTCGAGGACCTCGGGGAGCTCGCGCGTGGTGAGGGCATCGACGGCTTCGCGGACACGCTTGGACAGGTGCCGCTTGGTGGCGAGGTCGGGGTAGCCGTCCGAGATCACGTGGGCGAGCACGCGCCGCGCGTCCACGTCCGTCACGGGGACGCCGGCGGCGTTCATCGCTGCAACGAAATCGTCCGGCAGCATCGCGTAGAGGGAGGGGCGTTCCACGGGCGGGCGCTAACGCGCGCCGCGCGCGGGTGCGTGGTAGGTGCGACGGGTGAAACCCGACCGCTGGCGCCTCGTCACCTGCCTCCTCGCTCTGCTAGTCGTGGTGCCGGTGCTGGCGAGCGCTCTGCCGCCGGCGGCCGACCTGCCGCAGCATGTCGCGCAGGCCACGCTCTTCGACGCCTGGCGGGCCGGGGATCCCGCGTATGCGCTCCGAGGGTTCGGGCCGAACAACCTCTGCTACCTGCCGATCCTTCTCTTCCGGCCCTGGTTCAGCGCGTGGGCCACGGGCCGCATCGTCGTCGCGCTCCTCCTGCTGGGGTGGGCCTGGGGAATGGCGCACCTCGCGCGGGTGCGTGGGCGCTCTCCCGAGGCCGCGCTGCTGGCGACGCTGCCGGCGTTCTGCGCGGCGATGGCGTGGGGCTTTCTGAACTTCCTCGTCGGCGTGCCGGTGTTCTGCGCCTGGTTGGCCACGTTCAGCGGAGACGCGACCCCCGCGCGCCGCGCGCTCACCCGCGGGCGCGCGCTCGGCCTCACCGGCCTTGCGCTCCTGCTCTACGCGGCGCACGCGCTTTGGTTCGCCATGGCGGGGTTGATCGCCCTGGCCCTCACGCTCCGCGCAGTCCGCACCGTGGACACCGAGCGCCCTCGCGACGCGATGCTCCGGCTGTTGACGTTCGCGCCGACGGGGATCCTCGCGCTGGTGTGGTACCCGCAGATGGTGGCGGCCCGCGCCGCCGCGGGGTTCTCGGTCGCGCCCGTCCAGGGGGCGCTGCCATGGGAGCGCCTGCTCCCGAGCGCGCTCGTGGACGAGGTCTTCGGCATGACGCGGGGCCCCTCGGAGGGCGCGCTCCTCGCGGGGACGGTGCTCTGGGTCGCGGTGGGGATCGCCACGCGGAGCCGCGCGGCCGAGGACGACGCTCCGGGAGCGGACGCCTCCTTGATGATCGCCGGCAGCGTGATGCTGGCGGCGGGCCTGCTCCTTCCGCAGAAGGCCGTGAACACCATCCTGTTCGCGCAGCGGTGGGTGCCCGTCGCCGCCGCGTTGATGGTCCTCGGGGCGCCTGCGCCGCGGGTGGCGTCCGTCCTCCCGCGCGCGGGCGTGGTCGCGCTCCTTCTCGCGCAGGTCGGATCGACGACCCTCGCGTGGAGGGCCTGGGCCACGCTCGAGCTTGACGGGCTGCGTGAGACGCTCGACGCGCTCGGCACGCTTTCAAGGCCGCCGACGGCAGACCGTTCCTGGCCGCGGGTGCTCGGCCTCGATCACGCGCCGGAGAGCCGCTTCATCGAGGGGCGTCCGTTCCTACAGGCCTTCGCCTGGGCGCAGGCCGAGCGCGGCGGCACGCTCAACTTCAGCTTCGCGGAGCACGACAGCACCCTGGTGACCTTTGCCGGCCCGCACGCGAGCCCGTTCTCGCCGGGGCTGGAGTGGCTCCCGGAGCGCGCCAAGGCGGGCGATCTGCGGGCTGCGGACGCCCTTGTCGTGCACGGTGACGATGCTATCCACGCGGCGCTCACTGCGCGCCCCGAGGTTGTCCCGGTCACGATCTCCGGCGCGTGGAGGCTCTACGCGCGGCGGCCGTGACGCGCGTATTCAGCGCTTGACGCCCCGCCCGACGAAGCCCTCGGTGTTGCGGACGCGCCGCGTCACCTCGATGTCGGCGTAGCCCGCCTCCGCGTACCACTTCTCGACCGCTTCACCCGTGAACGTGCCCGTCAGCGGGACGCGGAGCCGGTCGTAGATGTCGGCGACAACGACGTCGAAGGGCCAGCGGGAGTGGTCGTGGACGGGGAGGTGCGTGACGACGCTCCCGGCGACCGGCACGTGACGAAGCGCCCGGTGCGGCGTGTGGCTCACGACGCGGAGCACCGCGGCGAGGCCCTGGCTGAAGCGGTGGAGCTGTTCGGGGGACATCTCCGCGGTGGCGCCGCGGAGGGCGCCCGTGGCCACGCGGACGAAGCCCTGCCGCGGTCCATGGACCGACACCAGCAAGCGACCGCCGTGTCCCAGAAGCTCGTCGAGCTTCCGGAAGACGCCGCGAGGGTCGTCCACGTGGTGGAGCACCCCGTGGCACATCACGACGTCGAAGGCCGCGGGCTTGAACGGCGGCCGCGCGAGGTCGGCCTGGATCACGTAGGCGTGGTCGACCTCGGCGAGGTTCTGCGCGGCGGAAGCCACCGCCTCGGCGCCGCTGTCCACGGCGACGACCTCGGCCCCCCAGCGCGCGGCGTAGAAGGCATGCCGCCCGAAGCCGCAGCCCGCGTCCAACACCAGCTTCCCAAGCAGGTCGTCAGGCCCCAGCGGCGCGAGCAGCTCGCGGAGATGCTCCTCCCAGGCGGGCATGGCGGTGTCGAAGCGCGTCCAGCGGTGGCCCGTAGAGGGCCCCTCCGTGGCGCCGTCGACCATCAGCCGCGGGATCCCGTCCGTCACGGGGTAGCGCGCCTCACAGCCCACGCAGCGGAGGATGCCCTCGCGCACGCGAAGGCCCTCGTCACGGGACGGCGCTCCCGTCCGCGGGCGTGGCGAGGCCGCGTACACCGGCCGACGCTCGCTGCGCGTGATCGTGAGGTCGAGGTCCTCGCCGCAGGCGGGGCAGGCGATCCAGTCGAGGAGGCGAAGGTGCATGGCCGGCGGCTAACGTCGTCGGCGCACGGGTGGGATGCTCGCCACCAGGACCTTCATTCGAACCGCTCCGTGCAGAAGTCGTTGTCCACGAAGCGGTTGCCCGTCACGCCGTCGACGAGGAGGTCGACATCGCCGTTGCCGCAGGCCTCGTTGTCGTCGAGCGCGTTCTCCGTGGCGCCGAGGTTCAGCGCGAAGCCGAACTCGCCGTTGTCGTCCGCACGGTTGTCGCGCACCAGGTTCCGTCGGCTCCCTCCCCACAGGTAGAAGCCGTAGGTGTCGATCCCGGTGACGACGTTGTCCTCGAGAAGGTTGCCGTCGCTGGAGAGCACGCTGACGCCACCGTAGCCATCCCGCAGAACATTGTGGTCGAGGCGTGTCCCCGTCGTGCCCTCGAGCAGGAGGTCGCTGCCGTTCCGCATGCGGTTCCCATTCACCCGCGCGCCATGGGACGAGATGAGCTCGAGGAAGCCCTCGAGGTCGTTGTCCCGGATGCGCACGCCGGGGTTCTCGCCGGGGGCGAAGACCGCGAGGCCATACGGTGTCTCACCGCGGCTCCGGTTCTCCGCGAAGGTGACCACGTGGCCGTCGATGAACGCGGCCTGGCCGATGAAGCGGTTTCCCGCGACGACGTCGCCGACGGCGCTCATCAGGTCGATGCCGTAGGCGTAGCCGGTGCTGGTGAGCCGGTTCGCCGTGACGGTGTTCCCGATCGTGTCGTGCATGCGGATCCCGGTCGCGAACCCCTCGATCTGGCAGTTCCTGACGTTCACGCTGGCGCGGCCGTCCAGCACCACGCCGTTGTCGTCGCCGGTCCCGATGATCCGGTGGCCGGCGCAGTCCAGCGTGATGTCGTCCGCGCCGATCACGAGGCCGTCGTCGGGGCAGGGCCCGAGGTCCGCGCGGAGCCGCGTCGATCGCGTGAGCACGTCCCCGCAGCCGACGGGCGCTGCGTGCGGCGGGGGCGCCGCGGGAGCCTCCAGGCGGGGGTCGTCGAGGTACTCCGCGTCCGCGTCGGCGTGGACCGGTTCGAACGCGTCCTCGAGGAGGTCCTCGTCCGGCACCGGCGCGGCGACGGCGTCACCACGGGCAGCGTCGTCTCGGGGCTGCAGGGCGCGCGGGGCGTCGTCGGGATCGTCCGCCGCGGGCGCGACCTCGGATTCCAGAGGCGCGCAGGCTGCGAGCAGGGCGAGCAGCGAGGCCCGTGGGAGCGAGAAGGCGGTGGTCATGGTGCGCCTCACGGGACGACCAGGGTTGTGCAGGCGTCGTTGTCGAACAGCCGGGTCGGGCCGGCGCCTGTTCCCACGAAGATGTCGGGCTGGACGTTGCCGCAGGCCTCGTTGCCGTCGAGCACGTTCCCCGTCGCGGCCGTCGTCAGGTAGAAGCCCGCGCCGCCGTTGTCGTCGGCCTCGTTGCCGTGCAGCAGGTTGTCGTTGGCGTCGTTGGCCAGCAGGAACCCGTCGCCACCGTTGTCGTGCGCCTCGTTGTGACGGAGCACGTTCCGGCGCGCGTTGCGAAGCAGGACGTAGCTGCCGAAGCCGCTCCGGCGGACCTCGTTGTGCTCGCGCAGGTTCCCGGTCGCGTCGTCGTAGAGGACGAACGCGTAATCGCTGTCCTCGACCTCGTTCCCGTCGAGACGGTTTCCCTGCGCGAGTCCACCCAGCCAGAACGCGGGGTAGTTGATGTCGCCGAGCACGTCGGCGACGTGGTTGTCATGGAACCTGTGCCCCTCGTTGACCCCCTCCAGCACGAAGCCGCCGAAGCCGCGTCGCACGTCGTTGTCCCGCACGTCGAAGACGTAGGTGTCCTCGAGCCGCATCGCGATGCGGCAGTCCTCGAACCGGTTGTCCTCGAACCGGAAGGCCGTCGCGGACACGATGTCCACGCAGGTGTCGTCCACGCTTTTGTTTCCCTGCCCAACAAAACGGTTGCGCGTGAAGTCGTTCCCGACCGCGTTGCGCGCCCAGAGCCCGTTGGTGAAGCCCTCGATGACACAGTTCTTCACCTTCATGCCCGTGCCCGTGCCGAGGATGATCCCCCTGCCGGCGCTGCCGACGACGCCGCGGATGTGGTGGCCGGCGCAGTCGAGCGTCACGTCGTCGACCACCATGACGATGCCGTCCCCCACGCAGGGGCCGATGTCCTGGGTGAGCGTCGTGTCGCGCTGCACGACGTCACCACACCCCAGCGTGCCATGGTGTCCGCTGAGCGCCGCGTCGGTACGCAGGAGTGTCTCCGAGGGCCCGTCGCACGCGGAGAGCACGGCGCATGCGAAGCCTGTCCATCCCGCCCTCGAGCCTCGCCCTGGTGCTCGTCCTGCCATGTGTCCCCCTGTACGTGTCCAACGTGCGCACGGGCGGGGGGCAGGGAAGCAGGTCAGCCCATGCGCGCGCTCTCCGTCCAGATCGCCTGCAACGTGGCGTATAGCTCTGCGTCGGGCGCGTGGTCTGCGACGACGACCTGGCGTCCGAGGTGCAGCCCGCAGGCGCGCCACGCGCGCGCCTCGTCCTGCGTGGCGTGGATCCAGCGGTGAACGCGACGGTGCCAGCGCGGCAGGGTCTCCGGCGGCGTTCCGGTCGGCTGGAGCACGACAGCGCGCACGCCCGCGAGCGCGCTCGTCACCGTGAGCCACGGAAGAGCGGCAAGAGGCATCCTCGCGTGGAGGATCCCAGGCCGCAGACGCAGCACGTCCCGCGCGCGGTGCACGAGCGGCACCTCGGACACGGCCGCGACGCGCCTCGCAACGGCGTCGTCGACCGCGGCGAGTACCACGACCCGCGGGGTCAGGGGCGCCACGCCGGCGCCATGCAGGCCGCGAGGGGCAGCCACGCGAGGGCAGGGGACAGCCACGAAGCAGGTCGCATGGCCAGCCGCTAACCGCTTGGCGTGCGGCGTCACCGGTACCCCTGCCGTGATATGCGTGTGGCCTCCAAGGGGCGCGCGCCGCCCGAAGGGACGCACACCATGAAGCCCGTCCAGACCGTCGACAGCGTCGTGATCCGGTTCGCCGGTGATTCCGGCGACGGCATGCAGGTCATCGGCAGCCAGTTCACGAACACGACCGCGCTCGCCGGCAACGACCTCGCCACCTTCCCCGACTTCCCGGCGGAGATCCGCGCCCCCGCGGGCACGCTCGCCGGCGTGTCGGGGTTCCAGCTGCACTTCAGCAGCCACGACATCCTCACGCCGGGCGATTCTCCCGAGGTCCTCGTCGCGATGAACCCCGCGGCGCTGAAGGCCAACCTGAAAGACCTGCGTCCGGGCGGGCTGGTCATCGTCAACAGCGAGAAGTTCGTACCCCGCGAGCTCGAGAAGGCCGGCCTGACGAGCAACCCGCTCGAGGACGGTACGCTGGCCGACTACCGCGTCGTCGCCGTCGAGATGGCCAAGGTGGCGCGCGAGGCCGTCGCCGACCTCGGTCTCTCCTCGAAGGAGGTGGAGCGCACGAAGAACTTCTTCGCGCTCGGCCTCTGCTACTGGCTCTACCAGCGTCCCCTGGAGCCCACGAAGCGCTGGATCGACGCCCGCTTCAAGGAGCCCTACCGCGAGGCCAACCACCGCGCGCTGCAGGCGGGCCTCAACTATGCGGACACCATCGAGCTCTTCGATCACCGCTACGAGATCCCCGCCGCGAAGTTGCCGGCGGGCACCTACCGCAACATCATGGGCAACCAGGCCGTGGCGCTCGCCATGGCGGCCGCGGCGCACCGTTCCGGACTGCCGCTGTTCCTCGGCAGCTACCCCATCACGCCGGCCTCGGACATCCTCCACGCGGTGAGCAACTACAAGGCCCACGGCGTGCAGACCTTCCAGGCGGAGGACGAGATCGCCGCCATCGGCGCCGCCATCGGCGCGAGCTTCTCCGGCAGCGTGGGCGTCTGCACGACCTCCGGTCCCGGAATGGCGCTGAAGGCCGAGGCCATCGGCCTCGCCGTCATGACGGAGCTGCCGCTCGTCATCGTCAACGTCCAGCGCGGCGGTCCCAGCACGGGCCTCCCCACGAAGACGGAGCAGTCCGACCTGATGCAGGCCATGTACGGCCGCAACGGGGAGGCCCCCGTGGCTGTGATCGCCGCCCAGACCCCCGGCGACTGCTTCCACGTGTTCCTCGAGGCCGTGCAGATCGCGACGCGCTCGATGTGCCCGGTCGTGATGCTGACGGACGGCTACCTCGCCAACGGCAGCGAGCCGTGGCGTGTCCCGACGGTGGACGAGCTGCCCGATCTCCGCGTGAGCTTCCGCACCGAGAAGGAAGGTTTCTTCCCCTACGCCCGCGACGAGCAGACCCTCGCGCGCCCGTGGGTGCGCCCCGGCACGCCGGGGCTCGAGCACCGCATCGGTGGCATCGAGAAGCAGGAGATCACGGGCAACGTGAACTACGAGCCCGCGAACCATGAGAAGATGGTGCGTCTGCGCGCCGAGAAGATCGCGCGCATTCCCGTGCCCGACCTCGAGGTCCACGGCGACACCGACGGGCTCCTCCTCGTCGGCTGGGGCTCGACCTGGGGCGCCATCCGCAGCGCCGTCGAGGTCGCGCGCAGCCGCGGCTTGAAGGTCGGCCACGCGCACATCCGGCACCTGAACCCGCTGCCGAAGAACCTCGCCGCGGTGCTCCGCGCCGCGAAGACGGTCGTCGTCCCCGAGATGAACATGGGCCAGCTCGTCCGCATCCTCCGCGACGAGACCCTCGTCGACTGCATCTCGCTCCCCAAGGTGCAGGGCCAGGCCTTCCGCGTCTCCGAGATCCTCGCCGCCATCCACCAGCACGCTTCCGAGGAGGCCCGCGCATGAGCGACGCCACCCTGCCGGCCGGTCCCGCCCGTCCGACCTACGCCAAGAAGGACTTCATGTCCGACCAGGTCATCCGCTGGTGCCCTGGCTGCGGTGACTACTCGATCCTGAGCCAGGCGCAGACCGTCTTCGCCGAGCTGGGCATCCCGCGCGAGAACTTCGTGATGATCAGCGGGATCGGCTGCAGCAGCCGCTTCCCGTACTACGTCAACACCTACGGGTTCCACACGATCCACGGCCGCGCGGCCACGATCGCCACCGGCGTGAAGGCCAGCCGGCCCGAGCTCTCCGTGTGGGTGATCACCGGCGATGGCGACGCGCTCTCCATCGGCGGCAACCACACGGCGCACCTGCTGCGTCGCAACGTCGACGTGCAGGTGCTCCTCTTCAACAACCGCATCTACGGGCTCACCAAGGGGCAGTACAGCCCCACGTCCGAGGTCGGCAAGAAGACGAAGTCCACGCCGATGGGCAGCCTCGACCACCCCTTCAGCCCGCTGGCCTTCGCGCTCGGGTGCGACGCGAGCTTCGTGGCGCGCAGCGTGGACATCTTCACGAAGGAGCAGCGCGAGGTGATGCACGCCGCCGCGGCCCATCGTGGCGCGGCCTTCGTCGAGCTGCTGCAGAACTGCAACATCTTCAACGACGGCGCCTGGGACTCCCTCGTCGAGAAGTCCGTCCGCGACCGGATGTGCCTCTTCCTCGAGGCCGGCAAGCCCATGGTGTTCGCCGGCGGCACGAAGGGCATCCGCCTCAACGGCCTCACCCCCGAGGTCGTCGACCTCGCCGAGGGCGGGTTCACCCCGGACGACTGCCTCGTCCACGACCCGGGCAACCTCGTGCTGGCGAACATGCTCGCGCGCTTTGAATCGCCCGAGTTCCCCGTGCCGATGGGCGTGATCTACAAGGTCGAGCGGCCCACCTACGACGCCCAGTTCGCCGAGCAGATCCACGTCGCCATGCAGACGCAGCCGGCCGACCTGCAGAAGCTGCTCCTCGGCAACGAGACCTGGACGGTCGGCTGACCGTGGCCCAGGAAGGTCGCCTCCGCCCGCTCCACGAGCTCTCCGAGGCCGAGGCGCGCGGTCTCGTCGGGATCCTCTTCGACATCGACGACACGGTCACGCACCACGGCCGCATCGTGCCGGAGGCCTTCGCCGCCATGGCGCGCGCGAAGGAGGCCGGCCTGGTCATGATTCCCGTCACCGGGCGACCCGCCGGCTGGTGCGATCACATCGCGCGGATGTGGCCGGTCGACGGCGTCGTCGGCGAGAACGGCGGTCTCTGGTTCTTCATGGGGCGGGAGGGGGGCACCCCCTCCGAGAACGCCCTCCCCCCGCGGCTGCAGCGGCGCTTCCTGCAGCCGGAAGAGGTCCGCGAGGCCAACCGCGCGAGGCTCCTCGCCCTCCGCGAGGCCGTCCTCGCCGAGGTTCCCGGCTGCGGCATCGCGAGCGACCAGCCCTACCGCGAGCTGGATCTCGCCGTGGACTTCTGCGAGGACGTCGCCCCGCTGGACGAGGCCGCCATCGACCGGATCGTGGACGTGTTCACGCGCTTCGGCGCCACCTGCAAGGTGTCGAGCATCCACGTCAACGGCTGGTTCGGCGACTTTGACAAGCTGACCGGGTTCCGTCGCCTCGTGGCGGACCTCGGCCTGACGGACGCGCCCGAGGCGTGGGCCTTCGCGGGCGATTCCGCGAACGACGCCCCCATGTTCGCGCACTTCCCGGCGAGCGTCGGCGTGGCGAACGTCGACGCCTTCCTGCCGAGGATCCCCGTGTGGCCGCGCTTCCGCGCCACCGGCGAGGGCGGCCACGGCTTCGCCCAGCTCGTCGACCGGGTGCTGGCCCTCCGGTGAGGACGCCCCCCGGCGCGTCGGCCCGACCGCTGCTGAAGTGGCCCGGCGGCAAGGAGGGCGAACTACGGCACATCCTGCCGTGCATGCCGGAGTCGCCGCAGCGCGTGTTCGAACCCTTCGTGGGCGGCGGCGCCGTCTTCCTGGCGAACCTGCAGCTGCCGGCGCTCATCAACGACCGCTCCGCCGACCTCGTCGCGCTCTACCGGGCCGTGGGCGCGCAGGACGCCGCGGTGTTCGGCCTTCTCGAACGCTTCGATGTCGCGTGGTGCGCGGTCGAGGCGCTGCTCGCGCGGCATGGCGCGCTCTTCGCCGGCGTTCGCGCGGATGACGTGCGCATCGTGGCGGCGCTCGTCACCGGCGAGGCGGCCGCGTGGGACGCCATCGCGGGGAACCTGCCCGAGGGCGAGGGGCTCGCCACGCTCGCGTCGCGCACGCTCACGGCGAAGCTCACCCGCATGGCGAGGCTCGAGGCGATGCGCGGCACGCTCTCGGCCGAGGACGCCGCCGGAAACGTGGAAGGTGCCCTGAAGGGCGCGCTCTACCTCCACGCCCGCACCCGCTACAACGCCCGCGTGCGTGACGACGCCCACGACGCGGTCCGCACCGCGTGCTTCTACGTGCTGCGCGAGTACGGCTACGCGGCGATGTTCCGAACCAACCGGCAGGGGCTCTCCAACGTGCCCTTCGGCGGCATGACCTACGCGCCGAAGCGGCTCGCGCCGAAGCTCGCCGCAATGCGCGCGCCTCGGGTCGTCGACGCGCTGGCGCGTGCCACCGTGACGAACCTCGACTTCGAGGCCTTCCTCGCCGCGCACCCTCCCGCGCCCGGCGACTTCGTGTTCTGCGACCCGCCTTACGACAGCGCGTTCTCGACGTACGACCGCGCGGCGTTCACCGCGGACGATCAGCGCCGCCTTCGCCGGGTGGTCGGCGCGCTGGCGCCCGGCGTGGCGGCCATGCTCGTGGTGAAGGCAACCCCCCTGGTGCGCGAGCTCTACGAGGGCGGCGGCTTCCATGTTCGCTGCTTCGACAAGACGTACCTGTGGACGATCAAGGAGCGCAACGACCGCGCGGCGCAGCATCTGCTCGTGACGAACTACGCGGTCGCGCCCGCGTCGCCCGCACGATAAGCGCGCAGCCTCTCTCCAAGGAGCCCGCCATGTCGCTCGACGTCAGGAATCGCGAGATCGTCATCCTCTCCGCCACGCGCACCGCGTTCGGCACCATGGGCGGGAAGCTCAAGGACGTCACCGCGCAGGACCTCGCGGTCCCGACCGCGAAGGCCGCCATGGAGCGCGCCGGCGTGTCCCCCGAGGACATCGACCACGTCATCTATGGCAACGTGCTCCAGACGAGCAACGACGGCATCTACGGCGCTCGTCACGTGGGCCTCCGCGCCGGCGTGCCGGTCGAGGTCCCGGCGCTCACCGTGAACCGCCTCTGTGGCTCCGGCTTCCAGGCCGTCATCACCGGCGCCGAGCAGATCCTCACCGGGCAGGCCAACTGCGTGCTCGTCGGCGGCACCGAGAACATGAGCATGGCGCCGCACGTCACCCACGGGCTGCGCGACGGCGGCGCCAGGTTCGGCCGTCCGCCGGCCATGAAGGACCTCCTCTGGGAGTGCCTCACCGACACGCAGACCGGCATGCCGATGGCGATGACCGCCGAGAAGCTCGCCGAGCAGGGCGCCTTCTCGCGTGACGAGGTCGACGCGGTGGCCTTTGACAGCCAGCGCCGCTTCCAGGAGGCCCAGGCCGCGGGCTTCTTCAAGCGCGAGATCGTCCCGTTCGTCCTGAAGACCCGCAAGGGCGAGGAGAGCTTCGAGGTCGACGAGCACGCGCGCGCGACCGACATGGCCACGCTCGCCAAGCTGCCGAGCGTCTTCAAGAAGGACGGCTTCGTGACGGCGGGCAACGCCTCCGGCATCTGCGACGGTGCGGCGAGCCTCGTGCTCGCGGACGCGGCCTGGGCCGCCGCCAAGGGCCTCACGCCGCTCGCGAAGCTCGTCAGCTGGGGCGTCTCCGGCTGCGACCCCACCATCATGGGCATCGGCCCGGTTCCGGCGAGCAAGAAGGCCCTCGCGCGTCTGGGCCTCTCCGTCGCCGACATGGACCTCGTCGAGATCAACGAGGCCTTCGCGGCGCAGTACCTCGCCGTGGAGAAGGCGCTCGGCCTCGACCGCAGCAAGACCAACGTCCACGGCGGCGCGATCGCCCTCGGTCACCCGCTCGGCGC
>JACCDX011011998.1_pt1 | contig 15469 bp, 14 predicted proteins | sample 7449681 | NCBI WGS metagenome assembly JACCDX01 (sample SAMN15323450, study PRJNA562643) | freshwater metagenome | isolation source: river surface water | place: USA:Blue River Watershed | collected 2017-08-18 | reverse complement strand
TAACCGTCTCAAAAAAAGTAGTGATTTCTGAGGATTTTCACCTTTCGTTTCCAGCTCCTTATTTTATGGAGGGGGAAATTTATATTCTTCCTGAATCTTCGGAGATTGAAAAACTTTTACTCTATAAATTGGATATTTCGAATCTTAAAATAACTAAGAAATTTGATTTAAGTGAAGGACATTTTGTAGACCCGGTTATTTACTCAGATGGTCAGTCGAATTATTTATCATGGTATACAGGTTCAGGCAATTCTGATGGAATCACCGTTGCTCAAAAAATTGATTTGTCAAAATTTTTGAATGGTGAGTTTATTTATGACTCATTCAAATGTAAAAAACTTTCTGATTATAGGGCTGCAGGCAAAATTAATTTAAATGGATATAGGCCAGCACAATCTAGCGAGACATTTTATGGTGGAGGTTTATTTTTTGAAGAAAATTCAAATTATAATTCAGTTTCAATTATAAATAATATTAAGACACCACCCTCCATACTTAGCAAAATTAATATAGAATTATCGCACCATTTTGATATTAATGGTCATTCATGGTGCATTGATTTTTGTTTAAAATCCTATACTCAGTTTTCTAAAAATGTAATTCTTAAAAGACTGAATCTCGATTCTCTTGGAAAGGAAATAAAATTCATTAATATAAATTAGTATTTCTATGGGAGTTACAATACTTAATGATTTCCCAACTAGCTATTTTTTTAAACCATTTTCTGATTGTTCTGGTATAAATTTGGTTTCCCTATTTGAACACTCTTCAATAAGAAATAAAGATTATTATACGCTTAATTCCCGTGTAGTTTCTTTAAATAAACAGTATGAATCTAATTCAAATTTTAGTCGATTAGTAACATTATATAAGTATAGAAAATTATTTAAAGAAAAGGTCTGTATACCTGGATGGGATTATTTTGAATATTGGGTGATTGTTTTTTTAATTAGGCCAAAATATGTGTCAATGATATTTGAATCAACTATTTATGAATCTAAGTATACAGGAATAAGCGGGTTTTTAAAGTTTTTGTTTTTGAGTAAAGTTGATTTGGTTTTTGCGCCTGGTATTCCACATCAGAATCTTTCAGAAAAACTGGGATTCAGAAAAGAGGTTTATATTACAGGAGGCGTTGGATGGCATAATTGGTTTAATTTAGCAATGGTAAATAGAGAAATTGTTGAGGAAGTTACCAATATACTCTATGTAGGAAGGCTTTCTGAAGAAAAAGGGGTCACAATGATTCTAGATTTAGCTGAAAATTTCAGCAATTTTCATTTTCAAATTGTTGGCTCTGGGCCTTTGGAAGATAGCCTAAAGGCTAGAATTTTAGATAATCAAATTGATAATGTTGAACTAGTAGGATATGTAAATAGTTCAGAACTCGAGTATTATTATAAAAATAATCAAATACTTATAGTTCCATCAGTATCAGAAGTTTGGTGTTTAGCAATTGAAGAGGCACTTCATTTTCAACTTCCTGTTTTAATTTCTGATATGGTTGGATGTCGAGAAGATTTAATTGAAAAATTTGATTTAGGCCTTGTATTCAAATCAGGAAATTTGGAAGATCTAATTATTAAATTCAGATTAATTTCCAGTAGGTCTAATTATTCTAAGTTGGTTGGGAATATTTCTTCATGTTCCTTCAAGCAGATTAATAAATATTCGCATTTAGTTGAGAAATTAAAGGATGCAGAATGAAATAAAAGTGGCATTTATTACTTCAGTCTCTCATAGGGAAGGAGCATTTTATGGAGCTGAGACTAGTTTGAAATTTTTATTAAACGAAATTAAAGACGTAAATCCGTCAATTAAATTTGATATAATATTACGCAAATCATTTTTGCCTTGGAGAAATAATTCCACTGATGATATATTGGTAATTGCCAAATTCTTTGAAATAGAGACATCGCAAATAAAAGAAGCATGGATACCTTATGTAACTTTTCCAATTGAGAGACTTTCAATTAAATCATTTATTCGATTTATAAGTACAAACATTATTGAGCTTTTTTTTAGGGCAAAAATTAACAACTTATTAATTGATTATGATTTTGTACATATAAATAATTCACACTTATATTTAACTGGGAAAGCTCTTAAGTCTAAAAGGGGTAATGTTAGTCAGCATATTCGCGATTATATTCATTATCCAAGTTGGATGTCTAATTGTGCAAGTAAATATTTTGCTATAGATGATACTACATTTAATAGTATGCCTTTTTTTTATAAATCAAACGGTTGGAAGTTATTAAACCCTTACCAAAAAAAGGAAATTAAAAAATTGGATTTTGAGCTATCAGAAATTAGGAGAAATTATATGTTTGTTTTTTGCATGGTCGGAGCATTAATTCCAATAAAAGGGGTCGATTATGTGATTAAAGAATTTATAAAAATTAATAATAGTAACTGCTGCCTTGTAATTGCTGGAGGTTATCATGAAAAGGAATATTTCACTTATTTGAAAAAATTGGTAAATGGCGATAGCCGTATTTTTTTTATTGGCCAGGTTGGCGAAGTCGAGCAAGTGTATAATATTTCAGATTTTAATTTAAGAGGCGATGATCGATTTTGTATTGGTAGGACAACAATCGAATCATGCTATTGGGGTTTATTAAATATTTTACCAAAAAAAAATTCAGATAAAATTGTTTTTGAATCTGATAATGTAAGTAAATTGATTAAAATGTGCAGTACATTTTATGATGCCAGAATTGAAGGAAGTTTGTCAAGTGTAATTAGTAAAATAATTGCTGGAAGTATTCATAAGCCAAAACCTCAAAGTGTGATCACGACTGAAAAAAGCACCTCTTTTTTCCTTCAAAAATTATTAAGTTTAAAATATGATTAGTACAATTTTCAAATCAACTTTTGAAATCCTAAAAAAGAATTATTACAAGGCCCAATTTGAGCCCACAATTTTATCTATTTTTATTAATCCTAGTTACTTTATTAGACGTGATTTATTTAACAATATTTCAATCTTAGCTTTAAAAATTCAAGGCTCAATATTGGATTTTGGCTGCGGAAGAAAACCTTACCAGAATCTATTTACTAATTCATTTAGCTATATTGGATTAGATCTGGATCATAGTGACAAATTAAAGAATAATGTATTTGCGGATTTGTTCTATGATGGTGTAACGATTCCAATTGAGGATTATACAATTGATAATATTTTTAGTTCAGAAACATTTGAGTTGTTGCCAGATCCCAATAAGATTCTTTGTGAATTTAATCGAATATTAAAACCAGGCGGAAAATTATTAATAACTGTTCCATTCGTTTGGGAAGAGCATTGGAGGCCATATGATAATGTTAGATATACAGAAATTGGAATAAAAAAACTCCTTCAAAATAATGGGTTTGAAATTCTTGAATCTCGAAAATCTACATCTTATTTTGCCTCGGTACTTCAATTGTTCATTACTTATTTGTGGAGGGTTGTATTTCCGAACAACAAATTATTGAAAGGGATATTTACAATATTATTGATTTCTCCATTTAATTTATTAGGTATAATTATTGATTTTTTTTCTAGGAAAAATTCAGACAGTTATTTCTATCTTAATACAGTCGTTTTAGCACATAAAAAAAATTAAGTGCGCCCTGGCCTTCTTTTTTTCGGAGAACTTTCACCTCGAACTATTCATGGCTCAAGTATTTCTAGTACGATTAATCTAGAAATGCTCGGTGAACATTTTAATATTTCGAAGGTAGAGGAATTTGCAGACTTAAAGTATCATGGTCAACTTTCTTGGGGGAAACAGATTGCATTTATTCGAGCTTTACGGAAATTTTGGGTTCAATTGTTTCGCAAAAGATATGCAATGTTCTACGGAGTATTATATCTTTCGTTTTTTGGAATACTTAAAAACCTTCTGATTGTTTTAAGTTATAAATTACTAAACTTGAAAGGTCAAGTTTATTTGCACATACATCGAAGTGATCTTAATTACTTTTTGGGGCGCTTTAAAAATCGCTGCCTATTTAAATTGCTGACTAATCTTGTTGATCAATTCATAGTCTTATCTGAAATGCAGGTTACTGAATTGAATGGGATGGACATTTACAAGGTTTCTTATCTTCCAAATTGTGTTGAAAAGGAATTAGTCCCTGATTTAAATTCAATGCCTAATCGTAAATTTTTTTCATTTCTTTTTTTGAGTAATTTTTTAGAGAAAAAAGGTCTTTTGGATTTAATAGAGGCAATTAATATTGTAAATGAAAAGCGAAGTGTACCTATTTTTTTCGAATTAGTTGGGAGCTATTCGAATGAGATTTCGATAGAAAGACTTCAGGATTTAGTCAAAAACAATCCGTATGTTCAAGTGGGCAATCCTGTTCAAGGAATGGATAAATTTAAGGCAATTCAAAGAGCAGACGCTTTAATACTACCTTCATACAATGAAGGGTTGCCATTAGTATTGCTCGAATCACTCAGCCTAGCAAAACCAATACTAATCTCCCCTGTAGGATATATTACAGAGGTATTGGGTAAAAATTATCCATATTACATAGAGCCAGGCAACATAAGCTCCATCGTTGATCGGATAAACGACTTAGTTGATAACTTTTCAATAAATCTTAATTCTGAAATGTATCAATTATATAAGCCTTATAGTTTAGAAACTCATAAGCGCAAATTATTTCAAATATTTACCACATGAGGGTTTCGTTAATTACTGTTTCCTTTAATTCTATTGAGACTATTCAAGAAACGATTGATTCTGTTAAATCTCAGTCGATTATTGGTGATATTGAATATATTGTAATTGATGGAAATTCTACAGATGGGACTAAGGAGTTGCTCGCTAATGAAGGGTGTATAACTAAATTTATATCTGAAAATGATTATGGTATTTATGATGCCATGAACAAGGGGCTTAGAATTGCTACAGGTGATATTGTTGGATTTATTAATTCGGATGATCTTTTGATTGAAAGTAGTGTAATCGAGGATATCGCTCAGGTATTCAAAGATTACAACGCTGACGTTATTTATGCGAATTTGTATTATGTCAAACGAGAGGACCCTAATAAGATTGTTAGAAAGTGGAAGTCAAAAAAATATTTTAATCGTTTTTTTGAATTAGGCCATGTTCCGCCGCACCCCACTTTTTTTATTAAAACAGAATTGCTAGCAAAGACTGGGCTCTTTAATACAAAATTTAAGTTGGCTGCTGACTATGAATTTATGTTACGAACGTTAAAAGTTCAAAATTTAAGGGCACATTTTTTAGACAAGTATACCGTAAAAATGAGATTAGGTGGCGCAACAAACTTAAGTCTCAGAAATATATTTAAGCAGAATATCGAAATACTGAATGCCTGGGAGATAAATGGGCTGAAGTCCCCTTATTACTTTTTACCCTTTCGGATTTTGAATAAAATCATACAATTTTTTTGAGTTGAGCCTTCATGAGTGATAAAAAACGAGTCCTACTTACAGGATCTTCAGGATTTTTGGGCAAATATATTCGGGATGAATTTAATTCTGAAGATCTTGAGATTCTAAATCGTATTTCAACTGGAGACTATAATTTTGATTTGTCTCAAAATGTTCCTGAATTTTCTAATCGATTTGATTTAGTCATTCATAATGCCGGTTTAGCCCACACTGCTATTGGGAATTTTTTTGAAGTAAATGTTCAAGGGACACGAAATTTATTAAAAGGTCTGAGTAAATCACCCCCAAATCACTTTGTTTTCATTAGTAGTGTTTCTGTATATGGCCGAAATGAAGGCGAATATCTAAGCGAAACGTGTCCTGTTCTTGCGACCGATCAATATGGGATGAGTAAAATTCAAGCTGAGGCTGAAATTATAGAATGGTGCCTATATCATCAGGTTGGTTGTACAATTTTGAGACTTCCTCTTGTTGTTGGATTTAATCCACCAGGAAATCTAGCTGCAATGATAAAAGCAATTAAAAAGGGTTTTTATGTTAATATAGCCGGCGGTCAGGCAAAAAAAAGTATGGTTTTAGCTGAAGATGTAGCAAAATTTATTTTGCCAGCTTCTCATGTCGGAGGCATATTTCATTTGACAGATGGTATGCACCCAACATTCGATCAACTTAGCCATGTAATTGCTCGTCAAGTGAATAGAAAAGGAATATTTTCAATCCCTCTGATTCTTGCGAAGTTATTAGCTCGATTAGGTGATCTATTGGGTACGAATGCCCCCTTCAATACAGCTAAATTGGTTAAGATAACCTCAAATTTAACATTTGACGATTCTTTGGCAAGAGAAAAATTTGGATGGTCACCAAGGTCGGTGCTTGAAAATTTTAAGATCTAGTAAATTGAATACCTCAATCCTATTTGGCCCCCTATAGAGTTATTAATTTGCTCTCCTTGATCAAACCCAATAGCTATATTTGTCATAAAACGATTAAGAAATAATTTTTCTAACTTCAGTGAAGCTGAAAACTGAGGAATAAATGAAATAAATCTTGAATTTGGGTAATTCGCCCCATCTTGAATATAACCATGTTTCGATTGGGATAGTCGTAACATCCACTTAATTTCAGCCGGTAATCGGCCACGAAGGGCAAAGTAAATTGATTTCACTGCATTGTATCGGAAGGAAGTCGTACCTCCAAATTTTGTTTCTGAATCGATTACAATCATAGGAGTTCCTATTCCTTTTTGCCAATAAGTCCACCCTCCACTTGCGCCATTATTGAAGTAGTTTTCCGTTTCCGGATAATGTGTATCTACTAGTCCGAGGACCTTGGCAAAACTTGCAACATATAACCCTTGATTCGCTGTACTTAAGTATTCAATGGCAACATGTTCAATTAAGCCATGATTTTTCAATTGCACAGCCCCCCCCCAAATTCCATCATCTGAAGTAGTTAATGAGGCAACTCTTCCTGTTTCATAGGCAGTCTGTTTGTAAAGTAGAATTTTCCCCCAATTGGGCTTTATTTGTATTGCCAAATCAATCGATCCCAAGTGATTTCCATATTGATTTAATGCATCATACCAGGATGTATTTTTATCTGTAGAGACAATTGTTCGATCTTTTAATGCTGTGACTACATAAAAGTAGGCATTTAGACTTGAGGGGTAATAATCAAATTGGCCACCTTTTTCTTTGGCTTCTCCTCCCCAAAATACCTGATGATTTAGTCCCCCAAAAAGATTTATATGTGCATTTGGTTTACCTAATCTACCATATAAGGATTTTTGGTGTAAATAAGCATTGATAGTTGGTCCCTGATTATCAAACCATCCATGCGAATAGGTCATGTGCACTCCGAGCCATCCTTTGGCAAAATTCAAGTAATCACGCGTTCCAAGTTGGATTTTTGGCATTGGTACCGCATTACCTGACCAAGCATAGAATCCGCTAGTCATTGTCGTATCTCCCAATCCATATACCTCTTTTCTTCTACCTGCCCAAAGTTCCCACTTTCTCCATCTTCCACTGAGGTAAGCTTGTGTTAGCCAGAAATCATTCTGTTTGCCCGTCCACCCGGTTGCTTCGACCTCATATTTCCAATCGTACTTTTTCTTGAGATTATAGTTCTTGCCATTCCAAGCGCGCAATACTAAGCCTGGGTTTTCCACGGGTACAGAACCATACTGCAAACTGCGCATCCAGAAAGGTGTGACACCTGCGTCAGAAACGATGGCTTGAGCTTCGACTGTTGTATGAATACTTGTATCAGGTAAAGCTATCAGTGAGCTGAAGAAGGTAAGTAAGATACTTAATGTCATCTTGAATTTGGGTAACAAAGTAAAAGTACGGAGTTTTATCTGAATTTATCAAACGGTGTTTAGCGAACGGTTGGATGTTTATCCTCGAATGGCGATTTCCATCTTTTTTGACAATTTTTCTGGGGCCGATTGGGATTAACTAAAATTTCTCCTATTTTTGCAGTCCCGTTACCCTACGGGCAATTGAGGTGGATTAGCTCAGTTGGTAGAGCATCGGACTGAAAATCCGTGTGTCCCCGGTTCGAGTCCGGGATCTACCACTTCAATTTTTGAAACCCCTGCTTTTTGAGTAGGGGTTTTTTTGTGGATTACATTTGGCCTATTGTTTAGGATGTTTTACCGCTAAATACATGATTTTCTCGATAGTTTTTGAGATATTTATGTTTTAAATGATTTCCAATCTTTTATTATAAAGTGTTATGAGTCATACTAGGTATACCGTTTTTGATAATAATATCATAAGCGATGTTTTTGGCGAAGAAGTGGTTTTGGTTAACCTTGAATCAGGCGTATATTATAGCTTACGAGGTTCTGCCACTCAAATTTGGATTCGATTAGTTAGTCAGTATGCAATCCCAGAAATTATTGCAGATTTACTGAACATATATCAAGTTGCTGAGCAAGATTTGGAGGTAGATATTGATCAGTTTATAAATCAACTAATTGATTTTAAAATTATTAAGATTACATCTGATTCAACCAGCAAGCCAATTGAGTTTATAGTAAATACTACATTACTTAAATATACTTCTCCTATTTTGGAGACATTTTCTGACATGCAAGAAATTCTTCTTCTTGATCCTGTTCACGATGTTGATAAAGCGGGCTGGCCCATTAGTAAAAATTTAGACACCCAGTCCTAATCGATACCATGGGGGGTAAAGACTATTTTTATGAATCAGTATTTAAAATAACTGATGATGTTTTCAATTTCAGTTCAGCAATTGAGAAACGATGTATTTTAGTTGCGGGACTATCAATCGAATGCCGATTTGCTGGTGACGCCCTCCTGCCCGTTATCATACCTGCTTTAGAACATCTATTAGTTAATGCAAGTGAAGGACATCCGTCCTATAAAATTGAAATTTGGGATAGTGAGTCTACTCAAATCGAATTCCCCACATCACCCTGCGGTATCGATGAAATTCTAGTTCGGGGAGAACTCGAAGGGTTTAATTCTGACCGTTTTGAGGCAGCATTTTTCACACATGCCCGAATGCTTACAGTTATCGATCATGATCTCAAACGTGGTGTCGTATGTTTAGCCACTAGTTTAGATATTCCTGCCTTCGAACTTGCGTGTCCTTTAAGGGGAATTTTAAGTTGGATTTTACGTCGGAATGACACTGCTATGATTCATGCTGCATCAGTAGGCACACCCGATGGTTGCGTATTAATTGGCGGTAATAGTGGTGCAGGAAAATCATCAACTGCACTAAGAGGGCTAGCTGGAGGTTTATACTATTTTGGTGATGACATTTGCGCGATTTCAAATAGGCTAAATAGTCCTACAGTCTATGGAATTTATTCTTCAGGAAAAACATTTAGTTCAGATTTAAAATTATTCCCAACTTTAAAATCATCTGTTCATAGTCATTTTGAGGAATTTTACGAAAAAGAGGTTTACTTCTTTAAAAATCAATTTCATGCGCAACTTCCCCAATCAGGGGAGATTAAGGCTGTTGTTATTCCACATCAGGATGCTTCATTGAACATTGGTTTTCAAAAAATACCCTATGCAAATGCATTAAGTGTCATGTGCTCCTCCACAAAAAATTTACTTCCGCATGCTGGGAATGAAATGTTTCACATATTAGCATCAATTTTGCATCAAGTACCTTGTTATCGATTTAACTTGGGCAATGACCCAAGCCTTATTGCGGATTCATTAGCTCATTTTATTTCGTCATTGAAACAATCTCATCGCTAAAATGAATGATTATTTTAAGCCAAGAGGAGGTCTTCATGCGCTTAATGTGGATTTACATACTAGATCTTGTAAAATTGCATTCTTAGGGAATAGTATTACTGCTCAAAAAGAAGGCTATGCATTTCAATTAGCTAGTCAAATCAACGACTATTTCCTGCCTAATCATGAATTTATCTATGCTGGAATAGGTGGAGTAGGTTCTTTAGCATCTTGTTTTTTAATGGATGACTTTATAGTACGTTATAAACCCGACATCTGTTTTGTTGAATGTACGGTCGCTGACATTGGGTACGCCACGCTACCTCAATATATAAAACCAGCCGTAGAAGGTATTATTCAAAAACTTATTGCATCATCTACTCAAATTTGTTTTCTGCACCTTTTTAATACCCATACTTCAGCTAATCGAGCTGATGAAATCATTGAGGATTATGAAGAAGTTTTGGCTGAATATAAAATACCATCCATTAATGTGCGTGAAAAAATTTGTGCTGGAATACGTAATAGCGTGTACCAACAAGCAGATATTCTTTATGATGGCGTACACACAACAAAACAAGGAGCGACAATCTATGCAGAGGCAATCATGGATGCTTTCATTCCCATGCTACGCCTTAAGACGGATTTGCGGAATTTACCGGATTTAAATATTTCTAGTAAATTTAGATATACACAAATTGTCTTACCTGAAACATTGCTTTCTGAAACATCGTCTAATCTAGTTAAATCAAGATTTAGAGGCATAATTAAATATGTTCAAATAGACAATGAATATGTATTTAAAGCCTTATTGACAGATGGGGTCATAGTCGGGTTTTTTATCATTGCAGATGATTCATCAGGCGTATTACACGTTTCTTATGAGGAGAATTCATTATATATTCAAACTTATGATCAATGGTGTCATAAGGAGCGCATTCAGGCAGTTATACTTGATGAGCCAGTTGCGGAATTTCAAGATCTCAATATTTCATTGTCTAGATTTGACTGTGCAGAAAGAGGGGCAAATGGATCTGCGAATGAGTATAGACATTTAGGTAGTTCTTGGAAATTAATAGGTTTGATGGTAGCATATTTGCAAGAACCGTCCGTTAAAACAAAATTATGGTAAACGAAAAACAGGAGCCAATCGTAAGCGTCATTATTGCGACGTTGAATGCAGAGAAATACCTCGAGGAGGCCCTAAACAGTATTTTGAATCAGACGTATCAAAATTTTGAGATTTTGATCATTGATGGGGGTTCAACCGATAATACCCAAACAATTGCTAGCTCATTTCCGCGCGTATCTTTTATCAAACAACAGGGATCTGGACTCTTTGATGCATGGAATCAAGGTATAAAAATGTCTAAAGGGCAGTTTGTCGCTATTTTAGATAGTGACGATATTTGGGAGTCTAGCACCTTGACAAATCACATGAATGCTTTATTAAGCGATCCTTCCAAAATAGGTTCTGTTGGTCATGTCAATTTCTTCATTGAAAAAACGCAAACTCCTCCTCCTGAATTCAAGTTGGCTTTATTAGAAAAATCTCATCTAGCCTACATGCCTGGATGTTTTATGGGGCGTAAGGAAATTTTTAATCGAATTGGCTATTATGAGACAGAATGGAAAATAGCTAGCGATATTATTTGGTTTGGTAAAGTCAAAGAATTAAATGATGAGATTTGCTTAATAGATCACGTGGTGTTGAACAAACGAGTTCACAAAAATAATATTTCATATAATTCGGTCGATGAAGATATTTATGGTCGTGAATTATTAAAATTGTTGCATCTAAAGTTGAAATCCAGACGGGAATAAGATAATATGAATTTCATTCAACGAGTTGAACTTATTCAAAAAATCAACGCGTCTGTTTTACAGAAAAATGGATTCGCGATGGGGAAACTGGGCTTTTCGGAGCAATTTCTTTTAGGTTATTTGCCATTCAAGGCGACTAATCCGGGAAATATTCAACTCAAGGCTTATGAGGCCATGCTACGATATCATTGTGAATTTCAGTTTGGGATATTTCCAACTGATACTTCTTTTTTGCATGAATTTGCCCAATTTTATACCAAACATGTTCAACAAATAGATATTCTAGGTCTTTTTCAGGCGGATCAAGAGGAGAAGATTATCATCGAAAGCGGTTTAAATGCACTCTTCATCCCCTATCAATTGACCGAGCCAGATAGGTCTCTTCCTGCAAATGAATCCAATTGTTATTTGCCATTTTTTGAAGGTAAGAAATTGCTGATTATTTCTCCTTATGCAGAATTGTTAAAAAGTAGGGCCAATAGAGATACATTTGAGTCAGTATGGCATAATATAGGTAAAAAGTGGTTTTTTGTGAGCGAAATTAGCTCTTGTGAGATTCCTTATTCTTACAAAAATTCAATTCAAACCCATCAGAGCTTTAAGAACTCAATCGATTTATATAATACTATCTGTACCCGTATTGATCGTATGGACTATGATATTGCACTTATTGGTGCTGGAGCATTAGGTTTACCGATAGCCAGTTATTTGAAAAGTCAGGGTAAGATAGCAATTTCTTTAGGGGGGCATTTACAAGTTTTATTTGGTGTTGGTGGCGGACGGTGGAATAAAGATGAATTTTGGATAAGAAACTACATTAATCAGCATTGGATTGATATGCCGGAAAATTATCATCCTGAAAATAAATCTATTCTAACAGATAATAGCGCCTATTGGTAAATATCCAGACCTATGTTTCAGACACCAGTAGCCATTTTTTTATTCAATCGACCTGAATGCACGCGGCAGCTAGTAGATTCTTTGGCTGTCATTAGGCCTACTAATTTATTCGTGATTGCTGATGGCCCGCGGAATGAAATTGATTTTGAACTTTGCCAGCAAACACGTGCCATTATTGACGAAATTGATTGGCCATGCAATATTAAGAAACGATATGCAACAGTAAATGTGGGTTGTCGTGAGAGTATTCCACGTGGCTTGCAATGGGTATTTGATCAAGTAGATTCTTGTATTATTCTAGAAGATGATTGTATTCCGCAACCTAGTTTTTTCCCTTTTTGTGAAGAATTGTTGCATTTATATCAAGATGATGTGCGTGTCATGACCATAGGTGGCCACAGAAGCGATGGGCCAAATGAATTTGACACAACGAGTTATTATTTTTCTAAATATCCAAGTGTTTGGGGCTGGGCCACTTGGAAAGAAAAGTGGTCAAAGTTTGACTTGAATATGGATAGTTGGGACGAGCTAAAAAATTCAGATTGGTTAAGTGAAATACTAACATCTCCTAAAGCTGTAACGTATTGGAGTCGAATTTTTGATCAAATGAAAAATGGAATGGACGCTTGGGATTATGCACTTACATTTGCCTGCTGGTTACATCGGGGTCTTTCTATTCGCTCGAAGGTAAATATGATCTCAAATGTTGGGTTTGGGAAAGATGCTACGCATACCCAACAAGTCGATTTGGGGGAAATTTATGCAAAATCAAGCAATATAAAATTACCATTGATTCATCCATCTAAGATATGTGTTGATGAATCCGCAGATGATCGGATTGAGTGGGTAAGTTTTAGTGGAATGAATGAGCGAAGGTTAGCCAAAGTTAGAGAACGAATTAATCTATTGAGGTCAGATGAAGGTTCTTGAAATATTGCATATAGCGACCTATGAGTCATTTGGTGGTGCAGCAAGGGCAACCAAGCGTATTTATCTAGGGTTGAAAAAAGCGCCAATTATTTGTCACATGTTTACCATGCTAAAATCATCTGATGATGAAAGCATTCAGGTAGTTCAACCCAAGGACCCTCGTGCACAATTAAAGTATATTCATGCCCTTTTGCAGTCAAATCAAAAACAGAAACTTAATCAGAATGTAGTATTGGAATCCGGTGGAGATGTGAGTGCTGGAATAGTGGATGAAATAAATGAACATCCGGCCCCTATAGTCCATCTGCATTGGATAAATAATTTATTGTCCATTTCTGATATTGGAAAGATAAATAAGCCAATAGTTTGGACTTTACATGATATGTGGCCTTTTAGTGGGAGAGAGCATTTGAGCTATGACCCTGATGCATATTTTTACAAAGATTCCATAAAAGTTTCTTCGGAGGATACGCTTAGACTTAAAATAGAATATTGGGCACATAAAAATTTTAAAATTGTTGCACCTAGTCATTGGCTTGCTAATTGCGCTAGTAGAAGTATTCTATTTAATCAATGTGATGTAAGTGTTATCCCCTGCCCAATCGATCATGTATTATGGTCACCACAAAATGCACATTCAAGTCGACTGGAGTTTAATTTTGATCATGCTAAACACCAAATCTTATTTTTAGGGCAAAATTTGATTAACGACACCAACAAAGGCTGGGATTTATTGCAAGCAGCATTAGCCATACTTTCCCAGAGGCATGATATTGAATTTGAATTGGTTGTTGTGGGGCATTCTGGTGAAATCTTAGTGGATTGTCCCTATAAGATTCATTCATTGGGAGAGATTTCGGATGATGAGATATTGATTCAATTATATTCTACTGTTGACTTATTAGTCGTCCCTTCTAGATTTGAGGCATTTTCACAAGTAACCCTGGAGGCTCAATCCTGTGAATTACCCGTTGTCGGTTTTGACATTGGCGGTATCCCAGATATTTTAATCCATAAAAAAACAGGTTGGATTTCGCCGGCCTATGATCTAATTGACTTTGCGGAAGGGATACATTGGATATTGAGCGTAGATGGCCGTGCTGAGGAGTTGGGCAAAGGTGGCAGGACGCATGCCATTGAGAACTTTTCTTCAGAAAGGGTCGCGCAACTATATATGGACCTTTACCAACAAGTTATTTTTGGCGGAAAAAGTGAATTGAAAATTGATTTGGATGATAAGATATAGGTCGGTTGATTTGGCTTGAATCACTCTTGTTTGAAAATAGAAACCATTTAAGTCTATTTAAAATTTTCAAGATTACTCTTGAAAAGAAGTATATCAGCACATGTATACCATGATTTAAACTTTTCAATAAGTTAATCAACTGGAAAATTATCAACAAGCGGATAATGTGAATTAAGAAATTTTGACTGACGGAAAGGTTTATTCGATATTCTTTATTTATATGCTGGAGGGGACTTCCATTTATTTCATCGACAAGGTTAGCTGACTGTCTAATTAAATCACCCATTTTCACCAATCTTTCTGCATCAGTTGTAATTAATTTTAATTGATTAGCATCAATTTGACTTGATAGCGACAGCATATCGAAAATATATTTTGTGGTATGGCCTAATTTCCAATTTTGTAAAAGGAATGCATTTGCAACGGTGATGATATACCTATCATTTACAGAGGGAATGTAGCAATAGGGATATTTTTTTGCCTGGACCTTTCGCTTCCATAAGTTTTTAGTAAATGATTTAGAATCAGATTTATCTCTAGGAATTGCAGTGAAGTGTATATCTAATTCAAATACTCTTTTATTGTTTTGTAATGTAATCGCATAGTGTTTAATTGGGTTATTTAATAAAGAACAATTGGACAAATTTTTGGATTTAGTCCACCCTATATTTTCAAATATCAGCCTACATTTCTCCCAGTCTTCTTCATGAATCAATAAATCTATATCGCGTGAAGTGCGCATAAAGGCAAGTGTGCTTCCATCTAACATTTCACAAACCCCTTTAAGCGCGATGAATTCAATATTTTCTTGATCTAATGCGGCTGCAATCTTTTGATATTCATTGATGATATATTGATTTTTAGTCCAAGTATATCTAGGAAGGCCTGCTAAGAATTGTGCATTTTTGGGAATAAATTGTTGCC
>JACCDX010698903.1_pt1 | contig 15473 bp, 17 predicted proteins | sample 7449681 | NCBI WGS metagenome assembly JACCDX01 (sample SAMN15323450, study PRJNA562643) | freshwater metagenome | isolation source: river surface water | place: USA:Blue River Watershed | collected 2017-08-18 | reverse complement strand
CGCGGTGGCGAGGTCCGGCCAGTCGGCGGCGGTGGCGGGCAGGGTGGCGAGGGCGAGGCCCAACAGCAGGGAAGCGACCATGCCGCGTGGGTATCGCCGGGCTCCGCGGGGTTCAAGGACCGGTAGGCGGCGCCGGATGGTGCGCCAGGGACATGGAGGCCGCCGCAGGCGTCCCGACCGCAGGGAGGGGCGAGCGAAGCGAGGCCGGAGGGGCCCGACGGCGGCGGAGCCGCCGGGGCGCCCGAGCGCCCGTAGCAACCCGCACCTCGACCGCGCCAACCGGCTACATTCCGGGCATGGCGAAGCCTTCCCCGACCGCGTGCATCCTCGCCGGAGGGCTCGGCACGCGGCTGCGCCCGCTGACGGACGAGGTCCCGAAGCCGATGGTCCCCGTGGCGGGCCGGCCCTTCCTGTGGCACCAGCTCTCCGCGCTGGCGCGCGCCGGCGTGACGGACTTCGTGCTGGCGGCGGGCTACAAGGCCGAGGTGATCGCCGACTTCTTCGGCGATGGCAGCGCCTTCGGATGGCGCGTTCGCTGCGTGCGGGAAGAAGCTCCCTTGGGCACCGGCGGGGCGCTCGCCCACGCGCTCCCGCTCCTGCCCGACCGCTTTCTCGTCCTCAACGGCGACACCTACCTGGATCTCGACTGGGCGCGGTTCCTGGCGGACCCCTGGCAGGCCGAGGGCCGCGACGGCTGCATGGCGGTGCGCGCAGTAGAGGACACCCGGGCCTACGGCAGCGTGGACGTGGCCCAAGACGGGCGCGCCATCGCGGGGTTCCGCGAGAAGGCGGACAGCGCTGGAAGCGGCCGCGTCAACGCGGGGCTGTACGCCTTGCACCGCCGCGTGATCGAGGGGCGCTCCGGGGCGTTCTCCCTCGAGCGCGACGTGCTCCCGCGCGCGAACCTGGCCGCGCACCCCATCGACGGCGCGTTCGTGGACATCGGCACCTTCGACCGCCTCGACGCCTTCCGCGCCCGCATGGAGGACGCCCTGCGATGAGCCTCACCGTCCATACCCGCGCGCCCTGTCGCCTGTCTCTCGGCGGCGGCGGCACCGACGTGAGCCCCTACACGGAGGAGCACGGCGGCGCCGTGACGAACTTCGCCATCGACGTCTACATGGAGGCGAGCCTGCGCCTTCGGGACGACGAGCAGGTCGTGCTCCACAGCGTCTCCGGGCAGCAGCGGGCCACCTTTCCACGCCTCGCCGACGCGCCGCTGACCGGGCCCCACCGGCTGGCGCTGGCCGTGGCGAAGCGCCTGCACCGCGGCGACCGCGGCTTCGAGCTGCGCTACTTCGCGCCCATCCCCGAGCGGAGTGGCCTCGGCGGGAGCGCCGCCCTGGCCGCCGCGATGGCGGGCACCTTCAACCGCATGGCCATGCGCACGGGCCATGAGCCCGTCGACGCCTACGCCCTGGCCGAGCTCATCTACGACGTCGAGCGCGTCGACCTGCGCAACCTCGGCGGGCGCCAGGACCAGTACGCCACCATCTTCGGGGGCATCAGCTACATCGAGTTCCGCGGCGACGCGTTCGTGCGCGTGAACCCGCTCCGGCCGCCGGCCCAGGTGGTCGAGAGCCTCCAGCGGCAGCTCCTCCTGTTCTGGGTGGGCGCGCGCCAGGAGAGCGGCGGCATCATCGAGGAGCAGACGAAGAACGTCGCCGCCGGTGGCGACGCCCTCTCCGCGATGCACGAGGCCAGGGCGATGGCGGCCGACATCAAGCGGGCGCTCCTGCAGGGCCGCCTCGACGTGCTCGGCGAGCTGCTCCACGAGGGGTGGCTGCAGAAGAAGCGCTTCGGCAAGGGCATCAGCAACCCGCACATCGACGGGCTCTACACGCGCTTGCGCGAGGCCGGCATGACCGGCGGCAAGATCACGGGCGCCGGCGGCGGCGGCCACATGCTGGTGTGCGTACCCTTCGACCGGCGCGCCGAGGTGCTCCACGTCGTCCACGAGGCCGGCGGGCGGCACGTGCCTTACCGGATCGATCCCGTCGGCATGGTCACCTGGGAGGAGACATGAGCAAGGCCACGCTTACGATGGCGCGCACCGCGCTCGAGGACGCCCTCGCCGTTCATCGCGCCGTCACCGAGGGCCCGCTCGCCGAGCAGGTCGTCGCCGCGGCCGAGGCCATGGTGCGCGCGCTCCGCGCCGGCGGCACCGTCTACTGGGTGGGCAACGGGGGCAGCGCCGCCGACGCCCAGCACCTCGCCGCCGAGCTCGTCGGGCGCTTCCACTACGATCGGCCTCCCCTGCGGAGCCACGCCCTCACAGTGAACACCTCGGCGCTGACCGCGCTCGTCAACGACTACCCGCCAGAGCTGATCTTCGCGCGGCAGGCGCGCGCCTTCTGCGGCGAGAACGACGTCCTCGTGGGCATCAGCACCAGCGGCAACAGCGCGAACATCCTCGCGGCGATGGACGCGGCCCGCGAGAACGGCGCCACCACGGTGGCGTTCACGGGCGCCGGCGGCGGCAAGCTGGCCGAGCGCGCCGACGTCGTCCTGCGCGCGCCGAGCACGCTCACGCCGCGCATCCAGGAGGTCCACATCCTCGTGGGGCACACGATCTGCGAGCTGGTCGAGGCCGAGCTGCATCCGAAGCACGCGACGTGAGCCTCCTCCGGCCAGCGGCGTTCCTCGACCGGGACGGGACGCTCATCGAGGAGGTCAACTACCTCCACCGCCCCGAGCAGGTCCGCGTGATCCCGGGCGTGCGCGAGGCGCTCCTGCGCCTGCGCGCGGAGGGCGTCGCACTCGTCGTCGTGACGAACCAGTCCGGCGTCGCGCGCGGCTACTTCACCGAGGACGACGTCCACGCCGTACATCGTCACCTCGAGGCGCTGCTTGACCTGCCCTTCGACGGCACCTACGCCTGCTTTCATCATCCTCGCGGCGAGGTGGCGCGCTACGCCGGCGTTTGTGCCTGCAGGAAACCCTCCCCGGGGATGCTCGAACAAGCGGCCCGCGAGCTGGGGATCGATCTGACACAGAGCGCAATGTTCGGCGACAAGGTGAGCGATCTCGGCGCAGGGCGCGCGCTCGCCATGCCGGCGTTCCTCGTGCGGACCGGCCACGGCGAGGCCGAGGCGCCTCTCGCGCGGCGCGCCGGATACCCCGAGCACGCACACCTCCCCGCGGCCCTCGCCGCCTGGCGCGGCTGGGACACGGCGTGAAGGGACCGTCCGCGTTCTCCGACCTGGGCAGCGATCCGGTACGGCAACTCCTGCTCCCGGCGCTCGTGGCGGTGCCGCTCGCCATCGCCCTGGCCTACGGCGGCGTCCACTACCTCGCGGCGCTCGCCATCGTGGGGGTCGGCGCCGGGGTGTTCCTGGCGAACCCGCGCGCGTTCATCCTCGGGTTCCTCGTCCTCATCGCGCTCCGCAACTTCGTGGCCGGCGGTGACCGCATCGGCGGCGAGGCGTTCAACTTCGACCTCGGCGGACTCGCGAACGTGCTCGTCACGGGCATCGGCGTCGTCTACTTCCTGGTGCTCTGGAAGAACCCCTTCAAGGGCCGCAGCCTCACCGTGCCCTACGGGCTGTTCCTCGGGATCTTCGTCGCCTCGATGGCGTGGGCGCCGGATTTCCGCTGGTCGATCCGGTTCGTCACGCGCCTGGCCGCGCCCTTCTTCACCTACCTCATCATATCGGACATGCTCGACCGAAAGATGGTGAAGCAGGTCATCACGGCCATCTACGGCAGCAGCGTCATCCCGATCCTGTACGGGTTCTACCAGCTGGCGACGGGCCAGGGGAACGAGGTCACCGCCGGGTACGTGCGCGTGAACTCGAGCTTCTTTCACCCCGCCCACTTCAGCATGTACCTCACCTTCCTGTTCTGCCTGGCCTACGCGGAGTTCCTCGACCCCGCAGCCAAGAACAGGTTCCTGAGGCTCGCCTACATCGGTGCGCTCGTCATCCTGGAGATCGCGACGTACACGCGCATCTCCTGGCTCGCGATGGCGCTGTGCTTCGTGTACCTGAGCTGGGCCTACGGAAAGCGTGGGTACATCCTGACCGGCGGCGTGCTGATGGGGTTCGTCCTGCTCGCCTTCGGCGGGCCGATCCTCGACCGGATCCTGAGTTCGACCGACGCGATGACCACCCAGGGAACGTCGGACGTCTACGACCTCAACACCTCCGTCGGCTGGCGACTCTTCTTCTGGGACGAGATCCTGCGGCGCTTCTGGGAGGCCCCGTGGTTCGGGTTCGGCGCGGGGAGCAGCGTGATGCTCGGCGTCGAGCTCTTCGGCGTCGAGGCTGCCCCCCACAACGGCTACCTGCGCGTGCTCTACGAGACGGGCTTCGCCGGGAGCGCCGCGTTCGCGCTGGTGCTCGGCGTGATGCTCTGGCAGGGCATCCGTCTGGTGCGGAGGCAGCTCGACCTGCGGCTCACCTACATCAGCCACGTGTACATCACGATGACGGGGACGTACCTGCTGCTGAACCTGACGGACAACATCCTGGAGTACTACGAGGTCGCCATCTACCAGTGGGCGATCCTCTCGCTCGTCGAGTACAACAACCTACGCGCGGCGCGGGCGGGGCTCATCGAGGAGGCCGGCTTCGAGGCGGGCCTGGAGGCCGAGGACGAGGCGATCGCGGAGGTCGGGGCGTTAGGGGCGGCGAAGCCCTAGGGCTCCCCCTCCCCCGCGATCTCCGCCGGCTGGCTCTCCATCCCCGGGATGGGCTCACGCAGGACGCGGTAGCCCATGCCCGTCCAGCGCGCCTCGCCCTGGGTCGTGTACGTCGCCGCGTCGGGCCACGTCGCGCAGACGAAGTCCTTGCCGTGGTGCCAGCCGAGCACGCCCTGGAGGATCTCGCAGCCGTCGTGGCGGTCGCGGGTGCCGATGTGCCCGCGGGGGTACACGAGCCACACGCACTCCGGGCACTGCGCGTCCATGAGCCTCGCCGCGTGGCGCTCCCAGGCGCTGCCGCGGGTCTCGACGCGGGCCTCGCGCTGGGATTCCCACGCCGCCACCCCGAGGAACACCGCGAGCGCGACCACGAGCCCCTTGCGCCAGCGGGGCCAGCGCTCCCAGGCCCACGCGGCTCCGAGCGCCGCGGGCAGGCACGCCACCGCGGTCGGCACGACGAGCATCCGGTAGGTGGCGACCTCGAGCCCGGCGAGCCAGCCGGCCAGCGCCGCGAGCTGGGCTCCCAGGTTCAGGAGCATGTACGCCACCCAGGGCTGACGCCAGCGCGACCAGGCCCCCGCCGCGGCGAACGCGAGCTCGGTGAAGCCGCCGCTGAGCCACTCGATGCGGGTAAGTTTCCAAGCGTCGTGGAACCAGGACGCGACCGTCGTGCGCGCGGTGAGCCCCTCCCAGTCGTCGAAGTCCACCGGCGACAGGGCGTGTCCGCGCACGTGGAGCGCGTAGCGCGCGAAGAGCCACGCACCCATCCCCCAGCCTGCCAGGAGCGCCCGCGGGTCACGACGCCACACCACCCAGAGCATCACGGCGGGCCAGCCCTCGTAGCGCACGAGGCCGACCAGCCCGATGACGAGGTCCGCGAGCCTCAGCCGATCGTGGACGGCGAGGGCCACGGCCACGTAGAGCACCGCCAGGTAGGTGCCCTCCTGGTACATGGCACCCGTCCACACGAGCGCGGGCGCGAAGCAGGAGAACACGAGGAAGGCCCACGCCGCCACGCGCCCGCCGAGCTTCTCGGCGGCGAGCACGCCCGCCGCGACGCCGAGGCTCGCCACGGCGGCGAGCACGACACGGGTGGCGACGACGTCCCCGCCCAGAGACGCCGTGGCGCGGATGATGGCCTGCGTCGCGGGCAGCCAGCCCTGGACGAGGAACACGTCACGACCCGCCCAGCGCTGGAAGGCGTCGAAGGCGTAGTTGTGCGGTGCGGCGAGGATGATCCCTACGCGCGCCACGAGCGCCACGAGGAACACCACGAGCGCGAGCACCCGCGCGTCCCAAACGCGTGAAACGGGGCCGGCGGGCTTCACCTCCGGAGCGTCCATGCCTCAGCCTGCCAGCATCCGGTCGAGGAAGTTCGTGTCGTAGGCCCCGGCGCGGAAGTCGGGGTGCGCGAGGATGCGCAGGTGCAGGCCGATCGTCGTGGGCACGCCCTCGACCACGGTGGCGCGGAGCGCCTCCTCCATCCTTGCGATGGCCTCCGCACGCGTGGGCGCGTGCACGAGGATCTTCGCCACCATGCTGTCGTAGTGCGGCGAGATGCTGTCGCCCTCGCGCAGGTGCGTGTCCACGCGGACGCCCTCACCGCTCGGGAAGACGAGTCTCGTCACCTTGCCCGGGGCGGGCTTGAAGCCCGCGTCGGGGTCCTCGGCGTTGATGCGGCACTCGATCGCATGCCCCGAGAAGCTCACCTCGGGCCGCACGACCTCGTTGCACGCGACGCGGAGCTGCTGCTCCACGAGGTCCAGCCCGGTGACGAGCTCCGTCACGGGGTGCTCGACCTGCAAGCGGGTGTTCATCTCCATGAAGTAGAGGCTGCCGTCGGTGTCCATGAGCATCTCGACGGTGCCCGCGTTCACGTAGCCGGCCTTGCGGCAGGCCTCCGCGACCATGGCGCCGACCTCGGCGCGACGCTCCTCGGAGAGCGCCGGGCTCGGGCTCTCCTCGATGAGCTTCTGGTGCCTACGCTGCACGGAGCACTCGCGCTCGCCGAGGTGCACCAGGTTGCCGTGCACGTCGCCCAGCACCTGGAACTCGATGTGGCGACCCGCCGTGATGAGCTTCTCGACGTACATGGCGCCGTCGCCGAAGGCGGAGAGCGATTCGGCGCTGGCGGCGTTGTAAGCGGCCTCGACCTCGTCGGGACCGAACACGCGGCGCATACCGCGCCCGCCACCGCCGGCCTTGGCCTTCAGGAGCACCGGGTAGCCGACCTTGTCGGCCACGGCGCGCGCCTCGTCCGCATCGGCGACGACGCCATCGCTGCCGGGGATGAGCGGCAGGCCCATGGCCTTCATGGTGTCCTTCGCCACGGCCTTGTCGCCCATCAGGCGGATGCTGCGCGGGCTGGGGCCGATGAAGGTGACGCGCTCCTGCGCGGCGCGCGTGGCGAAGAGCGCGTTCTCGCTCAGGAAGCCCCAGCCGGGGTGGAGCGCGGTGCAGGCGTGCTCGCGCGCTGCGGCGAGGATCGCGTCCGCGTCGAGGTAGCTGGTGCGGCCTCCGAGGATGGCGACCGCGTCAGCGTCCTGCAGCCATTGAAGCTTCGCGTCGGGCTCGCTGGCCGCGGCCACCACCTCGATGCCCATGCGCTTGCAGGTGCGGAGCACGCGCGCGGCGACTTCACCACGGTTCGCGACGAGGATGCGCCGGAACATCAGCCGCCGAGCTCCTGCTCGAGGAGCTTCCGCGCGAGGTTCGCGTCGATGTCGGCCTTGTGGGCCTTCATGAGCGCGCCCATCGCCTTGCCGACCTCCTTCGCGGAGGTGGCGCCGCTGGCGGCGATGGCCTCCTTCACCCAGCCGAGGGTGGTGGCCTCGTCCGCGAGCTGCGGCAGCATGGACGCGATGATGCCGAGCTCGAGCTGCTCCTGCTCGGCGAGCTCTGGGCGGCCCGCGCCGAGGAACTGGCTGATGCTCTCCTCGCGCTGGTTCTTCATGCGGCGGAGCACCTCGACGCACTTCTCGTCGGTGACCTCGCCCTTGCCGGCCTTCTCGAGCTCGAGGAACGCCGCCTTGATCAGGCGGAACGCCGTCGTGCGGGCGCTGTCGCGCGCGAGCATCGAGGCCTTGATCTCCGAGTTGACGCGTTCGACGAGGGTCATGGGGGCTCCTTGAAGAACCGCGGCTATCACGGCAGCGCACCGCGGCACATGCGCGAGCGTGCGCGCCGAGCGGCGCGTGTCCCCTACCCTGCGACGTCGTCCGCAGGCGCGTCCAGCGTGACGGGCTCCGCGCCTCGGAGCCAGCGCCAGAGCACGATCCCGGCGGTGAACATCGCGATCATCGCCCACTGCGCCGGCGTGAGGCCAGCCCAGCGCACGTCGGCGCCCTTGAGGTCGGTCGCGCGCAGGAAGTCCATCGTGAAGCGCCCCGGCGCGTAGACGAGGCACCACGTCATCGTGAAGAAGCCCGCGGCGCGCGGCTTACGCGCGAGGACGAGGAACACCGCCGAGATGACGACCGCCCAGAGCGTCTCGTAGAGGCCGAGATCGTGGCGGACGCCGCCGAGCGCGGTGGTTCCGTCGGCCATCGGAAGACGCACGCGCGAGAAGTCCACGGCGAGCGGGAAGTCCGTCGGGCGCCCGATGTGGTCGTGGACGACGAAGCACCCCGCACGCCCGAAGATCCAGGCGAACGGGAAGCCGAACATGACGGCGTCGCCGTGCAGCCAGAAGGGCCGCGGGCGGACCACCCGGAAGAACAGCACCGCCCCGACGACCGCGCCGATGAAGCCGCCGGTACTCGCGAAGCCCTGCCAGACGCGGACGAGGCTCATGAAGCCGTCCGCGGCGTAACGGTCAGGGTGGTAGGCCAGGACGTACATCAGGTGCCCGCCGAGGAACGCCGTGAGCACGATGAACACGGCGCCATCCACGACGTCGCGCACGTCGAGCCCCATGCGGATGCCGCGCGCGCGGGCAAGCTCGAGGCCCAGCACGAAGCCCACGCAGACGAGGAGTCCCCAGGGGTCGACCGGGATGGACGCGATCTCCCACGTGGGGAGCGTGAAGTAGGGAATCATGGCGAGGCCGTGATAACACGCACCCGACCCATCTTCGTGAGGTTCCCATGCCCGTGATCACCACCGACGTCCTCGTCGAGGGCCACCGCCGCGACGACGTGCTCGCCTGGCTCTCCGAGCCCGCGAACCACGCGAGCCTGCTCCGCGGCGCCTTCGATGGCCTCGAGGAGCACGGCCCCGGCGACTACACCGTCGTCCTGAAGCTGCCGCCTCTGCCGCGCCGCATGACCTACCGCTTCGACCACGTGGACGCCGACCATGGCGGTCGCCGGATCCACGTCGTCACCGGCGGCAAGCGCACCGGCGGCAAGATCCACTTCTCGCTGCGCACCGAGAAGCCCTCGACGAACACGCGCGTCACCCTGCACGCGGACTTCGACACGGGCGGGCCCCTCGGGATGCTCGTCGAGCAGATCGGGCTCCGCAAGAAGCTCGAGGACGGCTACCGGAAGGTGCTGGAGAACCTGCGTGACTCCCTCGCGCGGAGCGCGTCCCAGGCCAGCGCGTGAGGCTGCCGGCGCGGATCGGCGCGGTCGTGCTGGCCGCCGCGCTGTCGTCGGCGCCGGCGCAGGCGGCGCCGTGGGGTCCAAAGCCCGTCGCGGTGCTCGACCTGTGGCGCGCGCGCCCCGGCGCAGACAAGGTCCACATCATGGTCGGACTCCCCGACGGGAGCGAAGCGCTCTTCCTTGTGGACACCGGCGCCGCGGTGAACGTCCTGAACCGCGCCTGGGTGGAACGCCTCGCCCTCACCGTCCGAAACGTCCCGGGCAGCATCGAAGGGCTCTCCGGATCCGCGCCGTGGCGCACCACACGCGTTCCGTCCATCCGGCTCGGCGACGTGACGCTCGAGGGCATCGACTTCGCCGTGGACGTCCCCGGTGTCCCCGAGCGCTCCGGCGCCCTGCCGGTGGCGGGCATCCTCGGCGCCGAGGTGCTCGGTCGCTTCGTCGTCGACCTCGACGACGGCGCGGATCGCCTGTCCCTCTGGGCGCCGGGGACCCTGAGGTTGCCACGCCGCGCCACGCCACTGGCTGTGGAAGGCGGCCACGCGCGTACGCGCGTGAAGGTCACCGCGAAGGGCGCGCCCGCGCGCTCCACCGAGGTCCTGCTCGACGTCGACACGGGGGCGCGCGACGTGCTTCTCATCGGGGGGCAGGCCAGCACGCTGTTGCCGTCGGCCACCCGCGGCCTCGAGCCCGTCTACGGGATCGGCGCGTCCCTGGACGAGCTTCCGCCGGAGAGCTTCCTCGCGCGCACGGCGCGCGTGCCCCTCGCCGAGGTGGCCTTCGCGGGGGGCAAGGCCAACCTCGAGGAGCGTGCCCACGCGCGCTGGCTGCGCCCGGAGGCGCCCGCGGATTCCCGCGGCGGCCTGCTGGGCTACGAGGCGTGGGCCGACCGCCGCGTCGTGCTCGACTTCCCCGGGGGACGCTTCGCGCTCACGCGCTCACGCGCCCCGAAGCGGACCTTCGACGGCGTCGCGGCCATGCTCGCGCGCATGGAGCCAACGTGGTCGCAGGAGTCGGCACGCGCGGCGGACCTGGCGCGGCTCCAGCTGTCGGCCGACCGTGACGAGGACGCCCTGGCCACGCTTCAGCGCGCCCGGGCCGCACGCCCCGAGGACGCCGAGGTGGCGCTGCTGCTCGCAGGGATGTTCCTGACGAAGGGTGACGTCGCCGGAGCGCTCCACGCCATGGACGGCGTGCCCGCCGTCGCGCTGGCCGAGGAGCACGGCTGGGTGACCCGCGTCGGCTTGCTGCTCCAGGTACAGGGTCCCGGCGACGCGCTGGCCGCCGCCGAGAGCGCGGCCCGCCTCGTCGAGGACACCACGCCCCCACACGTCCGCGCGGAGCTGCTCGTGGCGTGGTCGGACGCGCTGCTCGCGAACCAACAGGCCGCCGGCGCCGAGCGCGTCCTCCGACAGGCCATCGAGGTCGGCGGGAGCGGACACCTGCTGCGCGGAGCGCGCCTCGCCATGCGGCTGGGCGACCACGACGGCGCGATGGCGCAGCTGCGCACGCTCACCCAGCGCTACCCCCTCGACGGGACGGCCCTGTGGCTTCGGGCGCGCGCCGCGCACGCCAACGAGCGGGACGCCGTGCGGCGTGACCTCGACCTCGCGGTCGCGGATCTGCACCCGGACGACATCGCCCACGACTTCATCGGCGCGGCGCTGCTCGCCCTGGGCGAGGCTGACCGCGGCGCGGCGATGCTGGCCGAAGGGCGCGTCCAGGACTGCGAGCGGCTCGGCACGCCGGAGCGCGACAACTGCGAGGCCTGGTATGACGCTCTCGCCGGGGTGAACCTCGACGCCGCGACGTCGGCCATCGACCGCGCGCTCGCCGCGGCGCCGCACCGCGCCGGGTTCCTCGACACGGCGGCCACCGTGGCCAGGGCGCGCGGGGACCTTCAGGCCGCCGCCGCGTACGCTCGACGGGCGGCCGACCTGCAGCCCGCCGACCCGTACCTGCTCTGGCAGGTCGACGACCTCGCAGGGCTCCTGCGCTAGCCTTCCCCCGGCGTGCTATCGTGCCGCCGGAGGTGTTCGTGCTCGCCCTCTTCCTCACGCTGCTCCCGTTGAGCTTCGCCGCGCCAAGCGCGCCCCAGGCCCCCGCGCCCGCGCAGGCGACCGTCGCGAGCGTGTACGACGGAGACACCTTCACGCTCTCCTCGGGCGACAAGGTGCGCCTGAAGCTGGTCAACACGCCCGAGCTCAAGCCCCGCGAGGCCTACGGCATCGAGGCGCGGGACGCCACGACGGCGTTTGTCTCGGGGAAGACCTTGACGCTCGTCTACGGGGAGACCCAGCGGGACGGCTACGGACGCCTCCTCGCGGGGGTGCGCGTTGGCGAGGAGTGGCTCGCCATCCACCTGCTCGAGCGCGGCTACGGCCACCTCTTCGTCATCCCGCCGGACGACACGGACCTCACACCGTTCATAGCGGCCCAGGAGCGCGCCCGCGCTGCCAAGCGCGGCATCTGGAGCACGCCCTCGTTCCAGGGCCAGCTCCACATCACGAGCTTTCACGCGAACGCCGATGGCGATGACCGCGCCAACGTGAACGGCGAGTACCTTCGCGTGTGCAACATCAGCCCGAACCCCGTCCAGCTCGCCGGGTTCCGGATCTCCGACATTTCGGGGAACAGCTACCCGTTCCCGGAGGTGCTCGTGCCCGCCGGCCAGACGGTCAAGATCCACTCCGGGATCGGCGAACAGCAGATCGACGCGGCCGCGCAGCTCGAGATCTTCCTCGGGAACCCGGATCCCATCTGGAACAACAAGGAAGACCGCGCGACCATCTACGACCGCTCCGGCAAGGTCGTCGATTCGCGCGCCCACAGCGTGCAGACGAACCCGAGGAACTGAGCCGATGGCCATCCGCGCCATGTTCGTGGACGCCGTCGGTACGCTCCTCACGCCGCGCGCGCCCATCGGACTCACCTACGCGCGCCACGCGCGCGACCACGGCGTGGTGGCCGACCCCGTCGCGGTCGACATCGCGTTCCGGGCGGCCATGAAGCGCCCGCGCACACGCACCCAGTCCGGCGATGGCCGAGCTTATTGGCGGGAGATCGTCGCCGAGAGCCTCGAGGTCGACGACGAGGCGCTCTTCGAAGCCATCTACCGTCACTACGCCTCGCCCCGGGCCTGGTGGGTCGACACGGCCGCCATCGACGCGCTCGCGCGGCTGGCGCGCCGCGGCATCAAGCTCGGCATCGTGTCGAACTTCGACACGCGACTGAGGGAACTGTACCACCGCATGGCGCTGGAGCGCCTCTTCGGCGTGCTCATCGTGTCCGCCGAGGTCGAGGTGGAGAAGCCCGACCCATGGATCTTCCAGATCGCCTGCCGCGCCGCAGGGGTCGCCCCCCACGAGGCCGTCCACGTGGGCGACGATCCGATCAAGGACGTCGAGGGCGCCTCTCGCGCCGGCCTCTATGGCCTGCTGCACGACGAGGAGACCGACTGGAAGCGTCTCCCCGCGACGATCACGCGGCTGGAGCGCTACGCAGGTTCGCGCGCCGTTGCGGCGGTCTAGAACGACCGAGGAGGCGTGGTCTTCGGGACGTAGGCGTTGGTGTAATAGCCTCCGCCTTCCTTCGGGCGCATCGGGCTGTCCCGACGGCTGAAGGCCTCGTCGCGGATGAACGCCGCGAGCAGCTGCCGGCCCGACGCACCGTGCTTGAGCCAGCGCTCACGGATGCGACGGAAGACCTCCTCCTCGTCGAGCCCCTCGCCACCGACGAGCTTGCGCATGGACAGGTCGAGATAAGGCGCGGTCTCGGCGTTGAACGGGACCTGGGCCTCTTCGAAGACGTCGGCGAGCCAGTCGAGGTACGCGGGCATGGGGTGCTCCTTGACGGAAGCAACTATCGCGTAGGTAGTCGGCCGGCGAGCACGCGGTTCAACGCGCCGTGGGGTCGTACGGCGCAGGCAGGTCCACGTCGAACCGATCGAGGCCATGCGCCTCGATGACGCCGTCCAGCCGCGCGGCATAGCGCGGATCCGTGGCGTACACGCCCTGGAGCCGGCGCGCGAAGGCGCGGGGCTGCGCGGCGACACGGCGCGCCGGAGCGTAGTGGCGCGAATCGCCAAGCAGCTCAGCGTGGTCGGCCATCGCCTGCTCGGGCGATTCATACGCGCGGAGGGCCTGGGACAGCACCCTGCGGCGCCCCCAGGACCAGTCGACGCCCCAGCCAAGCGTGCTGCCGGCGGGGCCGATCCCCTTGATGCCGAAGTAGTTGTAGCCAGGCGCAGAACGTCCCCATCCGCTCTCGAGGATCGCCTGCGCCAAGGTGACGGACGCCGGGATGCCGCGCTCCCAGTCCGCCCAGCTCGCCGCGTTGACGATGCCCCCGAGGAACGACTTCTGGGTCGCGCGCAGCCGAAGCGTGGCCAGGGCATTGGCGTTGCGCACGCTGAGCACGTCCCGCGCGAGGCCGTCGATCGTGTCCGCAGAGAGCGTCTCTCCAGCGGCATCGCGCCGGACACGAAGCTCCGCCAGCAGTGGGTTGGCGAGCTCTGCGGGCGCGCCCGCTTCCAGAACGCGCAGCACGCGGGAGCGCGCGTGAGCGCCCACGCCTCGTTGGCTCACTCCAAGGACGCCCGGGGCCTGAGGCGACGCTACCGGCATTCCTGCCAAAAACGCGCCCCCGACCACCGCGCACCCCATGAGGGCACGTAGCAGCTTCAAGGGTTCTCCTGTTCGACGTCCGGAGGCTAACGAGCACGCTCCAACCTGCATAGTTTTGACACGTCAAGAGCAACGCTCCTCGGCTGCACGCGCCACATCCCCACAAGCATCGGGATACCAGCGCTTTGGAGCCTCCCATGCGTCTGGTGTTCACCTACGATTATTCTTCGCCCTACGCCTACCTGGCCGCCACGCAGGTGGACGCCCTGGCGGCGCGCACCGGTGCGGAGCTCGTCTGGCGGCCCATCCTGCTCGGCGGCCTGTTTCGCGACCTCGGGGGCGCCGACGTGCCGCTCTTCACCATGCCCCCGGTGAAGCGGATGCAGATCGAGGCCGACCTCGACCGCTGGGCCGCCTGGTGGGGCGTCCCCCTTCGGTGGCCGACACCCTTCCCGGCCCGGAGCCTCCTCGCGCTGCGCTGCACGCTGGCACACCCGGAGCCACGCACCTTCGCGAAGCGCGTCTTCCACGCCGGCTGGGGCGAGGGACGCGACATCGCCGACCCGGCCGTCCTGACCGACTGCGGCGCGGACGCCGACGTCCTGGAGCGCGCGCCCTCGATGCGCGAGACGCTCCGCGCAGCCACGGACGATGCCAAAGCCGAGGGCGTCTTCGGTGTGCCCACCTTCCAGATCGACGGGCGGTGGACCTTCTGGGGTCAGGACCGCCTCCCCATGGTGGAGAGCGTGCTGCGCGGCTGGAGGCCGCCGGTCTGAGGGGCGGCTACCGGCGCTCTTCGGGTCGAGGCAGGCCCAGGGCCGCGGCGCGCTCCTCGAGCGCTCCCATCAGGCGCCCGATGGCGCCGCGCAGGCTTGGATGCGCGAGGGCGTCGAGCGCGTCCTGGAGCTCGAACCAACGCACCTCGTCGATGCCCTCGCCTCGCGCGGGCGTGAACGCACACGGTCCGTCGGCCTCGAGGACGTAGAGGTAGATGGTCTTCAGCCGCGGCGAGCCGTCCGGCGTCGCGAAGCCATAGCGGATCGTCCCGATGTCGCCGCGGACATGCACGCCCGCAGACATGCCCATCTCCTCGCGGACCTCGCGCGTGGCCGCCATCGTCGGCAGCTCTCCGGCCTCGATCTTGCCCTTCGCGACCTCCCACGTGGCGCCGCCACGGCGAACCACGCGCACGAGCGCGATGCGCGGCGCGCCGGTCGACCAGTCGACGAGGAAGCCGCCTGCGCTGGCCTGCTCGGCGAATCCCTCGCGGAGGTTCAGCACGTGTCGAAGCGGGATGCGCTCCGCGGCGTAGTGGCCCGACCGCGTCCGCTCGATGCGGATGCCGTCGCGGCGCGCACGCGCCGCGTCGATGTACAGCACGTGGGCGTCGTCCCACTGGCGGTGCGCGACCTTCCAGGCGTGTGGCTCCACCCGGGAGAGGTGCACCGGCGCGTTGCCCTGCGCGAAGAGCCCGCCGCGCGCCCGAATCTGCGCGAGCCTCGAGAGGGACGTCGCGTGGTAGAGAATGTCGGGCCCGGTGGGCCCACGCGGCACGACCCTTCGGGCGTCACGGACCGGTCGTGGCGGCTCGGCGCGAGGAGGCTCCGGCCGTGACGGCTCGGGCCGTGCGGGTTCAGGACGGGCCACCTCGACCGGACGCGG
>JACCDX010563167.1_pt1 | contig 15473 bp, 24 predicted proteins | sample 7449681 | NCBI WGS metagenome assembly JACCDX01 (sample SAMN15323450, study PRJNA562643) | freshwater metagenome | isolation source: river surface water | place: USA:Blue River Watershed | collected 2017-08-18 | reverse complement strand
CCACGCAGGTAGCAATCACAAAGGCCGGACTTCGTAGAGCAATAGACTACATTCCTCAATGGGAAGGCGTGACTGTCAAACGGAATTATCAGAATGACAGAGAGCGGCTTAACTTCCCAGCTTTTGTCATGCAACAAAGTGAAGCATTCGGAGCAGAGTTAGCAGTAGCCAAATACTTTAGAAAGCCCATCGACCTAGAAGCTGACAATTTTAAGCTCAAGGCTGATGTCGGCAATAACATCGAGGTCAAATGGACAAAGTGGCAAAATGGATCACTGATTCTTTCAGAGCTTGACCGAAAAGAAGATGTGGCAATCCTGGTCACTGGATCGATGCCAAAATACTGGATATGCGGCTGGATTCCCGTAGCCGTAGCCCGCAGACCATCACATCAGCGCAGTGATGGCTCATGGTGGATAGGCCAGCAGGATTTACACCCTATGGCCAACTTCTCAAGGAGTATCTATGCAAATCAAATATGAGTGCAGGGTCGAAAAGAAGCTGACAACCCACACAATCCGCAAAGTCACTGACACCCTGCCACCTTATGTCGAGGTGGTGGAGTGCAATAGTTGCGGTGTCATGGGTGTGGTCAAATTAGATAAGGAGACGGCTTACAGTGGCAATTTATGAATATCGATGCGATGTGTGTAGCCAGGTAAAGTCAATATCAGCAGGCATCAATGACATTTATCCGATTCCAAATTGCGATAACTGCACAATCATTATGTCTAGGGTGTATCAGGTGACACCCATTCACTTCAAGGGTGACGGATGGGGTCATCAATGAGGCCTGTGGATAACCTGTGGATAACACGCCGAGACAGCGCTCAAAATTCTGTGGATAACTCAATGCGCTTGACAGGCTTGCTACCATCCAGCTCTGCAAGCGAGCGGCTGTGGCCGTGTAGCTCGCTAAGGAGACTGGTGGTTTGGGGAGTGGTTTGCTTATTGCAAGCCGCGCTTGTGTTACAGATGCAACCCGCACAAGCGTCAACTACTGATCACTACAAGCTATATGCACATTCTAGGATTATTGAATGGAATGAGTTCATGTGCTTCAAGGACATCATCACAAAAGAAAATAGAAAGTGGGATGTCAAGGCTAAGAATGGTAGCCACTACGGATTAGGGCAGATGCGCTCGAAGTGGTATCGCAACCTAGATGGTTACAGGCAGATAGATGCATCAATTAAATACATTCATAAGCGATATGGTTCGATGTGCAAAGCATGGTCATTCCATCAGAAAAGGAACTACTATTGATGAGTGCATTAACAGCAAATGGCAGCACATCAAAGTGGCGCAAGATACGGCAACGCATCATCAATCGTGATCGTGGATTATGCCAACAGTGTGGCAATGAAGGTGATTCAGTTGATCACATCATTCCACGCAGTCAAGGTGGGACTGATGATGACTGGAATCTTCAGCTATTGTGCAGGCCATGCAATTCCAGCAAAGGGGGGCGGTTTTTTAGCACACCGAAGACACCTCTGACCCTTCCTGGTTCTTTTACCCCTCAAAATGACTCAATAAGCCATGACTAGCCACGCAGAAGCCTCAAAGGAACTCATAGAGGCTGAACAGGTCTCAAATCGGCTGCAATCGGCTTTGGGTAGGGATACAGAAGCCATATATGGCCATCCAACGCCTAGAATCCACACGCCGCTGAATGATTTGCCTAGTCGCGGGCTTGAACTGGTGGACTTAGCTACTCAAATTGGCATCGAGCTGATGGACTGGCAAAAATTCTTTATCGAGCATAGCCACAAAGTATTGCCAAATGGCAGGTGGGCAAGCCCCGTCAATGTCTGCACTGTAGCCAGGCAGAATGGCAAATCTTTTCTAATGCAGCTGCGAATCCTGGGCGGGCTTTTTCTATGGGATGAATCTTTGCAAATCGGCTCGGCACATCGACTATCTACATCCCTGGAGCAGTTCAGGCAGCTGGTCAATGTCATCGAATCGAGCGACTACCTGGCAAAGCAAGTCAAGCGAATCAGGTGGAGTCACGGGTCTGAAGAAATCGAGACGATGCTGGGCACGCGCTTTATCATCAAGGCGGGTGGCTCGGCTGCCCGTGGTGTATCAAAGCCCGAGACTATCCACCTGGATGAGCTTCGCGAAATGAATGACCTAGAATCATTCGCATCGCTGCGCTATACCTTGATGGCTGCAAAGAATCCCATGATCCTGGCATATACCAATGCTGGCGATGCCAGTTCAGTAGTGCTGAATCAGTTTAGACAGCGTGCGTTGCAATCTATCGGGGGCGCTGAAGATAACATCGGATATTTCGAGTGGTCTGCACCCACTGATGATGTGACTATGGAAAATGCGGCCTATGCAAATCCCGCACTCGGCACGACTATCCATCCTGACAATATCAGGGCGGTATTTAATGACCCGCCTGATGTGGTGCAGACCGAGGTACTTTGCAGATGGGTTCAATCAATCTCTAGCTGCGTGGACTCAAATAAGTGGGCTGAATGTAGTGATCCTGAATTCGACCTAGATGAGGAACGCACTACCTGGCTGGCCATCGATCTATCGCCTGACAGAAAATTTGGGGCCCTAGTCGGCGCACAGCGTTTAGGCGATGAGACCTTTGGTATCAAATTGTTACACACCTGGGAAAATCAGTTGCAGCTTGATGACAAGGCCATCGCCAACGATTTGGCAGTCTATGCTCGAAAGTATCAGTTGGAGAATGTGCTTTATTCGCGGCGAACATCGGGCGCGGTTGCTGCCCGCCTTGCACCCGCTGGTATCCCAATCTTTGACATGGATGCGGTTTACCCACAAGCTTGTGATGAGATGCTGGGCGCTATCAATTCCAGGCGCTTGCGGTATCGGCCTAATAAAGAGCTGACGGCTCAAATGCTTTCGGCCGTTCAGCTGCGCAGGGGCGATGGCGGCTGGGTTATCGGCAGAAGGGCGAGCCAGTCGGCAGTGTGTGCCAGTGTGGCCACAGCTCTTTGCACCCACTTCGCGACACGCCCAGAGACAGACCTTGACATCATGGTGGGCTAAGTAGTACGCAGAATTTAGAATGAGCGCATGGGTTTCTTTGATGCGTTCGTGCCAGTTCGCCCCGTTGCCGTCACAGCGGGTGCAAATGACATCGATGCTTCTCTTGCGCCGCTTTATCCTGAAGCATCACCATTCTTTGCAATAACAGGAACAGCAGCATCAAGAGCTGAAGCGATGACAGTGCCAACAATTGCACGATCCCTGGGCATCATCCAAACAGTTGCATCGCTACCGATGCACTGCCGCAATATCGCAACGGGCGAAAAAGTACAAAGCCCGCGCGTGATTAACCAACCTGATACCCGCATTGCTGGTTCAGTATTTTGGGCGTGGATGATTTCAGATTTGTTCTTTCATCCAACTGCGTATGCCAGGGTGACAGATAGATATGCTGATACAGGAAGAATTCGCGCGATGGAGCGCATCGCACCTGAACGGGTATCAATTCAGACAAATGCAAATGGCACAGAAGTCACTGCATATTTAATTGATGGGACTTACATCGATCCAAATTTCCTAGTGGTATTCGCTGGAGAATCTGAAGGATTACTCGCGCGTGCAGGTCGCACAATTAGAGCTGCGGCAGCACTTGAAAAGGCTGCAATGAATTTTGCAGTCGAGCCAATCCCGCAAATGATCCTCAAGTCAAATGGGACATCGTTGCCGGCCGACCGCGTTGCAAAGTTACTTAATTCATGGCGCACCGCACGATCTAATAAATCGACAGCGTTCCTTAATGCTGATGTGAGCATCGAGACTTTGGGCTTTGACCCTAAATCAATTCAGCTCAATGAAGCCCGTAACTATGTCAGTTTAGAACTGGCCAGGGCTACAGGCGTTCCTGCATATTTCGTAGATGCACAGCAATCCACATTCACATACAGCAATGCCCTGGATAAACGCCGCGATCTTGTGGACTTTGCTTTTAGAAATTACATGACAGTAATTGAACAGAGAATGAGCTTTGCGGATTTTGTACCTGCGGGCACAGATGTCAAATTTGATGTCGATGATTTCTTGCGTGGCAATCCTTTGGAGCGTGCGCAGGTTTATGAAATTCTCAATCGCATCGGTGCAATGAGCATCGAGGAAATCAGAGAGGAAGAGGACTTGCTCCTATGAAAATCACTACACCTATGCGCATCACTGCCGCTGATTCGGAGTCACGCACCATCACTGGTCAAATCGTGGCGTTTGATGTAGCTGCAAATGCATCAACTGGAAAAGTGTTATTCCAGGCAGGATCGATTCAACCTGCATCAGTCAAACTAAACCTGGAGCACGATTCTGCACGCCCAATCGGTCGCAGCATTGACATGAGCGCAGATGCATCAGGCATGAACGCAACTTTTAAGATTAGCCAAACATCCGCAGGCAATGATGCGCTGGTTGAAGCAATGGATGGACTGCGCGATGGATTTAGCGTTGAAGCAGAAGCCACAGAATTTGCATATAACGAAGACGGCACGATGATAGTAAGCCAGGCGCAGCTTGTCGGCGTTGCACTTACACATAATCCAGCATTTGATGCAGCCCGTGTCGAGCGCGTAGCGGCTACTGAAGCCGATGAAGTTTCTGAATCCACCGAGGATTCAGAAGAACCAACAACAACAGAAGGAGACGAAGTGGATAACACCGTCACAAACGCGGATGCCGTAGAGTCGGTCGAAGCCGCAAAGTCAATCACAGCAGCTGCAACAGCAGTTGGATACACAAAGCCACGCCTAGACTTTTCAGCTCCAAAGCACCTGGAAATGTCAATCAAGGCAGCACTCGGCTCTGAAGAGGCACGCGCTTATATCGCAGCCGCAGCAGACACCACAGACAACGCAGGCCTAGTTCCTACACGCCAGCTCACCACTGTAATTAACGGACTTGCTAACGCAACCCGCTCAAACATCGATGCAATCAGCCGTGGCACATTGCCTGATGCTGGTATGTCATTCGAGATTCCTAAGATCACACAGCTTCCATCAGTAACTGAAGAAGCTGAAGGCGGCGCAGTCGCTGATGTCGATCAAAATTCTGAATTTTTGAGCGTGAGTGTCAAAAAGTACAGCGGCTCTCAGACATTTAGCGTGGAATTATTCGATCGCAGCTCACCTTTGTTCATTGATGAATTGATGCGCAACATGGCAGCACAGTATGCAAAGGCAACAGATACAGCAGTCAATGCTGCGCTCATTGCAGGTGCAACAGCTGATGCAACCACCACCACTACATATCCAACAGCGGCTGAATTGCTAGGCATCATCGCCCGCGGCGCAGCTTCTGTCTATAACGGCACACAGGGATTTGCCCGCAACATCGTGGTCAATACATCCCAGTGGAGCAACCTCATGACACTAAATGACGCTGGGCGGCCAATCTATAACGCATCACAGCCATCAAACGCTGGTGGTGTAGTTCGCCCTGATTCAGTCCGCGGCAATGTCGCAGGCCTCGATCTCTATGTCACAGCCAACACAGCTGCAACTACTGACACAGATGGTTCAATCCTTGTCATCAATCCTGATGCTTACACATGGTACGAATCACCTACTTATCAGCTCCGCGCAGATGTCATCGCTACAGGTCAAATCAGCGTGATGATGTACGGCTACGGCGCAATTGCAACCAAGATCGGTGCAGGCGCGTTCAAGAATAACAAGGCCTAATCGCCCAATCTAATCATCGGCCACTGCGCTCCCGTGGTGGCCGAGCCGAACGAAAGGAACACTCATGCCCAGCATCGTCACAGCTTCACAGTTGCGCACAGTGCTGGGCGTGAGTGAATCCTTATACAGTAACGATTATCTAAACGAAATCATTAACACTAGCGAGGCCGTAATTTTGCCTATGCTGGTTGCTAACACTTCAGCCGTCAATGCTTACAAGCTGACAGCAAATGTCGCTACTTATTACACAGCCCGCGCACACCACTTTGTCGCCGGGCAATCCATTATCGTGGCCGGACTGCCTGCACCATTTAGCGCCACAGTTACAGTGGTCGGCACAAATACATCACTCGATGCGATGATGGGCAACTATTATTTTACGGCTGCAATTACAAATGCCGATGTGACTTTGCGCGACATTATTCCAACTGGCACAGCCACACTTTCAGGATATTCAGCAGCTCAAATTTATGCAGGCAACGATGCCATCGAATCCGCGATCCTGGCCGTGAGCGTTGAAGTATTCCAAAGCCGCGTTGCAGCTGGTGGCCAAATCGAAGGCGTGGATTTTGCCAGCACGCCATATCGCATGGGTCGCAGCTTGACCAATCGCGTGTCCACGCTATTGATGCCATTCCTTGATGTCGAGACAGTGGTGCAGTAAATGCCCGCATCGACCCTGGCAGGCACACGCACTACATTAGCGGCGGCCTTTAATTCATTAGCGGCTACAAGCTACGGATATGTGCCTGAATCGCCAATCCCGCCAGCAATTGTCATAGTTCCTTCATCGCCTTATCTCGAACAGCAGCTCATCGGTAAAGCGATCATCAAGGTAAAAGTGAACTTCACCATCACTGCCATCGTGGCATATAACTCAAATCCTGCATCCCTGGATAACCTGGAGCAGCTCATCATGGGAATTCTTGCAGCTATACCTGCGGGATATGTGGTTGGAAATGTAGATCGCCCAACCCCATTAGAAGTCGGCGCTAGCACAATGCTCACAGCCGACATCAATGTATCTACGACCTACACTCAAACAAGCTAAGGAGCAAAAGTGCCAACAACGATCATTACGGGTCGCGATCTAGTCCTAACGATCGCGAGCACTAACTACGATGCGCAGGCAACTAGCGCAACACTCGCAAACTCACCAACCATCGAGACATACCAAACACTCGATGGCAAGGCATACAAGCACATTGACGATCAATGGACTTTCGATGTCTCAATGCTCGCAGACTGGGGCGCTTCAGGATCGCTTTGTGAAGCTCTATGGTCTGCCTGCGAATCAGCACCAAACACCACGCTAGCCGTATCACTCACAGCCGTGAGCGGTGCAGTATTTGCGTTCAATGTCATGCCAGTATTCCCAGCAGTGGGCGGTACTGCACCTGACGCGCAGACAGTGGATTTGTCATTCACAGTTGTAGGAACACCAACCGAGACATTTAGCTAAAAAAAGAAACGGGAGCAAAAATGAAACTACCAATCACAATTGAATTCAATTCGGGCGAGGTTGCCACATTCGTGGCAGCCCCACCTGAATGGGTAAAATGGGAAAAGAACACAGGCAACATCATCAGCCAGGCGCAGGAAAAGATAGGGCTATCCGACCTCATCTTTTTGGCCTATCACGCTATGAAGCGCGAATCAGCTGGGAAGCCTGTAAAGCCAATCGATGTGTGGACTGAAACAGTCGCAAATGTCGAGGTTGGTAACTCTGACCCAAAAGTTACCCAGTCGGAAGCCTAAGCCGAACCCTTTGGGATTTGGCAATCGCGACAGGATTACCGACTAGCGAATTTGCAAGCGCTGAAGATGTAATGACGGCGCTGGAGATATTAGAGAGGCGAGCCGATGGCAAGTGAGGGAATCAGCTATGACAAGGCTGAACTGCGTGCCATCGCTCGATCCTTTAAGGCGATGGATGAAGAAGCGCTTAACCAAGCCAAAAGCAAGTCCAACGCGCTCGCTGAATTTGTATCGGATAAGGTTAAGAGTGCAGCACGCAACGCACGATCCATCCCGAAAGTATCGTCTCGAATCGCTGACGGCTCAAAGGTGTCTAAATCATCCAAGTTCGGCGAAATCAGCTACGGATTCGCGGCGCAAAAGTTCAGCGGTGGTGCAACCACACGCGACCTTTGGGGCGGGGCAGAATTTGGCTCTAATAAATATAAGCAGTTCCCAGTATGGAGTGGCCGTGAGGGTCGCGGTTCGCGTGGATGGTGGATATATCCAACTTTGCGCAGTATTCAGCCTGACATCGTGAAGAAGTGGGAAGAAGGATTTTCCGAGATAGTTAAGAGGTTCGATTAATGGCTGGAAGCAGAACGCTCAAATTATCGATCCTAGGCGATGTCGATAACCTCAACAAATCGCTCAAGGCCGCCACAGCTGATGTGGAGACTTTCGGCGATAAGGTAACAAAGGCTGGCAAGATGGTCGGCGCTGCCCTAGTGGCTGCGGCTGCGGCCGCTGGCGCTTATGCCGTCAAAATCGGCGTAGATGGGGTCAAGGCGGCCATCGAGGATGAAAAGGCACAGACACAGTTAGCCCTAGCGTTAAAGAACGCCACAGGGGCTACAGAGGGCGCAATCGCCGCCACTGAACAGTTTATCTTGCAGCAATCTTTGGCCACTGGTGTGGCAGATGATGAGCTGCGCCCAGCCTTGCAGCGCCTTGCGCTATCCACGGGCGATGTAAAGAAAGCGCAGGATTTACTCAAGATCGCGATGGATGTGTCCACAGCGACAGGCAAACCACTTGAAGCGGTAGCCAATAGCCTGGGCAAAGCCTACGATGGCAACACCACAGCACTGGGCAGATTAGGCATCGGCTTATCAGCTGCCGAACTTAAAACCATGTCATTTACTGATGTCCAGGGCAGATTGACAGATTTATTTGGCGGCGCAGCTGCGGCAAATGCTGACACCTATGCAGGCCGTATCGCTCGGATGCAAATTGCTTTTGATGAAGCCAAAGAGACAATCGGCTTTGCGCTTTTGCCTATCCTGGAAAAGCTGATGAAGTTTATCAACCAAATTGCACTGCCCGCGATCAATGCAATGTCCAGTGGCTTTGGCCTAGACAAAGGCGGCATCGGTGGAGCAATCACCACCCTGGGCAACATCATCGTCAATGTATTCACACCAATTATCAATGGCCTACTCAAAGCATTTGGATATGTAAAAAATGCTATAGGCGATAACCTGGAAACATTTAAGGAATTCGGCGGCTACATTGCTCAATATCTTGCGCCAGTCATCGGCACAGTATTAGGCGGTGCGCTCCAGGTAGTCGGCAAAATTGCAGGCGGTGTTATCGATGTCATCGCTGGGGTCATTAAGGTAATTAACGGACTTATCGGTGGCGCTATCGATGGAATCAATGCGCTTATCCGCGCCTATAACGCAGTGCCATTATTGCCAAATGTGCCAACTATTAACAAACCAACACTGAACACGCCATCGGTATCTAGTGCATCAGTATCAGCCCCATCCATCCCATCAGTGCCATCAATGGCCATGCCATCAGTAAGCGGTGCATCATCAGGCACAGCTGCGGTGGCGGCTTCAGCTGCAAGGGCTGCAACGCTTGTGCCGACAGTGACCATCGGCGGTGCGCCTGCGGGATACCGACCTGAAACCTTCACACCTACTGCAACCCTGGGTGGCGCACCTGCAAGCTATGTGACCAACAATGTGAACATCGGCGTGGCTGGTGATCCTGAAGGCGTAGCTCGCGCAGTAGTCGATGTCATCAACACTTCATATTATCGAGGCGGTCTAGGAGCGCAGGCGTACAAGCTATGAGCCAGTGGACACCCGAATGGCAACTACAAATCAATGGCGTTGATTACACCAACATAACGCTATCCACTTTGACAGTGGTATCGGGGCGCACTGACATTTATAGCCAGCCGCGTGCAGGATATGCCAGCATTGAAATCATCAATCTGAATCTGACTCCCATCACCATCGATGTCAATGATGGGCTTTCAATCAAGGTCAAAGATTCGACAGGAACTTATGTAGATTTATTTGGCGGCTTTGTCACCGATTCAAGTGTCGAAGTATCTAGCACTGGCACAGGCGGCATCAATGAGACTATCCGAGTCACAGCTTTAGGCGCTTTATCCAAACTGCCTAAGACTCTGACCGATGGCGTGCTATCAAAGGATTATGACGGCAATCAGATTTACACGATTCTAAGTGAAGCATTATTTAACACCTGGGCTGAAGTACCTGCCGCGCTTACCTGGGCAACCTATGACCCGACTACCACATGGGCAAATGCCGAGAATTCAGGGTTAGGCGAAATCGATAGGCCTGGCGATTATGAGCTGATGGCACGATCATCAAATGTCACAGATATTTATTCGCTGGTGTCTGCACTGGCCACATCAGGGCTGGGCTATCTATACGAAGATGCTCAAGGCCGAATCGGCTATGCAGACAGCACCCATCGCACCCAGTACCTTGCAGCTAACGGCTACACATCGGTAAGCGGCAACCATGCGCTATCGCGTGGAATCCGCACTATTCGCCGCCTGGGCGATTTGCGCAACAAGGTCACAATTCAATGGCGTTCAGGTGACACCACAGCTTTAAGCCAGGAGTCAATCGACCAATACGGCTCACAGGCAGACATCATCGCCACTACCTTGCACAATTCAGCTGATGCCACAGCACAGGCAAACTTCTATCTAGGTATTAGAGCCTGGCCACAGGATGTATTCGAGTCCATCACATTCAGCCTGGGCAATTCTGAAATCGATGACAGCGACCGCGATGCGCTTCTCAATGTGTTCATGGGCTTAGCCCTAGACATCACCGACCTGCCAGCGAATATGGTAAATGGTCGATTCCAGGGCTTTGTTGAAGGTTGGACATTCAGGGCAGGCTATAACCGCCTAGACCTGACATTAAATGTGTCACCTACCGCGTTTAGCTTGCAATCGATGCAATGGGATGATGTAAGTGTCGCGGAGACATGGAACACAATAAGTTCTACACTTGACTGGAATGAAGCCATTATCGTGGCATAAGGAGAAGAAATGCCAACTACTACTACAAACTTTGGGTGGACAGTTCCTTCGGATACTGACCTGGTCAAAGATGGCGCAGCTGCTATTCGCACCGCTTTAGGTGGGCCGGACACATCATTCGTTGATCTTAAGGGCGGTACTACTGGCCAGGTGCTATCAAAAGCATCGAATACAGATTTGGACTTTACCTGGACTGAACAGGATGACACCACACTTTCATTTAACGCACAGACAGGTACTACCTACACACTGGTAGCGGCAGACTTGGGCAAACTAGTCACCACATCAAATGCATCAGCGGTGACAGTAACAATCCCGCCATCAGTATTTGCAGCTGGCAACATCATCAATCTTCAATCAATCGGTGTCGGCTTGACTAGCTTGGCGCAAGGCGCTGGAGTCACAATTACATCGACAGGTGCAACTGCATCAGCTCCGACCTTGCGTGCCCGTTATTCAGCCTGCACAATTATCTGCACAGCTAGCAACACCTTCACAGTAGTGGGCGATATAAGCTAATGCCATTGATCCTGGGAATCGTTGCATCGGGCAACTACCCGCGTGTAACCAATAGTTATGAGTCTATTGCCACCCTTTCAGGTAATGGTTCGTCAACTACTTTATCATTTACTTCCATTCCATCTACTTACAAGCATTTGCAACTGCGTGGAGTCATTAGAGAATCTTCGGGCGGTGGCACAGGTGACACATTCTTAGGCTTACAAATCAACGGCGATACTGGTTCTAACTACGCTCTTCATTACATCATCGGCGATGGTGGTTCTGCTTCCGCAGCTGCGGGGGCTAGCCAAACAAGAGCCTATTCTGGCATTGGGGTTCAATCAGGTGCAACTGCCAGCATTGTAGGCGCACTGGTTATAGACATTTTAGATTATCAAAACACAAATAAAAATAAAACAGTTCGAGTATTGTCAGGCGATGACCGCAACGGAGCGGGTGCAATCGCTTTAATATCTGGCTTATGGCAATCAACCACAGCAATTAACAGAGTTGACGTATATTCTAAAGATGGTCAGCCATTATCGACTCTTTCAAAAGTTGCCCTTTACGGAATCAAAGGATAAATAAATGCCCGCAGGTTCTACTTACACGCCAATAGCCACTACCACGCTGGGAAGTGCGGCGGCTGATGTAACCTTTTCTGGTATTAGCGGAAGTTATACTGACTTGGTTCTTATTTCAAATTATGCTGGTTCTGTAAACGATGTTGGCTTTTTTCTAAGAGTTGGCAATAGTTCGTTAGACACAGGCACAAACTATTCTCGAACTGCTTTGAATGGAAATGGCACAACGGCGGCATCTACTCGCGAAAGCAGTCAAACCGCTATTAGCCTTGCTTACAATTACGGCAACTCAACAACTCTAAATAAGCCAAACTTCCAAATTATCAACCTAATGAACTATGCGAATACGACTACAAATAAAACTGTATTAATTCGTTCCAGAGGTACACGCGACAATGATGCTACCGATACAACGGCAATGGTTGGTTTATGGCGTAGCACTTCAGCAATCAATATAATTAGAATCTATCCTGCTTCGGGCAACATTCTTGCAGGTTCTACCTTTACCCTTTACGGAATTCAGGCGGCATAAAATGGCAAATACCTTTGAACTTATCGCTTCTTCTACTGTGGGTGCTGGTGGGGCGGCGAGTATTGATTTTTCATCTATACCTTCAACCTATACTGATTTGGTAGTGGTCTTATCTTCACGCTGCACACAATCAGGCAACAGCGCATGGTCGCATATTTATTTTAATGGCTCGAATACCAATCTTTCATCAAGGGCTTTGTATGGCTCAGGTTCCGCAACAGGTAACGCATCAAGCGCAGTAGCCCCAGTTTATTCAAGTTTTACAAATGCCGCTGGCGATACTGCAAACACTTTCAACAATGAAACACATTACATTCCCAACTATGCTGGGTCTAATTACAAGTCTTTCAATTCCGACAGCGTTACAGAAAATAACGCCACTTTAGCAGTTGCCGCGATTGGCAATGGTCTTTGGTCTAGCACCGCGGCAATTAATCAAGTAACGATTTATCCTGATTCTGGAAATTATGTTCAATACTCAACCGCCTACCTATATGGAGTAAAAAATGCCTAATCCAACACGAATCGAAATCAACTGCGAAACAGGCGAGGAAACAATTATTGAATTGACCGATGCCGAGGTTGCAGAGCTAGAAGCACAAGCGGCAATCGCTGAAGAAAAGCGCCAGGAAGCTGAAGCAGCCGAAGCCGCTAAGGCCGCAGCAGCCGCATCAGCCGTGGCAAAGCTCGAAGCCATCGGCCTCACCGCTGAAGAAATTGCAGCCCTACGCGGATGACATATCCAGTCGGCACAGCACCCCAGGCAATTGCAATTGCTTTGGGTGAAGTCGGTTATGTAGAAGTGCCTGATAACCTGACCAAATATGGGGAATTTACAAAAGCCAACGGCCTACCCTGGTGCGGTTCATTCTGCAACTGGGTGTTGGCACAAGCTGGAGTCAAAGCGCCATCAGTAGTTAGCACTGCAACAGGCGCACACAAATTTAAGGATTTAGGGCGATGGCATGAAATGCCACAGCTCGGCGATTTGGCGTTCATGGATTTTCCACATGACGGCGTGGATCGTATTAGCCATGTGGGCATAGTGGCAGGCATCGATAGCAAGGTCATCACCTGCATCGAGGGCAACACATCAGGAACTGGCGATCAACGCAATGGCGGCATGGTGATGATTAAGCAACGCACCATCGGCAAAGAGATCGTGGGATTTGGTCGGCCTAAGTATGTGCCATTTAAGGGTGAATATCCTGCGGTGGTTATCGAGGCTGCACCAAAGAAATCCATTCTGAAGAAGGAGAAGAAAAAGTGAATCAAATCAAACCAATGGCGGCCTCATGGGCGCGCTCATTCCTAGCAGCTGCGGTGGCCGTCTACATGGCTGGAGTCACCGACCCAAAGGCAATTGCGAGCGCAGGCCTTGCTGCCGTATTGCCAGTGATTCTGCGTTGGCTGAATCCAAATGACTTAAGTTTCGGTGTTAAGGGGAAGTGACCCGAAAGCTACGCCAGGTAGCCCTATGGTTATCGCTTTCGATAGGGCTATCTGCGTGTGGTCAATATGATGGATGGGTTAGGTATCCCTGCCAGGAATTCGAGAACTGGCAAAAGCCTGAATGTAATCCGCCGCAGTGCATTAGTACGGGAGTCTGCACTCAAGACCTTTATGGAGATGAAATTGACACCCAGGCAAAGCCGCAGGCTAAGCAATGAACAGCTTAAAGCCCGCCTCATTGTATTTATCGGCGTGTGCCTGGCACTTGTATTTGCCTTATCAGTCATGGGGATGCTGTACGCGCTGATATTTGTAACCCAGCCAGTTGGTGCACAAGCGCCCAACGATCGTGCGTTCATCGAGCTTCTGACCACATTGACAGTATTCCTCACAGGCGCACTGGGGTCGGTGTTGGCCTCAAATGGGTTGAAAGATAAGCCCGAAAAGCCAGCCGACACGCCCAACAGCACGCAGGAATCTTGACCTTGTCACCGCATTGCTTCACAGTATAGGCAGGGAGCGAAGCACAGTAGTTCCCTGAACGGGAGCAAATATGTACACAATCGGCGAAGTGGCGATGTGGATTCTTATCGCATCGACTATGGGCTTCACAATCGGTTACACAGTAGGGCTTAAAGAAGGCAAGCGCGAAGGATTCATCCGCGGAAAAATAGCTGCACGCAAGATTCGTGAGGTGCGATGATGGGATTCCTGGACAATTACGAAACAGTGAACATGAAGGTGCAACGCCTTCACGCCACATATCCGACCAACCGCATCGAGACATCAATCATTGACTGGTCTCCTGAAAAGGGATACATCCTCATAGAGTGCCGCATTTATCGTCATTATGAAGATGAGAAGCCAGCGGCCATCGATTACGCACATGGCATGGTGGGCGCATATAACCCGCAAATGAAAAGGTGGTATGTCGAGGATACAGTAAGCAGCGCCATTGGTAGAGCTTGCAGCGTGGTACTAGGTAGCGAGGAAAAGCCTAGCCGCGAAAATATGGAGCAGGTCGAGACCATGCCAAAAGCATTTGTCGAGGATGATCCTTGGGCTAAACCAATTTGGGAAGATGGCTTCACCACAGTCAAGGCAGCTGTAGAGCAAATTAAAGATGAGCTGGGCGGTGAGCTACAAGGTGAAGCGCCTATCTGTAAGCATGGCCACATGATTTGGAAGCAAGGCGAAAAGAATGGAAAAGCCTGGGGCGGTTATTTATGCACTGAAAAAACCAAAGCCCAGCAATGTCCACCGCAGTGGATGGTGCTAGGCAGCGATGGTAAGTGGAAGCAGCGTATCTGATATGGGTGAATTATTTATTCAGCACCCTAGTGGGCGCTCAACCCGTTATCTGATTGATGGTTCAGTCATCGAGCAGATAAAAGGTCTGACTATTGATTGGTGCGATAAGTGCGACAAATGGAAGCCGTTAGAAGGCGGTCATTATCTACAAGCTGACGGCCTAGCGATGATTTGGCTTTGCAAGGAGTGCAAATGATTCCAATTCAGATAGATAACGCCACGCAGGTAGCAATCACAAAGGCCGGACTTCGTAGAGCAATAGACTACATTCCTCAATGGGAAGGCGTGACTGTCAAACGGAATTATCAGAATGACAGAGAGCGGCTTAACTTCCCAGCTTTTGT
>JACCDX011741189.1_pt1 | contig 15475 bp, 19 predicted proteins | sample 7449681 | NCBI WGS metagenome assembly JACCDX01 (sample SAMN15323450, study PRJNA562643) | freshwater metagenome | isolation source: river surface water | place: USA:Blue River Watershed | collected 2017-08-18 | reverse complement strand
GTTAAGTCAGATGGATGAAAAGTTTAAAGTTTAAAAAGTTTAATTGAATAATAATAAATAATTTATATTATTTATTATTAAAAATGACCTTACTTGATTATCTTAAATCTAATTGGGAAGGAGTTCCTATATATTTTAACACTGTGAAGTTTGATGATTATTTTATAAATATTGTTCCTTTTATGCTTGGAAATAAAGTCATAAAATATGACGAAGATAAAAATTATAATAACGAAGGTGACTTGTTTATAACCGATAATACCCTTTTAATAGAGAAGGCAAAGAGGGAAAACTTCAGTATAATTATAATCGGAGATTACCCTGAAGGAGTTGAGGTTTCTAAAAATATTAGATTAATTTCATCTTTTAATAAACCGGTAATTGACAAAGAAGAACCTTTGGTCTTATTTGAACCTTATAAGTTATTTTTGAAAATGTCAGGGTTTGAAAACGCTAAATTATTTAACTTTGATGAAGCGGTTCAATTTGTTCCAATACAACCACCATCACCTCCACCGCCTTTGAGAAAGGTTGAAGAAAAGAAATTTATACCAACAACAGCACCACCACCTCCACCACCTTTAAGAAAGGTTGAACCGGCTCCATCCTCAGGACAAGAGAAGAAGTTTGTTCAAACAACATTACCACCACCTCCACCACCTTTAAGAAAGGTTGAACCGGCTCCGTCCTCAGGACAAGAGAAAAGTGATATATTAAATCCACCTATAATACCAGAGGATTTAGATGTTAATGGTAAAAACTTAAAACTATTAAATGACAAGTTATTTGGAGGAACAAAGATAAGAGTTTTACAGAAGGTTATAAAAGAATTACCTTATGAAGAGATAGTTTATGCTGGTCCTGATAGTGGAATGGCGCAGATAGCTATTGGAGCAGTTGCTAAGAAATATGGGAAGAAAGCAACTATGTTTGTGAATACTCCAACTATTGTTAGAATGTTGCCTCCATTAGTCAGTTTTGGGCAAAGTCATTTGGGTATAAAGTATGACTTTGTTAAAGGATCAAAACATAGAACTTTATATGAAACTAATGAAGCTGCTAAAAAATATGTTAGCGAAGACCCTAAAAATAGAATATTATTACCATTTGGATTAAAGGATGAAAAAACAATTTCTGAATTTGCTGGTATATTAAAAGATGCAATAAAGGATATACCACAACCAAAAAGAATGTGGATGGTTGCAGGATCAGGAATGATATTAGAAGTATTTCACCGTATATGGCCTAATACAAAGTATATGGTAGTTCAAGTAGGTAAAAGTGTAGATCCAAAATCATTGCTTCATAATGGGATTAAAGATGAATTATTCATAGCACCAGAAAGATTTCAAGATATGGCACAAATACAACCACCATATGAAACTATAGGTTGGTATGATGCTAAACTTTGGAGATTTGTTTTACAAGGGGCTCAAGAAGGTGATTATATATGGAATGTTGCAACATTCCCAGATTTATCAGGATTGCATAGATTTTTGATAGATGACGTTTATCCAAAGAGTGTAAAATATGACGAGAAGGGAGAACCTATAAACGATCCGACATCTCCTTATTTTGATCCATCCAGACCAGGAGTTGAAATTAAAGGTTATTATTCTTCTGTGTTTGAAAATAATGATAATATACCACCATCTCCAACAGTTGCTTTAATGAAGCTTAATAAAGATTTTGAAGATTTTTCTTTGGATGAACCTAAGTTTGTTCCAACGGCGCCACCTCCACCACCACCACCGTTTAAACCTCAAGCTAAATTTATACCAACAACAGCACCACCGCCACCACCACCTTTAAGAAAAGTTCCGGAAGAAAAGAAGGAACAAAAGCCTAAATCTAGGTTTCCATTTGTTCCTTTCGTAAAGGGAGGAATGTTAGAAGACACTAAGGATGAATTCAAGCGCGCAAATATAATAAAGATAAGAAATAATGAATATGAATATTTCCCTAAAAGAAAGGATGAATATATGTATACAGATGTTTCTCTTTATAGTTCAGCTGATGTCTCACATTCATTAAAGACTGCTGAATTGGTTTCAAAATATTATGACATAAGTAATAAGACTTTGACCGAAGCTAGTGCTTGTATTGGTGGAAATTCTTGGTCTTTTGCAGATAAAGTAAAGAATATAAACTTGACTGAGATAGACAAGAATAACTTTAAGGCATTAAAACATAATATGGGTGTCGTGTTTAACAAAGACCCTGGGTCTTTTAATAAAGACACCGTAAATAATACATTAGAATATAAAGGTGGAAAGACTATGAATTTTTATAATGATAACTATATAAAGATAAGGGATAAAGTAGGAGGTGATATAATCTTTTATGATCCGCCTTGGGGAGGAGTTGATTATAAGAATGAACCACAAGTAGGATATTCTTATGAAGGTAAATTCTATAATTTAGAAGATATGGCAAAGAAGTCTTTTTATAAGGTTCCTCCTGAATTAATAGTCTTTAGAGTGCCTATTAGCTCAAATATTTTAGACAGTGATTATAAGTATCAAACTACTGTTGTTTTCAATGATTTATACGGTAAGCCTATATATAAGCTTATATTTTTAAGCGATATAAAAGGGGCTGATTTACCAAGTGATGTAAAGGTAAAGAGAATAAATTACAAAAAGATAGAATATGAGCTTGTTTAAAAAGGACTCATCGCGCTTTGCGCTCCGAACACCTTAGGTGTGAGAGGCACAGGTTACAAAGGATTATCAACAACCCAGTTTAATTCTTTCTCATAGAGTGTGTTATTAATTATTTCCATATTTTTAAGAGTATTCTCATCTTTAAAAATACCATCTTCGTTAGGGATGGTAGTATAATTAAATTGTTTTGAGAATGGGCTATTACTTACCCTTCTTGGTATGTTTTTATATTTAAAATAATATGAAAATATATGGTCGTCGTGCATAGGTATAGACTTGTCTTTAGCACAAGCATCTACAAACATATCAATCCATTTAAATAAGGCTTGTTTATCTATTAAATATACTGGATATAAAACACCCCTGTATCCTCCCACAATATCAATTTCAAAATAACTATAATCTTCAGGGAGCATTTCAGCGTGAAAAAACTTTTGTTGTCTCGCCCCCGATAAAGCATAAACAGCATTTCTATCTTTTTCGTGGGCTAATAATAAGGTTTCAATTGTCTTTTCATACAATGGAGTATCATCATCAAAAGTAAAGATAAAATCTTCAGGATTGCATTTATGAAATCTAAGGGGAGTTATAATCTTGAGCGTTGGACCTATGTCATTTTCGTATATAATAAGCTTGTTATTTATTTCATAAGTATCGAGATAAGATTTAAGGGACAAAAAATCAGGATATAGTTTTTTAGAGCGTGGATAATACTTGCTAACAGAAACGTATAAAATATCGGGTTTAAGAGACTGGCTTTTTAAGTTTTCAAGAACAGTAATAAGAGAGTTTAATCTGTCTGGAATAGAGCATATAGAAGCGATAATCATTTTTTATAATAGAGTAGGTATCTTAAAATGTAATTTTATTTTTTCTTTTTTATAATATAAAAAATGTTTATGGAAACAATTCGCGACAAGTATAAGGAATATAATGATCTTAGAGGTGAAATAATGATCTTAGGGGACAGTTGTCCTAGAGAAATGAATAGTGCTTTAAATAAAACATTAATAGCACTTTTATTCTTGGTTTTAGTTTATTTAATAGTCTTTATGGTTGCTTTATATTATGCCTTCAAATGTAGTATTATTCAACAATGGGGTGCTTATGTTCCTATCTTATTAGTCATAGCTATGATGATGCCTACTATTGGAGGTTTCGTAACAGTTGGTTTAGTCGTATATGGAGCTCTTAACTGTGGAAGTATTTGTGACGTTCCAGGGAGCTTCAAAAGAGCTTTAGTTTAAATCGTTTAATTGATTTATTTGATTTAAAAACTATTTTACTTATATATAAGTAAAATGGAACCTATTTTAACAGACGAACGCACTAGATTATACCCTATCCAATACCCTGATATCTGGGATATGTATAAAAAGCAATTTGCAGCTTTCTGGTCCGTTGAAGAAGTATCTTTAGTGGATGACTTAGACCATTGGAAAAAACTTGACGATGATGAAAAACATTTTATTCTAATGATTTTAGGCTTCTTTGCAAACAGTGATTTTATCGTAAATGAAAATCTTGATGAAAATTTCGTGGAACAAATCAAGGTCCCAGAACTAAAAATGCTTTATCACTATCAAGAGATGATGGAAGATATTCATAGTCAAATGTATCAGGTCTTAATAGATACACTAGTTTCTGAGGAGGAAACAAAGGATAAATTATTTAATTCAGTAAAGGACATTGAATGTATTAAAAAGAAGGCAGAATGGGCTCGTAAATGGATTAAAGAAGGCTCCTTCGTCCAAAGGCTTGTTGCATTCAGTATTGTTGAGGGTATTTTCTTTAGTGCTTCTTTCTGTAGTATTTTCTGGCTTAAAAAACAAGGATTAATGCCAGGGTTATGTCAGTCTAATGAACTTATTAGTAGAGATGAGGGTATGCATCGTGATACTGCTGTTATGGTATATAGAAATCATATTAATAACAAGCTCGAAAATGAAGTTATCATTGATATGATAAAAGATGCGGTTGAAGTTGAAAAGGAGTTTGTAAGGGACAGTTTACCTTATAATTTAAAGGGTATGAATAAAAAACTAATGTGTGATTATGTCGAGTATGTTGCAGATCATTTAAGTAATGAATTAATTGGAGGGAGAATTTATAAGAGAGAAAATCCATTTCCGTGGATGAGTTTAATCAGCTTAGAAAATAAGGGAAATTTCTTCGAACGTAAAGTCACAAATTATGCTAAACAAACAGTCTTAAGTAAAAAAGAGGAAAATGAAATCTCATTTGACGCAGAGTTTTAATTTTTTTATAATAAGTTATAAAAAAATTGTTCTTCGAACGGAGCTCCTTTGGAGCGGTTACCGGACCCAATCGCTATAAAAGAGCTCAGCGCAAAGTGCAGGCCCCGGATTGTGCTTTGCACGGAGCAACCTACGGTTGCGGTTACCAATTAAATTCGTCCATCATTTCTTTTTGTGTTTCTTTTAATTTTTCAAGACTTACATTAACCTGAAAACCAAGTTTTCCTCTTATATAAGTAATGAGATCAATTGTATTAATAACCTGAGGTGTTTTTAATAAACTGCTACTAAAATTAAATACACCATTATATAAGGCTACATTCACGTCATTAAAATTATTTGTTCTAAGAAATACTTTTGACGGGTCAGCTATACTTAATAATTCATTTGATAAATCACTTACTTCTACATAGTCAGGTTCTGTGTATTTATATAAAGATACTTTATTAGATGGTAAAATGAGCTTTATTGTCATACCTAATTGTTTTGCTATTATTTTATGCTTTAAAAAGTCATCAATATTTTTTTCGTCTTTTAACTCATAAACAAGCTGTTCTATAGTTGGATGAATACTCTGACGACAAGCCACATTCTTAATTGTATTTTCAACCTCCATAACAAGGGCAGAACGAGATGCGTTAACTGTACGGTTAATATTAAACAGAACATCTCTTGTTCCAAAAAGAACACTATCATCTTTCCTGAAAGAACCAATTTCTATATTTTTAATACCACTTTCATAAATTTTATTAATAAAATATGCCCTTCTATACAAGTCAATATACTTGTTTCTAATTAACATACTTGTTGCAGGGGAAATTTCATTTATTATTGGTCTTATAACTGACATCTTTATATTATACCTCTTTTTACTTTAACATTTATTTTAAAAGTTTAAAAAGTTCATAAGCATTATCATTTATAAAAGGATATCTTATGCTTAACTCAAGCAACTTTTCATAAGGTTTTGTAAAATTATATAATATATCTGGACTAAAGTTAAACAACTTAAAGTCAAGGTATTCCATAAAATTTAAAATAGCCATTCTTATATCCTCTAAAAAATATTCTTTATTATATTTTATTTGAAGGATTTTCTTAATATAAGTTCCCCTCACTAATTCCCCTTTCATTATTGAGCTTGATATAAACATTGAAATTATAGCATATAACTTTGGATCATCTATTTCTCCCTTTGTTCTTATAATAAACCTGTCAAATAACATCAAAGAATGTCCTATCGTTTCCTCTCCAAAATCTTTTATTTGATATGCCACGCTAAATATAGTCTCAATACATTCCGCTCTGGCTTTTAAATTTAAGTTTATTAAATTAACTTCATTATAAGGTATAAGTGATGAAACTACTTTTACTTCTTTTGTTTTAGGCACATTACATTCAAATAGTTTTACAATTTCTTGAATATTTCTCTCGTCTGGATCTACCTTTAATAAATATATTAAATATAACTGTATTTCCTTGTCTTTAATCGTATGCAGAATAAAATTATTTATATTTGCTGTTTTTATGGTTGAATAAAAGGTTACAATAAAGTCTTTTGCTTTATCAAATAAATCAGTGTTTCGGGTATAGGCATATTCTAAAAATGTTTCCGTGTTTGTTTTGTTAATTTTCAAGTAGTCAAACAAGGCAGAAATAAAACATTTCCGAGTGCAAAATTCATACATAATTACACCTAAACTCCACCAATCATTTGTAATAGAATGTTTTTCAAAAATTAGTTCTTCGGGGGAAACATAAAATATAGTGCATCGTTGGTAAGGATTTTTAAGGTATCTTGAGTGATAAAAACAAACACTTCCATAGTCAATTATTTTTATATTATTATCCTTATCTACAAGTATATTACTCGGTTTTAAATCTCCGTGGCTCATATTAGACTTATATAACGCGTAAACTCCATTTATTATTTGTTTAAAAATGTGCTTGAAAGTGTCCCTTGTGGTATAATGAATATTATGTAGGGGAACTCCATAGTTTTTCATATGAATATAACTATAAGGTTCTATAAAGCTTATTTTAGAGGGAATAGGAATACACGAGGGAAGTTCAGGGAGGATTATTGAACTCGTGAAGCTTTCAGTTGATTTATCCATTAATAGCTTATAAAAAGAGAGTTCTCTTATGTTATTTTCTATTATACTAAACTCATCTTCATTCTCGGCTATAACTTTAATTCTCTTATATACGGTGGTGTCATCTACTGAATATACTTTTCCAAAAGTCCCTTGTCCGAGTAGGTTGGCCCCTGGACCAGTAAGAGACACTTTCAAGATAGGTATATGATTGTCGTTCATTTAAAATTTATTTTTTAAAAAGAAATTATTTTCTTATTTAAACAGTAAAAATGGAACGCGAACACTTAATTATTATTGCTCTTATTTTAGTCGCATTATATATGATGAACAACTCATCAAAAGATAAAGTTGCAGGTATTGGTCCAGCTGGTAGAATTAGATATGAAGGTGATTTACCACCATCTGATATGCTTGGTCCTCCAGGCCCAAGTTATATCCGCACACGTGAAGGATTTTATGCTGAAAATGATTTTGGAGGAGGTTCATACCATATCCGTCTCGGAGACAGAGATTGGGGACACTCTCAACATGTTAAACAACACATCAGACACAACAACAGAAACAATATGTTCTCAGGTATGATGGAAGGTTGTGGTTCTACTATACCGCCATCTAAACATATTGAAACTTTCAGATTTGCTTGTGAACCAGGTTCTGACCAAAGAGATTGTGCTTAAATATATTTAATTTTACTACCTTAATATCATATATAAATATGTTATTAAGAATTTTTACCTTGTAAACTAACTTTCTCTTCTACTTTAAAAATATCAGGGAATTTATCCTTGACATCAGCTATTTTATAGTTGATAGTGTCAACAAGGGTCTCTATATTACAGTAAAAATGTTTATCTTCTTTATAGGTCTTTTGTATGTTGTTTAACCCTTTTATTGCTTTATACATATCTTCGACTATGTTCTTACACATAAGTCGTTCTCCTACTTTTTCACTCTTACTGTAAGCATAAATTATTTCGAAGGAACGGTCAATAACGGAATTTAAAAAAGCATATGTGGTTGCTCTTCCATCACCCTGAATAAGGCGTTTTATAGGTGTGAATATATTATTAGTCTCAACTTGAAGGTTTTTAATATCAATCTTTTCACCCTCTTGAAATGTCCCGATGAATTTAAGTTTGATGATAACATCTTTATGACTGTCTATAAGACTTATTCTACTCTTGTCAGTAGATAATATAAGTTTTAGTGTTTGAAGCATCTTCTATATATTTAAGGATTATTTTAAACTAAAATTCCAAGGTTTTGTGCTTTTACTCTTATATAATTTTCTATCTCGTCAGGCTTAACTAGATATGGAACGACAATTAATCGAACACCTTGCTCCTCGCACCTTTGTTCTTTTAATTTATCGCGATAAAGTTGTTCTTCAAAATCCTTCTGTCCGTTTCTGTGATAATATGGGCTGAATTTATAGTGTTGTATTCCGTTATATTCTATGCCTAATTTAAGATCATCATTATACATATCTATTTCCATATTTTTACCTGTTTTATCATTCTTAAGGAAGTCTGGTCTTATCTTGTGAAAAGGTTTTTTGAATAATCGTTCTGCAACTTCTTTACATATTCTTTCACCTTTACTTTCAGACTTTCTTTGGGAGGGAATGTAAAGAGCTTTTTGCGAGTGAATTAGAGGGTTATCATCAGAGTATATTTCAATTAGACCTTCTTCGAATAGTTCAGGCTTAGAAAAGTGGACATAAAGTATGGCTGCAAAGAAGATGAGAAAGATGAGTATGACAACATATACACCATATTTATTCCACCATTGTGATAGAGATATTTTCCTTGCCATTTTATAAAATAAAAAGGTTTTTTTCTTTTTTATTTTATAAAAAATAAAAAAATGGTATTTACATATGAAGAACATATTAGCAAGTTAGAAAAGGGCAATTCTGCCGATAGTATAGACGATTATTTCTATATTAAAAGTTCAAGAAGTAATTCCCCTTCAAATAATCGTTTCGAAGACATTGCTTTTAATCTTTTGTCTAAGCTCAAAAAATCATCTCCAAATAGTTCACCTAAACCATCTCCTAATGCATCCCCTAAATTTTATTAAATGAGCTTACTTGACCCATAAACTATAAGAACAACCAATACGACTATAATAACCTTAGTTATATTATCATTTTTACTTACTTTGTAGATGGTAGATTGTGAGCTTTGAGTAAAGAGTAAATACATAAATACTGCACCAATTAAAAAGAGCTTTACTTCTCTAGGGATAAGTTCAGGTTCTTTAGGGGAGAATATTGAGTTTATTAATTCTTGGTCTGCTGAGAGGGTTTCATCTCTATCAACAGGAACATCTTTAATTGGATCACCGAACGACATTTATAATGTTGAAAACAAAATATTTAACCTTCGTATTCTATTTTAGAAAATTTTACTTTAAAGTATAAAATCATCATAATAAAATGTCCAATTATGATGATGATGACGACCGTGTTGCGGATGATGTTGAGGAATATGAAATTTCAAATCTTTTATCTTTTTTCAAAAAAAACAATATAGGAGTAAACGGTATTTTTACGTTTGAAGGAAGAACTGTCTTCTTATTTATCCAGTATCTTTCAACCGGTATTGACTTCTTTATTTATATTCCTTCCAAGTTTGTTATAAAGCCTGATAATAGCGTTAAAAATTATCTTCACGTTAATATGAAAGTAGATGAGGATGAAGAAGCGTCAACTGATAAAGTAAGTATTTTTACAAATAAATCAACACCAGATATGTTAAATATTTCAAAGGAAAGTTTACAACGATTTGTGCCTTTATTTGAAGAGAGTGTTTATAAGTTAGTTTATATCAATAAAGAAGGGTTAAGTTATATTAATAGATATAATGAGGTGGATAAATTCTCCTTTACAAATCCATTCAATAAAAATGGATACTTCTTTATGACTGATTTAGAGAACTTTTATAAAGAAAGTTCTAACCTTGAAAAGAACCTATTAAGTCAAGAAACTTTATTATTTACAAAGATAAATAATGCGTTTGATGGTCAGCTTCCAAACTTGTATAAAATTTTAACAGATATTAGCGTTGAAGCAAAGAAGTATTCTGGTAAAACTGAAAACGACTTATATAACACTAGAATTAAGAAGATAAACACAATCATTGAAAAGAATAAAAAAGATGGTAAAAGTAATACTGAATGTATTAACGTTATGTCTAATGTTCGTTCTCATAATTTAAAGACTATTTTCTATATGGAAAAGGTAATTCAGTTTTTGAAGGAGATTAAAGAGATGAAAGATAATTAAATAAAAGGAGCTAACGCGGAAAAGGAGAGAAAATGAATATTGAAGATATACCTATTATGGCTACAACTATAGCTGTAATTTCAAGATTTATTTTTATGTGGTTATTATACGTGAATAAAAGCACAAATACTTACTCTTTAACTTTCTGTATTCTATCAATAATTTCGTCTTCGATGTGGCTTAATTATTCAATCACCATAAATAACATTTCATTGGTATATCGAAGCGCTACGGAGATAGGTTTGTTAGGAATATCTATGATGTATATAATAAGGAATAAAATTAAGAGTAGAAAAGAGACACTTCCGCTTAACTCTTAAAAACAACATATTTTTAATTTTATTTTTTTTCTTGAAGACATAATAAAAATGGCACAACATATTAGAAATAAACCAGAAAATAAACCTGTGATGGGACAACATATTAGACAAATGCCTAACGGTAAGGAAGATTTCAAGCATATGATTTCCTCTCAAATGCAACGTATTAGATCATCCCCAAAGATGATGTTTGGAACAATCCTCTTAATTATTCTTTTTGTAGTCTTAGCTTTAGCTGCACTCCACTACTTTAGAGTTATCACTTTACCAATTACATTTATCCCACAAAAAGGTTTCCCAGCACCAGCATCCCACTTACAATATTTCTTCTTTTAATTTATTTTCTCCTTATGATTATAAATGAGTGATGAACTTACAAGAAAATCACAAGAATGCTCTTTGAAACATACAACAACCAAAGGATACCTTGAATGTGTAAATGAAGGCCTTTCTGACCCTTATACTGTCGGATATGAACAAATGCGTCCAGCTCCATCTAATAGTATAGGTGGAATAATGGGGTTCATAGCTGTAATAGTTATAATCATCATTATATACTTATCAGTAAAGGCAAAGGCAAATCCTTTTGATTTAATAATGTCTTTTTTTAGATAATTTATTTTCTTTTATATAAAATAAATTATGTCCAGACCATTAAACCCTGAAGAAAAATGCACTGAATATTCAGTGTCTTCTGAAGACTATTTTAGATGTTTGAAAAGAAGTAATATCCAGCTATTTGGTATTAACGGAATATATACACGTATGACGCCAACACAAGCTATGAATAGAGCTGTAAGTCTTATCTTAGTATTATTGTTCTTACATTATATTAAGGTTATAACCTTACCGCTTAAGTTTATCCCACAAATGAAATAATTTTTTTTAACAGTTTACGCGGAAGAAGTTCCACGATAATAAACTCTTAAAAAAGTAAAAGTTAAAGAATATGCGTTAAAGTTATTAATAAGAGAATGGAGGAAGATGATATACTTCATATACACGAGAAAATATTAAAGTATTTCTCGGTTGAAAATGAGAACAATACTGTGTATATTAAACTAATGCAAACATTGTTATGGCAAGCCTTAAATTGCACTGTTCCATACGGTATAACTACTGAAAAAGAATACCTTGAAGGGATGATGAAAAAATATGAACCGATATTTAAGTCTTTGGGTATGGTTGAAAAAACAAAAAAGAAAAAAGTAGAGGAAATCACCTACAGGGAATATAAAAATTTACACGAGTTCATAATAAGCCTTGATAATCACTTAACAAATCTAACATCAGAAATAGAAATGTATAGTTTTAAGACTATGCACATCCTTGAAAAATATAAATATGAACTTGAAAAACCTCAAGTATCAACCTTTAGAGGAACTAGTGAAAAATCAAATAATAACGACCTACAAGATATAATATTAGAGTTTAATTCTATACTGGAAGAACTAAAAGAAAAAAATATAGTATTCTATTCAGAGCGTTTATCTTATTATTTAAAAAAGTATAGAATGAATACAGTTTACACTGTATATAATCCGTTTGAAGACAATAAAATTACAGTTAAAAAGAAGAAGAGAAATTTTTATTGTAAATGTTTTGAAAAAGGGGAAGATGCAACCGGTAATATTATATGTAAAAATTGTGGCAAAATATATAATGAATTAGAAGACACCGTAAACTATAATGATTATTCAAGGGTAAATATAACACAAAGATATCATTATGAAAAAAGATGCCACTTTAGAGACACAATAAATCAATATCAAGGAAAACAGAATAAATATATCCCACAAAAAGTATATGATGATATAAAGTATATGATTGAGATGCACGGACTAGACTTAAATAAGGTGACTATAAAACATATTGGAAATTTCCTTTCAGAAACAAAAAATTCAAAATATTACGAAGATAAACAGCTTATATATAGTGTGATTACCAAAAAGGAAAAACCAGATATAAGCAAATACGAGAAAAAACTTTTTGAAGACTTTGAAAAACTAGTTGAAGTCTTCCTTAAAATTAAAGGTGATAGAAAAAACTTTCTTCACGCTCATTATGTCCTTACTCAACTACTTTTTAGACAAGGGGTAAAATTACCCGAAAATTCATTGAACAGTTTAAGAACACCTGCTCGTCTACGAGAACACGATGATATCTATCAAAAATGTTGTGATCTTCTTGGGTGGAATTTTAAGCCATTAGCCTAATTATATACTTGTATTTAGGTTGTAAAGCGTCAAGGTTTATTCTAAGCCAGTTTCTCAAGTTAATAGCAATATGCTCTATTGAATACCCTCCTAGTATTTTATCCGTTATATAGCTTATTTCTATAGTCTCTTCATCTTCTAATTTATCCCAAAAATCTTTTATTGAGTTGAAAAATTCCATAGAAGAAACTCCTGGTTTTCCCCCATATTTTAAGTATGTGTCAAATAATGTTATTATCCATCTTGTTCCTTCCTCTGTATTTTCTTTATTTGACGGAGTGTATATAACAGGCTGATTTATACTTTGTTCTTTAAACTCTTCTAAACTCTCTTCAAGGTCCTCTATATTTTGAAGTATATTATTTAAGGTTATTCTTAAGACCTCGATATTTTGTTTTAAAAATTTTTCACTCTTTTTTACTTTTTGTCTAATATAATCGTGTCTATATTTTACCATCAAAAGTGTGTTTTTAAAAAATGTTATCTTATTTATGATATAATTCATTTGATATGTATTTAAGGTTATAGTTAACCCTAAACTAATGTGCAATACATTACGCAAACTAGTATAATTTATTGGGGGTTGAGTTAAGATAGAATTTATTGTTTGACAAATAAAGTAAAATTCATCCTCTAATGACATTGGAGGACTATCCTCTAATGTGTTTTCCATTTTATACTATAACTAAAATATTTCTTTATATTTTTTCATTAATTTTAATATCGCTGCTTCTTTTGCCTTTGCTTCTACCTCTATGTTAATACTGGTATTATATCTTTCTGGAACATCTAAAAGATGCTGTGGAATAACCTCAATAAAGTCTGAGTGAGCTCCCACGTTCTTTCCAGGCGCTTGTTCTGATATATGGAATACTGGAGGCAATCCTTGCCAAGTTTCTACAATCTCATCCATCATATCTTCAATGTCCTCTTCTAAATCATTCTTGTTATAATGACAGTGATAACAAGTATGATGGTGAGTATCATAAATCATAGGGATCTTACAAGCTTGTGCTATAGTCAAACAATCTCTGACTGAATAACACTTTTCATCATTTTCTATAGCTAATCTATCCCTGACTTTACGCGGTAAATCATCAAACTGTTCTATCCATCGTCTTGTTGATGCTTCTTTATCTCCGTAGACACCGCCTCCGTGAACACACAAAATACCAGTGCTGTCAATATCCATATAGTCAAGAATATCCGCGTGCATACTAAGGTCATCAACAGTATGTTGATAGACATCAGGATTTTTTGCACCAACCTGGTTAAATTGACCCGGATGCATTGTAATACGGTGATTTTTTCTACTACAGTAATCACCGGCTTTTCTCAAAGCATCAATAGCAAAGTCCATAGAATAAGGTTCAGTTTCCTTATCAGTAAAGTGTGGAAATATTTCAGAGGACAATCTAAGGTGATGAATATTATTTTCAATATTCCAATCTACAAGAGTAGTAATATCTGCAATGTTAGCAAGAGCCATTTCTTTTGCACGTTCTACGGTAAAGGTTCTACGAGGAGTTCCACGACTACAAAATACTTCTACATTTTTACGGGAACCGACAGGCTTATATTTTCTCAAAGAGTTGTTGATACAACAAAGACCTAATTGGACTTGACCTTTAGGTTGAGAAATACGTTTGTGTTGAATGTTAGTTGAATTCATTGTGAATTATTTAAAGATACTTTTATCTTGAAATAATTATTTTTTTTCAATTAAATAAATTTTATCGCGATAAAATTTAATAAACGTCTCTGTTTTGAGGGCTATAATCACTTTGGTCGTGCATACTGACAAAACCTTCCTTCTTAGCAGGCTTTCTCATAAAGATAAGATATAAGGCAACTAAGACAATAGCTAAGTGTAAATTAGACATCTTTTAATATTAGGAAAAGATAAAAAAATTAAAAATCATCTAATCCTTCCACCTCAAGTTCTGGTATCTCTTCAAGATCAGGTATATCCTCATCTATTTCAATATCAGGTATATCCACCTGCGGTTCCTCTTCATCACCCAAGGCACCAGATTCCGCATCACTTTGAACCGGTTCTGCGTCTGTTGATTTTAAGTATTCTTTTATAAACTTCTTTATAAGCTGTTTATCGACTTTTTTACCAAAGACTTTTCTAACCTTCTTTACAACATCTTTTTTAGTGGTAACTGTGAGATCACTATTTTTCATAATTTTAAATACTTCATCTCTAATTTGACCATCTAAACTCTCGTTAAAAGCTTGTGGTTCATTTTCAACCTCTAATTCTGCTATTTCATCAACCCCTTCTACCGCTTCAGATTCTTCACCCTCTACTTCAATATCAGGGATATCATCAGGGTTAACTTCTACTACAGTTTTAGCACCTAATCCCGCAAGCTTACGGAATAATCTTTTACTGACATCATTAACAGTTATAGCAATAGAGGTAATTCCACTTGGTGCTTCATATATTTCTTTTTTAGGTGCATTGAGCTCATCAATCTGTTTTTGTATTTCCGCAATCTCTTCTTGGGGTTTATTTTCATCTTTTGCAAGTTGAAGTTTTACCATAAGTTCTTGTACTGCTTCTGGTATAGGTTTATTTTTTTTTAATATTGAAGGGACCTCCATACTTTGACAACCGT
>JACCDX011517229.1_pt1 | contig 15478 bp, 14 predicted proteins | sample 7449681 | NCBI WGS metagenome assembly JACCDX01 (sample SAMN15323450, study PRJNA562643) | freshwater metagenome | isolation source: river surface water | place: USA:Blue River Watershed | collected 2017-08-18 | reverse complement strand
CTTGTTGAGTGGAAATGATACAATGTCATACTTGGCAGTCGAACCGTACTTATGAATGAATGAATTGGCCTCTTCTTGCGAATTGACTACATCGTAAACAATCATTGCATGTTCAAGGTCCGGCTTGATGTTATAAATATTCCGAGTAGCATCGCGCATCTTCTCATAGTTGATCTCATAGAACGATGTAAATCGACAATGTGTATCATTGGGTGGAATGTTATCGTACACGGCAGCGGTTCCCTTTAGTTCTTCAAGATCAACGCGTTCTGGATCCTCATCATTTGGTTGTTGCCCTTCCTGCGCGTGCTTGGATTCATCGAACTTAAATAGCCACTCAAGGAAACGATTGATTACATGGCGCTCTTGGTTGGATTGTTCCTCAATCGCCTTTTCCAACGCGTCCGCATACTTACTATTGTTGAAAATCATCTCTGGCTTAGATAGCTCTTCAAAACGTTCATTAGCTAACTTGCCGACTTCCAATAGGTCATCTTCAGTGAGTGCTGCTTCCATATCAGGATATAAAGTAGCCTCTCCTTCTGGGAAACGCTCGGCATACATTTTTGCAACTTCTTCATTATATAAAATGGATGTATTATAGTCCTCTGGAAGCTTCTTAGCTTTCGCCTCCTCATAGAACGTTTCCTTGTTGGGTGGGTTAGTCAACTCCTCCTCACCTACAGTAAACTCCTCCTTCATCTGATATAAGAATTCAACCATTGTTGTAGTAATTAGTTTCTTGAGATATCGTTCACGAAGGTTACTCACTGAGCCAATAACGATTTTATCAGATGACGCAGTGCCTAGCGCCTTATATGGTTGCGCTTCGCCAAAGAGCGCATCAAGTTGCTCTTCCGAAAGCTCAGCAATCTTATCGTTGACGGCATCAATATTGCCTGAACTGATCTCATCGATCAGTGACTGGAATAGTTCCTTACTCATATCAAAATATCAATTGATTCGAACAGTTGAACTCGAAGTATCTAGTATATTCAATTGACAATGTATCGAATATATACGTTCATTTACATTTACATATGATCAATAATGTCGACGACCAATACTTCGTTCGAGCATGTACTTCATAATTTGCAGGAGAGAGACCGAATCATTGATGAAAGCAAAGTAATTTTAGATAAATTGATTAATCAATTTACTACAAATGCCACAGAGCATACCACCATTAATACATTAGGATACATCAATAGACGCGTTAATGATATTTATGACGCGTATAAGCAAACAATGGAGCGATTTAGTATTGGTATTATCACATTTGTGTCGGATTACTATTCGATTGTAGATCAGCATTCGGATCAATTCCATTCTAAGTATCTCCATACATACTCTGGTCATCGTGGACATTATTCTCCAATTACTAACAATAATAATTCTTCGTCGTTTAATATCAACGAGTTGATCGACATCTTTATTGAACATTGCTATGATTTGAAGAAGTTTAAGCTCCATACAGGATCATCACATTTACGAAGATCTAAGGAACGCACCTGGGCGGTATATCAAAAGTTATCTAATTTCATTGCTTCTGAATCGATATATGATCAATCGGATTTATTGATATACGAAATCGATACGATCCTAAATGGCTTAGTTGCCCTAGTACAGAAAGTCCAAACGAATAAGGACAATAATCAGAATAGCATACTAGATTTGTTAAGTAAACTTAGATACCTGATTAATCAATTCAATAACATTAAGCTTGACTTCAAGCCCTCTGAAGAAATAGTAGATTATTGCGAATGCGGCAGTACGATGCAAATCATGTCTGGATCTAGTGAAATGGTATGCGATAACTGCGGATATTTATACGAACTGAAAGGGACTGTGTTTAGTGATGAACAGTTCTATGCACAGGATGGAACTAGGTATAAGCATGCTGGTTATGAGCCCAGCAAACACTGTAAGTGTTGGCTCGAGCGCATTCAGGCACGTGAGACGAATACAATTACTGAAAAACAATTGAACAAGATTGAAGCATGTATCAAGCGCGATGGTATCGCTAATAAGAAACGGTTGACTATTGAACAACTACGGCGATATCTCAAGGATACAGGGCTAACAGAGCTAAATGAACATGTTGCATTAATCAAACGGTTGATTACTGGAGTCGCGCCGCCGCAACTTACATATGCAGAAACGCAGGATATTACAAATTCATTCTCTAAAGCAGTCAAGGCATACCATCTAATCCGCCCTTCATTCAAACAAAATATTCTATTCTATCCATTTCTGCTGTGGAAACTCATTGAGATGCATGTAGTAGACTACAATAAACGAAAGAGCCTTCTGTCGTTCATCCACCTTCAAGGTACTCAGACATTAATCCAAAATGATCAGATCTGGATGCAGGTGTGTAACGTCACTCCAGGGTTCAAATATCGCCCTACTGATCGCTATGAGTATATGGAGTAGAAAACGTCCATTTTTGATATTTGCCACAATAGGATATAAACACAGGTTCCTAATCTTTATCATTCAACTAATAGACCATAACTAAACGATGAGTGCCATAGCAGTCCCTACACTAAATGTCGATAATCGGATGATGACGATCGAAGAGTTTCTAACATCGTCAAATATCTCTATTGATAAGATTTACGTGGATAAGTTCTGGAGCAATATCGCAGAAGATAAATGGATTTATGTTGGAGCAGATACGCTTGAGTGGATTGGGTATCAGACTGCGCGTGATCGTCAAGCAAAGGAACAATTTTTGAAACTACTTTCTCAGCACTTTACTATACCGAATGATTATGTGCATCTATATGCTTCTGAGGCCAAACAATTCTATGACACCATCGGGCACGACATAGAATTCCCATCGGATTTCAACACCCACAATAAGGCTAAGCACCTTTTCTTAAGCCCCGATTGTTTCAAGGAATCATTGATGCTTACGCAGACCGTCAGAGCTAAAGAGATTCGTAAATATTATGTACAACTGGAAAAGGTATTCAAGCAATACTTGAAATATCAATCAACTTATATGGCTCAAGAATTAGAAACTGAAAAAAACAGAAACACGCTCCTTATGGCAAATGCTGTTGATTACAACCGCCACATCAAGAAGGAGTATCTATATATCGCTACGAACGCGCGGTATGCGGCTCAGAACAATTTCAAGATTGGTAAGACTCAAGATTTGAAGCAGCGCCTTAGTGCGTATAATACAAGCCACAACAAGCGTGAACCTTACTACTATGCATTTGTGTCTGAACCATTGTTCGATGCTAAAACAGTCGAACATATCATTAAGCACATTCTTGTGAAGTTTAGAAATTCAGAAACAAATGAACTGTATGTGATCGATTACTCATTTCTGGAAAAGATGGTTAAGCGTATTTGTCAGAACTATGATGCTTCTGTTGATTACTACAACGAGCTGATTGGATCTCAGACGACAGATGGTTCTTACCGTCCCCAAGCCGTAAGCATGGCGCCTGCTGAGACAGAGACAAAGTCGGATAACCAAGATGAAGAATCAAAACCGTTCATTGAATACTTTGCCGACGACAAAGATTATCAATTCATTCGTTTTAAAGCTGATAATGGCCGTGATCACTTTAAGTGTATGAGATGTGATCATGTATGCACTCGTATTGATGCATTTACATCTCACTTCATTCATCGTAAAGTCAAGTGCTGGAACAATCCTAAGCAAAAGCGGATTATGGCTATTAAGCAAAACGAGAATGATCCCGTTATCAAGCATTATCTTGACAATGAAGATTATTCATATTTTGAAAGCGTCGTAGACAATGATATTGTATATAATTGCAATCGTTGTGATTATCAGACTGATATGCTGCCTGCATTAAAGCGCCATTTCAATAGAACAACTAAGTGCTGGCAAACTATCCAACGTCCAACTATAGCAGTTGCAGATTCAGATATCCAAATCTTAGATAGCATTCCAGATCACAAGTTCATTGAATCCAAGAATGATATTGGAGAGAATGTGTTAATTTGCTATCATTGTAAGTACAATGCGCCAACGCGGTCTCGACTAAGACGCCATTTCAAAGCTCAGCGCAAGTGTTGGCTATAATCGTGAAATAGCCCTACTGATCGCTATGAGTATATGCAGTAAAATTGATGAATATATACATTAATATACCAATGGAACTAAATACCACTCTTGCGCTAATATTTCTATTAGGGGTATTTGGAGGTCTTATGGTGGTATCGTGCTGTATCCATTGTGATATGAGAGATACCGAAACTGACCATTCGCGGCCATCGAAGACTATCCTCAGTGAAGAATCGTATATCGCAGTTTAGCATAAAATAGCATAACTGAGTACTTATTGTACTTACACCATGACCTGTCTAGAACATAACCGTAACCCGTTGCGTACTTGCGATGATTTGATTGACGGAGTAATAGGCATCTTTGGTACAATTGCCATTGTATTGCTGATACTTGGCGGATGTTGGTATAACCAACATCGCTACGAGCGCAAGAGACAATTAGATACGATCCCTCATATCCATGAGAGCGTTGATGAAGACAGTGTACCAACGTACACCATTGTTGTCAACTAGAGGATTGTGTCTTTTTTTATATTTAAACTAATCTACGAACACGTAAAGATATATCATCATGGATATCGTAGAATATCAATTCAATAATAAAACATATATTGATCTAGCACAGCTGGTACCGTTGCGTCCATATGCATCTGGCTGTGCATCGATCCCTCAGTTGATCGCAAAGAAGAAGTATGAAGATATTATCAACGGGAAAGTAGTAAATGGAGCACTAGTACATACAGAAAGGCGCTCACGTAAGTTTGGGTCCGTATACGTTAATAAGCACGAAGTACTCACACTATTTGATAAAAATAATACATGCATTGACCCTCCCGCGCCGCCCATTATTGACCTAGACGATTTGGTGTTCTTTAAAGATAAATGTGGCGTTGAGCACAAAGTACTCATGAGAGGAGAGCGTTCCGCAGAAGGGATCTTCTTCAGAATCGATGATGTTATAAGAACGTTTCAAATGCCTCGATTGGATAATAATATACAAAAAGAGCATACTAGTTATCAATTCAATAAAGACTATAAATGGTTTAATCTTAGTGCTGAGTACTCAGTACTTGGTAAACAACATAGAACAAGAGAGTTGTATCTAACTTACGATGGCATTATGAAAGTGATCCCATCGCTCTAAGAGTGGCATTGCGCATGAATTCAAAAAGTGGATCGATACTGCAGTATTTGCATTGGCATGGGGCGCCGAAGTGCAGAAGATTGACGTTGTTAGTAAAACATTAAATGTTGATGCAGAACACCTGAAGTGTATCATGTCTAAGAGTGCGAATACTATTGCATGTCTGTATTTGATTGATACACAGGTTGCGGACATTGACAAGCGCGTGTATAAATATGGATTTACCGAAAATGTAACCAGAAGATTCAAAGAGCATATGAAACGTTATGGTGACAATATAGTTCTTGACACGTTCATCTTCATCCCATCTAGTGAGCTATCGCGTGCGGAAGCCGAGTTTCGTCAATCAGTATCGCGATATAAGCATTCCAAAGATGGAGAAAGTGAATTAATTAGTTTATGCCCTGAATCGCATATCAATATTAAAACAATTTTCAAAACGATCTCTGACAAACATTGTGGTAACATGAAGCAGCAAATCACTATTTACGAAAACAAGATTCGTGACTTAACGCACCAGTACGAACTGCGACTACGCGATAAAGATAATGAACTATTAGTTAAAGATATTGAAATCGAAAAGCTACAATCGCGCGTTCAGCTTAGTGAGAAAGAAATAGCATTGCGTGACAAGGACATTGAAATCCTTAATCTACGACTTCAGCTGGTGCATACTTAGAGAGTTCTTTTTTTGTGATAGATATCAATGATGAAATTAACTAATATAGCATCAATGTCGCAGTCAATTCTTCAAAATGGTTATGCCATTTTATTGGCAAATACGTCAGATCTTGATAAACAGCTGCTTGCGCAAGATCAGCTACTTCAGCGCCTTGCAGAGGTCAAACGCGAAAAGACGGCACATAGAGATAAAGCAATTGCGTCCCGCCAAGCCCAGATCGACAAGATTGATGCATACATTGGTAAATTACTAATTGATGGGACCGACAAACAAAGCATTGATAAGTATATGTCACTAAAGGCTCAATTAGAGGTCCAGATCTCTCGAATCAACTTACAAAACGTTAATGCGTCATATGATGATGTACGTGCCACGCATGCTTTCTTTATCAATACCACATTTAAGCCACTCGTGTCGGTAGCATATGGGTACTCTAGTTCTAACACGACGCCATTGCCACTATTTGGATCATCGACGCGGTTAAAGGTTCCTGTATATGGCGACTTTATTACCGATCAAGCAATTCATATTCGATTATCGGCACTTGAGTCGGTGCATAAAGATAATAGAGTTCGGTGGTTTGATTTTATTGGCCATCGCATGATCAAAGAGGTTAGACTTGTGATGGATGGCGTGGTACTTGATCGATATGGAACTGATGAAATGGAAATGTATTATCGGTTCCATGTCAGTGATGACCAAAAGATTGGTTGGATGCGATGCGTTGGTCAAGAAACACCACGGGTCGGTACATTCCTTCAAGATCCAGAAAAACAAACAGTGCGTGAACGTAAGTACATCTATAGTGGACTACAGACCCCCAAACGAATGCACGAAGAAACTGATTTATACATTCCACTTTTATTCTGGTACAACCTTGACCCCGCGTTTGCTCTGTCGAACTGGAATATCTCTTTTGATAAGTTCTTTGTAGAGATCGATTTTGTGGAAGCCGCTGATTGTGTTAGTACTATCGATTATGCTGGAGATGGAGGTAAATATGTTACGCCGTCTATTATCGAATGCGATTTAATTACAAATCATGTGTATACGACACCAGAGGTGGCGGAGTTGTTCAAGCATAGAACGCAATTCAGTATTATTCGAGTACATAAACGTGTTGAGCGTATTCTTCTGAAACCTTTCGATATGGTGAATATCAGTGAAATCAAACACGCGGTAGAGAGTTTATATATTCGTTTTCGACCTAATGCAAACGAACTGAATGACAATCGCGCTGAGCTATGGAGGATGAATGATGTTAGCACCTACAAGGAAATCAAATATGCATCTATCGTGAGCACTGCGGGTACCACATCCCTAGCATATACACCTGTATATTATTATGAGACGGCTCCGGCAGTGGATTCAGTATCTGTAGTTTCAAATGGTTCAACCATCTATGATGCTAATCCTGGATTATTTTATAATTCATACATTCCTCTTCGGTTTGGGGGCGAGCGCATTATGACACCATTTGATGAAGGCTCATATTTGATGACGTTCAGTATTTATCCAGGAGAAGCGCAACCGAGTGGTTATTTAAACTTTAGTCAATCCAGAGAACAATACATTGGTTACTCAAGTTCATACATTGATGCCGATCATCCGGTCACCATTTCTGTATGTGCTACATGCATTAACTTTTTAATATTGACAGCAGGTACAATGTCGCTTCGATACGCAACGTAATTGCTTTTCAATTCAATCATAGACGCATAACTGTATAACTATGACTAATAAAGCACTTATTACATTAATTGCCATTTCCGGGGCCGCGCATGCTATTGCATTCGTGAATTATACGAATGTTAGCCACTTCTATATGTTTATCGTATGTCGAACCATTGCATCTGCAATGTATCATCATTCTTTAGATATTCCATACTTTGAGCGACCTTACATGAATGGCACATTCAGGGACTTGTTGTTAGTTGATATCTATTGTATCTATACTACAGGTACAATCGATACGGCTGGGCAAGTACTTGCATTGGCAGTCGCCCTATATGCCCTGAGTAGGGTTATTGTTCTAACACGCAGGTGCTCAGATCCTTTCACAGATGTGTTAGAACTATGTACGTACACTTTGGCAACAATGGCACACTTAATTATGATCCCTTCTCTATAAAACAAAAAAATATTTTTTTGATTACCGCGCCATTCAATATACTATACATAATGGATCAATTGGAACAAAAAGTGGATGCAATACAAACGCAAATAGCAATTCTTTCACTTACCATAGCATCTATGCAAACGCACATCAAATCATTGGAAACCTCTATGCAAGAGTTGCGTCAAAAAGATGATTTGGATCATATACAAAATAATCTTTACATCGATGATTTGTCTTCGTCTGGGAATGGATCAACTACAAGTAGTGATGATTTACCATCACAAGAGGGGTGCCAACCATTTGTAATGGTTCAAAGGCACTTTTTGAATATTAGTTCAGATAGTGAGGAGTCTGAACCAGAGAGCGATCTTGAAGAACTGTGATTGAATGTAAAATAGCAATTAAAACAATTACTAATACCAATTACACTCGCAATGAACTTTACTGTCACCGAAACCCAGGCTATCTTTGACGATTGGGAAACAGTATTACCCACTGAGGAAGACTTTAAGTTCATGGACATTGAACGCGAAAACTGGGAGACCGTTGATTGGGACACTACCGTGGTGTGCTCCGTTCACGAAAGCGATGCAATGAAAGCGACAGATGTGTTAATTGAAATCTTGCAACGCGAGATAGACTGGGCGACCATTGCCAAGCACGAAAATGAAAGCTTTTGGGCCACGTTTGCGTAAGCAATTTTTTATGCAATAGCTGATTGTTTTGAGCATAAAATAGCAAATAAGAATTAATGTAATACCTTCCCATCACTGATAATTCAGTAGCTTAGAAAACAATGTGCATTAACTGTACAGTGGAAACTCCAACATTTGAGTGCCTTCTTAAAGAGAGAAAGGCAATTCATTACTTCCAATTCCTTGTCACAAGCATGGATTGGTACTACGGGACCAGTGAATGGCCGTATCTAGGGGCATTGATTCGTAGGGACCCATGTTTCACTATGGGCTTGATGGGAGTCTCAGACGCAGAGGAGGCAATCAAAGAGTACAATAGACTCAGGAAAGAGCGCAACGAACTTGCTCATCCCTCATTCCCAGGGTTTGAGGAACGTAAGGGCCGGATTCCATTGCAGCGATTTTGCCCACCGCCGGCTACGTATGCTAAGCATACCGACTCAGATGCTAAGAGGGTTGCCTACCTTCGCTCTCAGTTTCGCACTTTCGCGAACATCTCTCAAAAGCGCAAAGTCACTCGGCACCAGATGCCAACGCGCAAGCGTATGAACGATTACACCGAGGAGATCGTTCCTAAACGTGCGAAAATGACACCAGAAGCAGAGCTTAGAGAGAAAGCGTTTGCATGGGCGCGGGCGATGGGAATAGCTCCATGATTGATGCGTGAGCTCATTGTATGTTTTTTTGTATCTCCATTGCTTATAAAATTGATAATAATACTACCTAATATACCCATACAGTAATAACTGCAATCAGCTATGTCAATTAATGTGATTAACCGCCGTGGAGAGTCTACCCCTCTTAAGCTAGAGACGATTTCTAGTCGCCTAACTGAGTTGGCTAACATGCATCCACGGCTATCGGTGAGTACCGATATGATTGCAGTTAAGACAGTAGCTGCGCTCGTTGATGGAATTAACACTAGTGAGATTGATCGAATTAGTGCAAATATCTGTGCATCGTTGATCATCGAAGATCATGAATATGATGATCTTGCTGCGCGAATTACCATTAGCGACCTTCACAAGAATACTACGTCTGATCTTGTGAAGTATGCAACTGATTTGGTTTCGTACAACTATCGCCGGTCGCAGATTCAAATTCTTCACCCTAAAGTAGTTGCGTTTATTAAGCGTTACTATCAGGAACTAGAACGAATTGTCGACTATAGTAAAGATTATCTTAACAATTTCTTTGGAGCAGTAACGTTGATCAAGTCGTATCTACTGTCGTATAAGTACGATAATGACTTAAAGGTAGTTAAAGAGCGCCCGCAACAAATGCTGCTACGAGTGGCAATTGGGATCAACATGAATTCAATTACAGACGATGGTCAAGCTAGTAAAGAAACAATTGCGAGTATCATTGATACATATCAACTACTTGCTGATCGATACTATACTCATGCCACCCCTACCCTGTTCAATGCTGGTACTATTAACCATACGCTCTCATCGTGTTATCTATTATCAATTGATGATAGTTTAGAGAATATCTACTCACGATTGACAGACATCTCTAAGATCTCTAAGTTCAGCGGCGGAGTCGGTGTACATATGTCACAAGTACGTGCATCTGGATCAGTAATTGCATCCACAATCGGACGGTCGGAAGGACTGGTACCTCTCATGCGTGTTTACAATGAATCAACGCGATACGTCTCTCAAGGGGGCGGTAAGCGCAAGGGAAGTACTGCAGTATATATTGAACCATGGCATGCCGACATCGAATCGACGATTCTCTCACAGAAGCAACAAGGTGCCCCTGAAAGACTCTGTCGTGATCTATTCCTTGCTCTTTGGGTACCTGATATCTTCATGGAGCGTCTAAAGCAATCATTAAAAACAAAGCAACCGGTCATGTGGTCGCTTATGTGCCCTAATGAGTGCCCAGGATTAACAGAAACATATGGCGCAGAGTTTGATAAGTTGTACTTAACATATGAAGCTAAATGCCAGTATCGTAAGCAGGTGCCTGTCAAAGAACTATGGGATTTGGTCATGGCAACGCAGATCGAAACCGGAAAGCCATACCTCATGTACAAAGATCATGTTAACCGTAAATGTAATCAGAACAATCTTGGAGTTATTAAATCCAGCAACCTTTGCGTTTCAGGCGACACTGAAGTACTTACTGAACAAGGATATTACCCTATCAGAGATTTGGCTAATAAAACAATTAGTGTATGGAATGGTTCTGAATGGTCCGACGCGCCAGTACGTCAAACTGGAATCAACCAAACATTGTATCGAGTCACAATGAGCGATGGTGCGTATGTGGATTGCACTGATTATCACAAGTTCTTTGTACGTGACCAATACGGTTCATATGTCGAAACACGTGCGATTGACCTTAAGAAAGGTGATCGATGTGAGGAGGTAGAGCTTTATCCAGTAGTACTAACTAATGCGGATCCGGCGAATCCGATCTATAATACTGAACGTCTGCGCGATAATGAAGTACCATTCAAGTTTCGTATCTTTGCACGACTTATTTGGCTTAGTCGTAGCCTAGACGATGATGCAGGATTCATGCAGATTACATCTGATGATTTAGATTGGCTACGTAAGATCAAGCTACTTGCCAATACACTTGGTACAGCACCATTCATTGTACAGTCGCCACGCGGATATCATTTACGATTCTGTAGTATTGACGTGGAGTTACTGCTTGAAGGGCTACTGATGCCATCTAAGAAGAAGGTCAGTGATTACAAGTTTATTGCCAAACCGCATGTATACGTTGATAGCATTGTTAAATTAGACGGATTGCATGATACGTTTTGCTTTAATGAACCGAAACGTCATCGTGGAGTATTTAATGGAGTATTCACATCACAGTGCTCAGAAATCACTATCTATTCGGATACCAACAATATCGGGGTTTGTAACCTAGCCAGTGTGTGTTTACCAAAGTTTGTAAAGAAGAATGGTGATCGGACTGTATTTGACTATGAGCATCTAGGCAAGGTCATGAACGTAATTACTATTAACATGAACAAGGTTATGGACAATAATAAGTATCCACTTGAACAAGCTAAGTATTCAGATGAACAAAATCGACCAATCGGCATTGGGGTGCAGGGTTTAGCTGAGGTATTCATGATGATGAAGCTTCCGTTCGACAGTCCTCAAGCAATGGCCGTCAACAAGCGCATCTTCGAAACAATGTATTACCATGCACTTGTGGCGTCTAACAAGTTAGCACAGGTACATGGACCTTACCCGACATTCACAACATCAATGACGGCTCAAGGCCTTCTTCAGTTTGATCTATGGGACGTTAAGCCTACGGACATGTGGAACTGGTCTGATCTACGTAATGATATTGCCACTCATGGACTTCGAAACTCTCTATTAATGGCAATCATGCCAACCGCCGGTACGAGTATTATCTCAGGACATACAGAGAGCGTTGAACCCCCGCAGAGCAATATCTTCACAAGAAGCACACTCTCTGGACGGTTCCAAGTTGTAAACAAACACTTAATGAAGGATCTAAAGGCAATTGGCTTATGGACTAAGAAGATCCGAAACAAAATTATTGAAGCGGAAGGATCAGTACAGAGTATCGAAGAAATCCCACGTGCTCTTCGCGAAGTATATAAGACAGTGTATGAATACAAGCTAACTTCCCTTATCAAGATGAATGCAGATCGCGAATGCTATGTATGCCAAGCCAGTTCAAATAACCGGTATCTACCAATGCCGGACATGGGATTACTTACAAACATGCACTTATATGCATGGAAGTATGGTCTTAAGACATCAAGCTACTATGTGAGAATTCGCCAGCTGCAGACCGGTGCTAAATACCTCGACAAATCAGATGATAACGAAGGTGAATGCTTGGCCTGCCAAGCGTAAGCATTGTTGTAAAATTGAACAAAATATTAATTAATATCTTGGAGACACTCAATTGCCAAGCTCATCCATTGGAAGATGAGCGATATTTGGCAATATATTGAAATACTTGAATCCGAGACAGTTGCACCAATAGGCAGTGCCGACAATCCAATCATTGTGGACGACAGCGATGATGAAACAATGGAAGATGAAACGTGTGTAATATGCATGGATACGGTTAATCGCCCTAAGAGACTACCATGTGGACATGTGTATTGTTATACATGCATTGGGGAATACTTGAAACATGTGATCAACGTTGGATATACTCTACCATGGTCCCGCATGAAGTGTCCAATATGTCGTAGGTACATTCCGCGACATGTTAGTGAATCTATCGTTTCCGCTTAGGGGGGAATATCTTTTTTTGTAAAATTGAAGAGTATTGATGATAAATATCAATGATGTACCAATCTGCTCAGACACCAAATATGCACGCTGTTAATATTTCAAACTGTAATGATGAAGATATACTATCCGTCTGGGAAACAATGGCCGGTCAAGCTATGTTAGCGTATTTAACTAATAATGGGAATTGTAGCAATATGCAAAGGCTCGTTTCCTACACATTTGCAATTATTCTGCAAATGATTATTGCAGGTACTGTAACTGCCGGGATTGTCGCTACATTTTACGAATGGGATCAAGTAATCTTGATATGCGGCATAGTGAATATAATCTGTATTCCAATTTACCGCATCCTATCAGAAATGGGAACGACGCTATCATCGGTTGAACGAGAAAAACGAACTGATGCAAGAATCAAGGCTCGTGATGAGGAGCGTCGTCGTGAAGAAGAGGAGCGTCGCCGTGAAGAAGAGGAGCGTCGCCGTGAAGAAGAGGAGCGTCGTCATAACGAACTTCTCGCATTGCTATCTGCCAATAACGTAGTAGTAAATAATACGGCAATCAATGATGCGATGGAAAAGATCGCAAAGAAAGCAGCAAATGAAGCTGCTGTTAACATTCACAATCAACTACGCGTATCAATCAATAGCGTGTTTGAAGGATATGATATTCAACAAACGTATAACACCATTGATCATATCTCTGATCGTGAAAAGTTGCAACGTCAATTATCAAACGAATAGTAGATATTGCATTTTTTTGTTTTAATATCTCCTCGTATCATGAATATAGCCATGAAGACTGGCATTCATATCTATCGCAAAGATCTTCGTGTCTACGATAATCTTGCATTAGTGCAACTAAGCAAACAAGTCGATAGGACGGTTGGCGTGTTCATCTTTGATCCAAAGCAAATCAAGAAATCGACATCCAATGCAGCGCACTATTCACTCCATGCGGCTCAGTTCATCATCGATTGTGTCAAGGATTTGAATGAACAATGTGAAGGCAAACTAGTAGTCGCATACGGTAATCCATCAACTGTATTAAATGAACTAATAGATTCGATTAAACCATCTCATGTTTCTTTCAATGCAGACTTCACACAATATGCATTGAAGCGCGATGAACTGATTATTAACGCATGTGAGCGCAATGGCATAATTACTATTGTCAATGAAGATGACCAATCGTTAATAGCAATGAATGATATGTTAAAGAAGGACCATACTCCGTACATGGTATATGGCACATTCTTTAAGAACTTGATTCAACAGAAGATCAATAAACCTTCATCCGTGAAGATCAATTGGTTCAAACCAAGATACGCAAATAGTGATGTATTGAAATGGAAGCTTATTGATCCGACATGGAAGGGAGGGCGCGAAGAAGCTCTTTATAGATTGAAGAATAGAACCAATGTGGGGGCAACTGATAAGGTTGCCGACGAAACCTCTCAACTAAGCGCTTACCTCAATCAAGGGTGTTTATCGATCAGAGAAGTATACTGGGCATTCAAACTACGATACAAAACAGTGACCGTTCGTTCCATAGCATGGAGAGACTTCTTCCTTTGCATCTTCCGCTTCCATCCAAGGGGAAACGCATATGATAGACATATCGATGAACGATACGATCAAATCAAATGGCCTAAAGTCAAAGAATCTGAATGGAATAAGTTTATGAATTGCGAGACGGGGTTTGTACTGGTGGATGCTACAATGCGCGAGTTACTTGAAACCGGGTACACTAATAATCGTTCGCGATTGATTCTTGCAACATTCTGGATCAAGTATCTCATGATCAATCCACTAGATCATGCATACGGCAGTCAAGTATGGTTTAGTAGATTATTGATAGATTGCAACGCAAGTCAAAATAAAATGAATCACCAATGGTGCATCGGTGACCTTGACTTGAGCGGAAGGCGGTTTGCTATGAAAGGAACACACCCACTTACTGGGCGATCTATGCGTATTGATAATGACACCGTAAAGCGATACGATCCACAGTTTACATTTATAAAAAAATGGTTACCACAGTTCGCGGATAAGGATCTTAAGGAATGCAAAGCAGAACTGAAAAAGATCAAACCGATGTATGATTGGAGAGACCGATATGAGCAGTATGCAAAGCTGTTTGAAAGGCTATAACAGGTGCCTTAACTACTCTTAAGCATTCGTGATCTGCATTTCAAGCATTTGAATCTTTAGTTGATAAATCTCAAGATCTTTTTTTGTCGACACGAGTTCTAAGCGCATATTCGCTACTTGATCATTGCACGCACGTTTAAGTTCACTAACTTCTAAAGAATGCTTGTATGCGTTTCGTTCTAGTTGATATTCATATTGTTTAACAAGTTCTCTTAGATCTCCACAGTACTTGTCCGATATGATTTCAAATGCATCTTTCATCGTCATTCAATTCATCGTCATTCAATGCAATCAACTCTTGGTGGTGTCTTTTCTCATGAGTATAACTTGCCGCAATGTCCTTGAAACGTTTCTCAGCAAGTGATAGCGACGCCTG
>JACCDX010783897.1_pt1 | contig 15485 bp, 9 predicted proteins | sample 7449681 | NCBI WGS metagenome assembly JACCDX01 (sample SAMN15323450, study PRJNA562643) | freshwater metagenome | isolation source: river surface water | place: USA:Blue River Watershed | collected 2017-08-18 | reverse complement strand
CGATAAACTTAAAACCGTCATTGCGAGAAGCGCAGCGACGCGGCAAACCAGATATTTAAAATATTAAGAAATCTCAATCTTCGACAAATCAGCAACTTCATCAAACAAACGACGAATTTTTGATAAAATCAAAAGGCGAGCAACTCGAACGCTTTCGTCTTTATCATTAACCACCAAGTGATCAAAGAAGTGGGTCAATGGAGCTTCCAAAACATGAAGCAATTTAAACGCCGCCACAAATTCGCCTTTTGTAATCAATTTTCTAAAATCAGTTTTGATCTGTTTGACACGACGATACAGAACCTTCTCGTATTTATTTCTCAGCGATAAAGGCAGAATTTTTCCGCCATATTTTTTACCATCTTTTTTCTCTTCAATCGCCAAAATATTTGCCGATCTTTTGTAAAGTTCGATAATGTTGCGATGTTCTGCGCTGCTTACAAACGAATCTAAAAATCTGATTTTTTTCGCCAAATATAAAATGTCGCAACTCTTGTGAATCTCGAGGTTAGCAAGGTAAGTTTCAATCACGACATTAACAATATCGGCACGTAACATTTCATTTTCTTTCAAATAAAATTTCAGCCTTTCGACGAAAAATTTGATGATCTCTTCTTCCAAATCTTGTTTAACTTTTTCGAATTTCGCCGCATCGCTTTTCAAAAGATTTTTGACCAATTTCACTTGATAAGCCGCCAAAGATTTTTGCACTAAAATGCGAATCGGAAAAGCAATATTATGTTCGAAGCCTATACGAATAATTCCAAGCGCAGCACGGCGTAAAGCATAAGGATCTTTTGAGCTGGTTGGTTTTTCGTCAGCCAAAAAGAATCCAACAATTGTATCAATTTTATCAGCAATTGCCAAAGCAATACCAAGTGCAGTTTTTGGCAATTCAGCATTCAAACCTTGTGGCAAATAATGTTCGTAAATTGCCGCAACAATTTTTGGATTTTCTTTTTGTTGTTGCGCATAAAAACTTCCAACTTTGCCTTGCAATTCCGGCAATTCAGCAACGGTTTTAGTGACTAGATCGGCTTTGCACAAATCAGCAGCGCGTTTCGATAAAGTTAAATCGCAATGTGGTACAAAAATCGAAAGGAATTTTGTCAGCTGATTTAAACGCTGAGTTTTATCGTAAAGTGAGCCGAGTTTTTTATGAAAGACCACATGCTTCAAGCTATCAAGCCTGTCAATTAAAGGCTTCTTGAGATCTTCATGAATAAAAAATTGTGCATCGCTTAAACGTGCGTGAACTAATTTTTCGTTATCTTTAATTATTTTTTTCGAGTCTTTTTCATCAATTGGAGCATTGGAAATAAAAATAAATTTCGATGCCAATTCGCCATCTTTATTTTTTAAGCAAAGATATTTTTGATTTAATTTTAGAGTTAAAATCAAAACTTCATCAGGCAAATCCATAAATTTTTGATCGATCTCTGCAACCAATGCTGTCGGCCATTCGCAAAGGCCAGTGATTTCGTCAAACAATGCAGATTTTTCTACATCGTCGATTGTTGAAAAACCTAAAGTCGCATTAATTTTTGCAACCGAGCTCAAGATTTTTTGCTTTCTTTCTTGAGGATCGAGAATGACAAAATTATCGGCGAGGATTTTTTTGTAATCTGCCGCATCTTTTACTGTCAAGGCCTCGGACGATTTTAAGAAATGTCCGTAAGTTTGATTATTCGATTTTAATCCAGAGAATTCTAGCGCGATAATTTCTGATCCAAAGAGTGCTAAAATATTTCTAACAGGTCGAATCCATTTAGGTTGTTCAACGCTTCCAGCCACATCCCATCTCATCAATTTTGGCCAAGAGCTGGTCATTTTTTGCAAAATTGCGGGCAGAGAATTTTTGATGATGTCGGCAGTTTTAATTTCTTGAGCCTTGCTAACAAAGGCAAAACAGCGTGCGCCGTTATTTTCAACTTGTTCGAGTTGCGATTCATCTTGCAATCCTGTTGATCTTAAAAATCCGGCAATTGCTTTTTTATCGGCGTCGATTTTTGGGCCAATTCTTTTTACTGGAGGAATGATTTGTGCAGCCTGCAATCCACTAACCACAAGAGTTAAACGACGTGGCGTGATGTAAGATTTTACCTGAGAGGGTTCCAGTTCTAAACCGTTTTTAGTAAAAATTTCCCAAGCAATTTTGGCAAAATTTTCTGCGGCGGTTTTTTGCATTACGGCCGGAATTTCTTCGCTGAGGATTTCGAGTAAAAAGTTAGTCATTTGTATTTGTTATTTGGGATTAAAACCCAGTTTCTTCAACACGCAGGAATCTTGCCGCTTTCACCAAGCTGGAATCAAGATTTTTCAAGATCGCAACAATGTCACTTTCTTTTTGTGTATCAGTTAAAAACCCACAGATAATTTCAGAATCTGCGTCAATAAAAGCCGCGCGAGCTACTTTAATTTTATCGCCAAAAACCACTTCCGCTAAATTAGTTTTTTGCGCTAATTCTTTATTCACCACCAATCGTAAAAAATATTTTCCCTGACGTGATGCGATACTGATAATATTAGCTTGGCGCAATTCTGAATTTTGCGCACCAAATAAATAAGCGCTGCGGCCACAAGCAATATCAAGTAAATCTGCCACAACAGCCGAACCAGTGGTTAATCCACCTGCCCCACGACCAACGGAAATATTCCAGCTGGCGTTTGAAGTGTTAACCAACACCGCATTAAACGGTCCGTCAACTTGGGCGATTTTTTCTGATGCCGGAATCAAAGCGGGATAAATGCTTTGCTGCATTGAATCGCCAAGGTTTTTGTAAATTGCTAAAAGTTTAATTTTATAACCAAGTTCACCGGCAAGCTTCACGTCATCAATTGCAACTTCGTCCACACCTTCAATATGGGCTTTCTTAAAATTTGGAATTGTTGAAGAAGCGATGCTTGATAAAATTACCAATTTATGCGCAGAATCAATTCCCTTCACATCCAAAGTTGGATCAGCTTCGGCGTAACCTAATTTTTGGGCTTCTTTTAAAGTTTCCAAATAATCAGAACCTTCGTCGCGCATTTTGGTTAAAATGAAATTACAAGTTCCGTTTAAGATCGCGTAAAATTCAGTAATTTCGCTTGAGACAAAACTTTCGCGGAAAGTTTTAATAACGGGATTGGCGCCAGCAGTTGAAGCTTCAAAGCCAATATGGCCATTGTATTTTTGAACTAATTCAATCATCTCAGAGCCATGCTCCGCCAGCAAAGCTTTATTGGCGGTGACAACTTTTTTGCCGTTTTTAATTGCCTTCTCAACCAACTCTTTAGCGGTTGTTAATCCGCCCATCACCTCTACAATCACATCAACATTTTCGTCATCAGCAAGATCAACGACATTTTCGTAAAACTTAATTTTGGAATCGACAAAATCTTTTCTGCTGCGCGAAGCAACTGCAACAATTTCAAAAATGGTTTCGCTTCTTTGAGTCAGAATTTTGGCGTCTTTATGGATAATATCGTAAACACCGCGGCCAACAGTTCCAAGGCCGGCGAGACCAATTTTTAACTTTTTCATTTTTGAGTAGTTTTTTAAAAGCTGGACCCCGTCATTCGACGGGGTGACAATTCTGGATTGGTTAAACATCTTCTCCCAACTTGTCACCCCGTCGAATGACGTTGTCACCCCGTCGAATGACGGGGTCCATTATGCAGAATATTAATCTCGCAGTTTTTTAAGTTTAGGTTGACCTAAATTCAAGCGGTTTGTTATCTTGCAGGCTCAAAGACAATTCTTAATTTTCCCAATTAAATGACTAAACAATCACATTACCCTGAAGCGAATCAGAACCTTGATTTTGCTCGGATGGAAGAAGATATCCTACGCTTTTGGCAAGAACAAAAAATTTTCGAAAAATCAGTTGAGATCAGAAATTTTTCCGGCGAGATCGACGAAGACAATATCTCTCCAGTCGTTGAGCCATGCGCTTTAAAGAACCACGTCAATTGCCGTCATCCTAAAGAAGAAAGATCAGAATTCGTATTTTACGATGGCCCCCCTTTCGCCAACGGCCTTCCACATTATGGACATTTATTGACGGGATTTATTAAAGATTTAGTCGCCCGTTATCAAACCATGAAAGGCAAAAAAGTTGAACGCCGATTTGGTTGGGACACGCACGGCTTGCCAGTTGAGATGGAAACTGAAAAAGAACTTACCGCCAAATTGGGCCGCCAAATTTCAGGCCAAATTGCGATCCAAGAATATGGAATTGAAAAATTTAACGATGCCTGCCGCGCTTCAGTTATGCGCTACGCCGATGATTGGGAAAATTATGTAACTCGCCAAGGTCGTTTCGTCGATTTTAAAAACAGCTACAAAACCATGGATTTAAGCTACATGGAATCGGTGATTTGGGCTTTCAAACAGCTTTTTGACAAAGGTTTACTTTACGAAGATTTCCGCGTGGTTCCTTACTCTTGGGCTTGTCAAACTCCGCTTTCGAATTTTGAGACGAGAATGGATAACTCTTACAGACAGAAAGCGAGCAAGGCGGTGACGATTAAATTCGAACTAGAAAACTCACCATTTGGCGCCAAAACTTCGCTTGTGGCTTGGACAACAACTCCTTGGACTTTACCTTCAAACCTTGGTTTGGCAGTTGGTAAAGAAATCGAATATGCTGTTTTGAAAAAAGGTGATGAGAATCTAATTCTCGCCGCTGGATTGGTTGAGAAATTTGCTAAAGATTTAGGCGAAATTGAAATCATCAAAACCGTTAAAGGCTCTGAATTAGTTGGCTTAAAATATAAACCACTTTTTCCTTACCTTGTCGAAAAAACTAAAAATTCTTTTGTAATTCTACACGGCGATTTCGTTTCAACTGAAGAAGGAACTGGCATCGTCCACCTCGCCCCTGGCTTTGGCGAAGACGACCAACTTTTATGTAAAGCCAACGGCATCCCAACCCTCTGCCCTGTTGATGAAGGTGGAAAATTCACTAACGAAATGTTCGACTTGCCTGAACTTTCAATCAAAGGCAAACAGGTTTTCGAAACCAACGACGACATTATTAAATATCTAAAAGGCACGGGCGCTTGGCTTAAAACTGAACAATATCTTCACAATTACCCACATTGCTGGCGCACCGACACTCCGCTAATTTATCGCGCGGTTTCATCTTGGTATGTCGAAGTTACAAAATTTAAAGACCGCATGGTTGAGCTTAACCAAGGCGTCAACTGGATTCCTAACCACATCAAAGACGGTCAATTTGGCAAATGGCTGGAAGGCGCTCGCGATTGGTCAATCACCCGCAACCGCTTCTGGGGCTGTCCCGTACCAGTTTGGAAAAGTGAAACTGGAAAAATCCGTGTGTTTGGATCGGTCGCGGAACTTGAAAAAATCTCAGGCCAAAAAGTTGAAAATCTGCATCGTCCTTTCATCGATAATATCACTTTTGAAGAAAATGGCGAAACTTACAAACGCGTCTCCGATGTGCTTGATTGCTGGTTCGAGTCGGGTTCAATGCCTTACGCGCAAGTGCATTATCCTTTCGAAAATAAAGAATGGTTTGAAGATAATTTCCCTGCCGATTTCATCACCGAATATGTAGCGCAAACTCGCGGCTGGTTTTACACTCTGTTCGTTTTATCGACTGCACTTTTTGATCGTGCTCCTTTCAAAAACGTCATTTGCCACGGCACAATTTTAGACGAGAAATCGCAAAAACTCTCAAAACGTCTAAGAAATTACGCCGATCCTTTGGAAGTTTTTTCAACCCAAGGCTCTGACGCCATGCGCTTCTACATGATTTCACAACCCGTAATGCGCGGTCAAGAATTGCGCATCGACAAAGAAGGCAAAGCGATTCGCGATACTCTGCGTTTGTCGATCAAACCTTTGATCAACGCATTCAATTTCTTCTGTCTTTACGCCAATGCCGACGGCATCAAAGCCAATCGCATCGAATATAAACAAGACTTAAGCAATATTTTGGATCGTTATATTTTAGCCAAGCTGAAAGCTACAGTGACAAAGATCGATGCCGCCATGACCAATTACGACACGGTCAGTGCCTGCGAAGAATTTAATCAATTTTTCGAAGCGCTAAACAATTGGTACATCCGCAGAAACCGCCAAAGATTTTGGAAAGGTGAACTCGATGCCGACAAACAAAACGCCTACGACGTGCTTTACACAGTTTTGGTAACAATGTGCGAAACCTCTGCACCATTGCTTCCGTTCACATCCGAATTTGTCTGGAAAAGTCTTCAAGCGTAAGCTTTGGATTATCTAAACCATTGTCTTTGCGAGAGCAGCAATGCAATACCGCTGTTGCGGGGGCTGGGGGGAAATAAGTACTAAATGTAAGAATTAAATTTCATTATACTTACCAAGCTTGCTAACCATTTTCTCATAAAATGTTTTTTCTACAGATGTAGATGGCGTCCTGACATTTCTATGACTATCATCTAACTCCATTATTTTTATAACATCTTCCATAATTGAGATTGCTTCTGATGTTTTTTTAGAATTTTCCCAAAATACATCTGATCTACTTAATGATTCAGCGAAAGCTTTTCCTTCTTGTCTAATACCAATATGAGAAAGATAGCCGCGCGAAGGTTGTAAATTTTCTTTAAAAATTTTCTTAAGCTGTTCTGGAGCAAGTTTCTGAAAATGTTCGTGTTCCAGTAAACCTCTTGCAGCAGATCCTGACATAATTTGATAAAATTCCAAAATTTCGTGACCGAAATTAGGCTGTTCTCCAAATCCATTACCAAAATAGTGCTGAACCATAGTCATTTGATCTTTGCAAAACTTAGATAGCGCAATCGTTCTTTCTAGCAGCTGATTACTATGCGAAGCTTCTAGTTGCGATAATTCTGATTCTTTCTGCTTTTCTAAAATATCTTTGTCATCAGAGTATTTTTGCCAATTTTGCATCTTGTCTTTAACTTTAGGATAACATGTTAAAAGTTTTCGTTCCTCTTCTGTTAAGTTTTCTTGCGAAGGTTTTATAAAAATACTTTCATATTGTTCTGCATATCTTTCTAAGAATTCCTTCATTTCCTTAAGTGCGTTCTCTTGAGGATTTTTAAGTTTAGAGCGAAGCTTCTGATGATCTTTCTGCTTGGTGTGTGGATCATTTAAGTTTACCCAAGATTCAATAAATTCTTTCTGAAGTTTCTCTAAATCTTCCTCAAATTTTTCTTCTATAAATCTCTTTTTAATTAATTTTATTTCTTCTGAGCCTTGTTTTGAAAGATATGCATGAGGAGTTCCTTCTAGTGATTTTAAACGATCTTCTAAGTCTTCTTTTAACTCAGTTTTTAATGATAATTCCTCATCAAAATTTTTAACTTTAGATTTCTCTTCATTAAAACGTGCTACGATTTTACTAAATAATTTGTCATTTTTCTTTTCATCTTGTGGTTTTTTGGTCGTCCAAACTTGATCAGAAGCATAATATAAAATATTTTCTTTAAGTATTGGATCGCGATAAATTTTTTGTTGTTCCGAAATGCCCTCGCGTAATGATAACACGTCTTGCTCAAGTTGATCAAAACCTAATCTTCTATCTGTTATTATAGAGGATCCTCCGGACAATATTTGCTCTATTGCGGCACGATTAATCCCTTTTTCTGCGTGGCACAAAATATTGCGCGCTTTAACAATTCTTGAAACTGAATCTTGATCAAATCTGTCTCTCATAACTGGAGATGAATGAGATAGAGCCTCTCCGATAATCATTACATCACGCAAGAATCTTTCTTTGCTTCCAATATTTGTAAAATGTTCATCTCTGTTATTAGACCAGTCATCTAGAGCTTTTTCAATATGCTGCGCATAATACTCATCTTCAAAAAAACCTGAGAGACGACTGATATTAGGTAAGAATTTTTTATCTTTTGCAGTCTTATATTCATCATATCTACGAAGATATCTGCATGCAGTCATCATCTTGTCTAATTCAAGACGCATTTCAGGAAGGCAGATAAAACCGCCTATGATATCAGACTTTGTGTGATATTCTATTTCAGAAATAAATGATGGGTCGTATTCCTGAAGTCTTGAAAATCTGGATAGGCTTTTCCAATCAATCCCAGAAGAATTCTGAACAATTTTCTTACAATCATTAGCTTCTATAAATTCTGGATGATTTGGATCGTCTTTTAATTTATCTGCTAACTCGCTTTTATGATAGATATAATGCGCACATGCAGCAATAGTCTGCATCAATAAAGAAGCAGTATCTATAACATTTTTATATTTATCAGAAGTAGGATTTAATTTTTCCGCTTCTAACGAGCAGATATTTATATGATAAATTGCATCATGTGTATATTTTAGAGCATCTTTTCCAGAGTTAATCAAAGCAGGTTTTGCATTTCTTCCTCTTACTTCCTGAGAAGCAAAGTTCCCACCAACTTCTAATAAAAAATCTTTTGTCTCTGCTCCTGAAGCTGCATGTTCTTTCTTATATTGCTCAATTCTGTTATTTATCTCTTCAATTCTTGGATCTGGTCTTGCTCCAAGTAAGGCAAAGACTTGATCGCGATTTTTTTGTCCAGCCTCTTGACACACCTCAAGAGCAGTTTTCTGAATTCCATTATATCCAAATATGTCCATGTTTACATCATGCCTAATTTCTGGATCTGCACCGTTCTCAAGTAAAATTCTAATTGAATCTGCATGACCCCAAAAGGAAGCCACATGAAGTGCTGAATGCCCAAAACGTTGAGAAACATCATTTGGATTAACGCCTAATCCTAATAATTCGCGAATTCTATCGGTATTGTTATTGATTGCCGCAATATACAAATCATACGTATCGTTGTTTTGATTTCTCATTTTTTGTAAAAAGTTCGTTTTCTTGAATCAGCTAAGTTTCTTTTTATAGATTATAAGAATATATAATTCGTTGACTTAAGTTCAAAATCTGGGAACTAAAACAGTGTTTAGGCACTTCGCAGTGTCATTTATACATGAAAAAAATTAGATCATAAAAAATTTACCTTTCTTAAAAGGTATCACGGAGCATCTATAATCAAGGCTTTGGAGACTTATAATGGAGCCAAAAATGACATTTTTGCACATGGGTTTGTACATGGAAAATTTCTGGATTCAGGCGAAATTAGCTGGATTTCCTTGAACAGAAGAGTTGGCAAGAAGCCGAGCTCTTATCGGACTTTATTGGATTGTGCTGGATATGAAAGATGGTTGCGGGGGCTGGATTTGAAATATACGGCTTCAAGCCTTGCCAATAAAGGATTTAGACTTTTTTGATTTCGATTTGTACATTGTTTTGTACATGAAAAAGTAAGTGCTTAAAATGTCGAAGTATTTTTCTGCTTATTATTCGATAAGATAAAATTCACATTATACCCATAGTCTCCGAGCAAATCTTTTTTAAGAATCACGCTAAAATTTTCGTATTTTTCTTCCATTTCCCTTTTTCCTTTCAAAATCCCTTTTTGGATCTTAGTTGATAAATCAAATCCAGTTGCTTTTTGATGCAAGATTTTTGCAAGACTAAGAAATTTATCAGGTACATCAATTTTCTCTTTGTTATAGCTAACAACGTTAAGTGTTAACTTTAAGTTTTTCACCACACCTTCTTCTCCATCAAAAGAATAGGAAGATGTTATATTTGATAAAAATTCATTTCCCAACTTCATTCTTACTTGGTTACAAGACCAACTTTTATCATATTCAGGATATGAGGGGGGATTATAATACTTAGTTTTTAAACCCTCTTTTGTAAGAAAATTTTCCGCTAAAAATGGTGACCAACCTTCTTCAATAGGTATATTTTTTTTACCCTTATCCAATCGATGTATTCTAAACACCCTGCTAAACGAATCAAAAACATCTCGATAAGAAGTCATATTTTTATGGCACGAAATTGCCAACCATCTTCCAAAAAGACTGAGATGAAAATTAAAAAGTAAAATGACACTAACTTTTGTTTTTAAACGAAGTGACGGTGTTTTGATAAATCGATCAATTGTAATAAAAGATGATTCGTAGACTGAGTACGTAAGCAGTAAGAATAAGAAAGGTATAAATAAAATTGTTAATACTGCAGGAAGAAAGAATTCAAAGAATGTTTGCTTTGTTAGAAAAGTATCTGGATTGGAAAGCAGTTCATATGATGCGTAAGATAGTACTAAGAAAGTAAATATACCCAATATATAGCTCAGAAACTTATGAACTAAATGATGCTTTGGATCTGCACTATTTTCGCAAAAAGCCACTAACATTGCCACAAGTGTCACGAAAGGAATTAGTATCAATTCAATAGCTATGTTAAATACATAGAAATTAACTAAAAACTCTACGATAACGATAAGTGTAAAGTTACTAACCGCTAATTGTTTAAAAGTGATTTTGCCATCTCTAAAAGAATTAATTTTAAAGAGATTTGGTATCGCAACAGTTATGACCCAAAGAAGGGTTACTTTAAGTTGACTTGAATACCACAAATCAAATTTCGACAAAAGACTTAGAATTAAAATTATGTAGTTCGCTGCTAGGGCATAAATCAAATTAAACTGCAGTATAAAGATCTGTGATAGTAGACTCTTTAAAGAAGTTCTAAGTTCGAGCTTTTTTGGTAAAGCTAAAACTAATGCTAGTAAAGCTATAGCAATCCAAATGATGGTTGCGATCTCTCGGTTATCTAGATATCTCATGACGACATATAAAAGTTTAAAAACTTGGGACAGTACACTAATTTAATTCTAGATAATGTCCCCAGATGACCAGATGAAAATTGGACAGTTCCATTGAGATAACTGACATAATAATATCAGTTATAATCAATTTAAGGACATAACTGATACCATAATATCTTTTATTACCGATAGATGTACTTACCTAATAACTAAATTTTGTTCGCTCTCTCCAAATCCTCATGCTCAAAAGCAGACGACATGCGGTCCATTTCTTTTTTCTTTAAATCAAAATTCTTGGCTACTTCACGCCATTTACAAACCGATTTTGCGACTTCTTTGATAATTTTATTTGCCTCGTTTTTATTTAATCTGAAGTTTTCAGCAACCGATACTGCTGTTTCTAATGAGGCCGAATCGTTATTAAAATCGATTGCAGTCGTTAGAATTCTGGGCTTTATTTCAGTTGGTGTTGGATTGAGATCATACGCAGGGGAAAGTCGCCAACCTTTTTGACTTTCGTAAAGAAACCCGTGATTGCGTAGGTGATCATCCGTATTTGAAATCAATACATTAAAAACTATGCGACGCCATAGTTGCTTCATATCTTCATCTGGAGCTGCTCCAAATTGCGATAACGCATCAGCAATTTCGAGATAGCTGTGTTGTTCATTATCTCGTGCTTGCAGCATGCTCATAGCCGAAAGAAAAGGAACGCGGATTTTTTTGATCCGGTCAAAACGTTTAACAATTAAAACCGGCTTTTTGTTAATTTCTTCTAAGCTAAATGAAGGTGTTGTGATGCCGGAATTTTTTGCTAGAGTTAGTGCCACTGCTTCCCATTTTTCCACTTCAAATCCATCATCTTTTCTTGGAAATTTAGCAATTGCCAGATCTCCATTTTTATCAAGTACTGACGATTTAGGACGCGCGCCGCCAAGAGATGATCCGGGAGCTAAAAGTAATTTTAGGTCTTCAGAATTTTCCTTATCGTCAATAAATTTATCAGAAGCCGCGAGGAGTTTTGGTAAATCAATTAGCGGAGGAATAGAGTGTTTGTCTTTGGGACTTAAAAACACGCCATCAATTTTTTCAGAGAAGCGAAGAGCACCTTGACGTAATTCATCACTTACACCCAGCAGATAATCAGCCTCACTCAAGCTACGAGCTGTTTCTTTTTCACTTGTTGCGCGCTTTGATTCTGCTCTTCGCATTAAAACTCTTCCCCAGCGGTCAGGTGCAGAATCACCAACTGCACCAAAAATATCTTGATCTATACCAGTATGAAATACGCCTTCAGTAAGCTTCAAAGCTGGTTCAAGCGCAAATCTCTCAGGATGAACAAGCCAGCTTCGATCATACTCAAAAGAAGCACTCTCTTTGCCTTTTTTGGAATGAAACCAAAGTCTGCCAATAAAAATATTATTTTCGCCTAAAGCGATGTGGACAAAAATCTCTCTACTCATTTGTTATGTTGTTTTTCTGGGTCTAATTCTCTTGGGTAAATTTTCTTCATCAATGTGCCTACCTACTAAATCATGATTGGAATCAACTAAATCAGAAATTCTGCTAATCATACCAAGCACGAATAGAACTGATGCATAATTTCCCATTGACGAGGTTGGATCGCCTTTCTCAATTTTTGCTAAAGTACCTCGTGAAATTCCCGCACGCTGCGCCATTAATTCGGTCGAAATACGACGACGACGGCGAGCTTCAGAAATATTCTGACCAACTTTTCGTAACGCTTTTGTAACTGGAATAGGTAATTCTAATGTATTTTTCATAAAAAATATAAAGTCTTATTTAATAGGCAATATGCAGTATAATGACTATTATATAAAGCATTATGCTGTAATTCAATAAAAATTCTTAATATTTATAGGTCATTTATACATGGAAAATTCAGACCATGAAAAATTTACTTATTTTTACAAAGTATTATGAAGCATCTAAAATCAAGGCTTGAGAAGCTTATAATGGAGCCAAAAAATTACATTTTTGTACATGGAAAATTTTTGGATTTCAGCGAATTTTAATGGATTTCTTTGGACAGAAGAGAGGGCGAGAAGCCGCCTGTGTGTAAGGCTTATCGGACTTTATTGGAATTTGCTGGATGTGAAAGATGGTTGCGGGGGCTGGATTTGAACCAACGACCTTCAGGTTATGAGCCTGACAAGCTACCGGGCTGCTCTACCCCGCGACAAGGAAAGAAGAGGCGGGCAACTTAAGAGGGTGAAAGGTAAGGTGCAAGAAGTTATTTTGAGTCTAATAAAAAAAATTTGATGGGAAGGCTGGCGATCAATAATCGTAGAATCTTTTTTTAATATTCTGCTGATTTTTTGAAAACTAAACTCGAGCCCTCCCCTTTCAAATTGAGGCTGCGCGCTGGTGTTGGGAATTTCTGGATTGGTTAATCAAATATATAAATCCCTAAATTTTGCAAAATTTTAGAAACCCAGATAATAGCTCAAATAAATCGTTGCGGCATTAGCTTTGTTAAGGGCTTGGCTGCCGTAATAGGAATCTAAAGCAATGCGTTGAACTTGGTCAAGATCGTAACTTAATCCGACGTTGACAAAAGCGGTTTTCTGACGAAGCGATGGCGACATCAATAACCATACCAAATCGCAGCCTTTCAGTTGTCTGATAAGCAAACTTTCAAACATTCGCAACATTCTGATTGGCATGATTTCTGCTTACCGAAGAATGAATAACGATAACTCGCACCAACACAAAAACCATTTTCACCAAACTTCTTACACTCTTGATTCAAAGTTGAGCTCAGCAAAGAACTTCTCAGGTTAATGATCGAGTTAAGTTGGTTTTGATTGTAGCCCAACTCTGAATAGGTGTTGGTTAGGTTAATCGAGGAAGAGGAATAAGCATCAACACTGCTGGTATCTGCAGTCAAACCATAACTTTTCCATCAGCAGAAAGAGCTCGAACTTTAATGTTAGAGCCACCAAGAGTTCCAATATCTGTTGATGCAGATGAAGTATATTCAAATCCATGAAGATTACTCCACGAATTTGGCGTAAAGCTATTATTTGGAGTTATGGGTTTTCAATAAAACCAATAAGGTATGTAGGAATTTGGAGATTTTACTCACGAAATCCTTCGACAAGCTCAGGATGACAGGACTATTTATCTCTCGAAATCTGGGAATCTGAAAATCTGGACAGTCTATTATTTAATTGACTGCGTCGAAGCTGAATGCTTAGACGCTTTTTTTATAGCTAAAAATCTTATACTATTTCTTAACCAAAATCGTCGCTAAACGTGGGTTTTTTGCCGAAATTGCGGCGTCGCTTCCAAGGTTTGCTGGTTTAGATTTGCCGTAGCTGGTGACCACAATTTTTTCAGATTTAACTCCGTTTTTTACGAAATAATCTTTGATCGCGTTTGCCCTTTTTAGACCGAGTTTTTGGTTATATTCCACCGATCCAGTTTGGTCGCAATAGCCGCCAACTTCGATTTCTTTGACGTCGGATTTTTTGACGATTGGTAAAATGTCTTTGTCTAAAACTGCGATTGCCTCAGGTTTTAGAGTTGCGCTGTCATTGTCAAAAAATACCGATTGTATGCCAGTTGAGGCCATTTCTGAAGTTGCGACTGTGAATCTTGAACTAGGATCTGGATAGCTTGTAATTGGACCATTGCAACACGGTGTGCCTATATCTGAAGATTTGCTGTATAATCTGCAGCAAGACGAGGCGAGGAAAACAACAAGAATGAGCAAGATATTTTTGAATGACATGGCAGCAGAATAATTATTAAGACAAAGGTCGCGAACCGACTAAATCAGTGCTCAATCAAAACACAATAATTATCCCCTGTTTGTCACCACGCACTTGTTGCGGGTCAATTTTTAAGAAAATTTATATCGGCTTAACTCTTGACAAAGCACAGCTGCAAACACAAGTTTAGAAGAATAATATAACCCGCACTTAGTATAAGGGGTCTATATCAAACCCTGAATATAAACAAATTTTCAACATTTATGAAAAAAGTTCTAATCATTATTATCGCGATGATCGTTGCCATTTTGGGCTACGCCGCAGTATCTCCTAAAGATTTCAAAATCGAAAAATCAATTACAATTAACAAACCAGTCGCGGAAGTTTTCTCTTACTTAAGATTAATCAAAAATTCTGAATCTTGGCAACCTTGGACCAGAATGGATCCAGAAATGAAAAAAGAATTTAAAGGCGTTGACGGCACTGTTGGCGCGATCTCATCTTGGTCAGGAAATAGCCAAGTTGGAATTGGTGAAGAAGAAATTAAAGCAATTTCTGAAAATCAAAGAATCGATTTTGAACTACGTTTTGTGAAGCCTTTGCAAACAACTAACACTGCTTTTCTTTCTACTGAAGAAATCAGCGCCAATGAAACCAAAGTTACTTGGAGCATGAGCGGCAACACTCCCTTCCCTTTCAACTTAATTTGCATCATGATGCATGAAACCGTTGAAAAAAATTTCGAACAAGGACTTAACAACTTGAAAACGATTTTGGAAAAATCACCTGAAGCTGCAGTGCAAGAAGTTAAAACTGATGTAACTAGTGAAGCTAAAACTGAAGAAGAAGTAAAAAAATAAATCCTCCGTCATTGCGAGCGAAGCGCGGCAACCCAGTACACTAAACTGGTTTTCCACGCTTCGCTCGCAATGACGACTAGCTAAATATATAGATCTCTTTTTTCCCATCCTTACACAAAAACACCCTCCCTACAAAAAAATCTTTTGACATTAAAATTAATTTTAATCTTTAATTCAATCATTTGATTGAATCACCTGATTAACTTTTACATGAAAATTCAAAAAACTATTCTCATCCTTTCTTTATCCTTATTTG
>JACCDX011533857.1_pt1 | contig 15490 bp, 10 predicted proteins | sample 7449681 | NCBI WGS metagenome assembly JACCDX01 (sample SAMN15323450, study PRJNA562643) | freshwater metagenome | isolation source: river surface water | place: USA:Blue River Watershed | collected 2017-08-18 | reverse complement strand
CAAACGAGTCCTTATGTCATTAAAGAAGCAGCATTGATTTTTGAATCGGGTGCTGCGGATGGATTATCTAAAATTATTGGTGTAACAGCGCCTTTGTCACTTAGAACACATAGGGTGATGCAAAGAGATGGCATCACAAAAGACCAAGTAGACGCGCGTATGCGCAATCAAATTTCGGATACCATTAAAATGCGCTTATGCGATTATGTGATTGAGAATAACAATCAACAAATGGTCATTCCACAAGTCTTAGTAATAGACAAAGCTATTAGAGCGGCTTTATAATTTTATAACACCAACGTTTCAATCTTCCTTCAAAATCAAATGGGGTAGTGGCTTTAGTAATATCTTTAATTTGCGTACTTTTTATTTGTTCAGCATCAATGATAAACTGCGTAAAATTGGTACTAAAATATAAAATACCTCCAGGCTTCATTGCCTTCAACATATCATTGATTAATTCCACATGGTCTCTTTGAATATCTAAGATATCCTTCATTCTTTTACTATTGCTAAAGGTAGGAGGATCCATCACCACTAAGTCATAAAAGTTAATGGGTAATGTTTTTAAATATTGTTTTACGTCTGCATGAATAAATTGATACGCCGATGACGGAGCTATTTGATTAAGTTTAAAATTTTCTTCGCTCCAACTTAAATAAGTTTTAGATAAGTCTACCGATGTCACTGATTTAGCGCCTGCTTTTGCAGCATACACAGAAAAAGAACTGGTATAAGAAAACAAATTTAAAAAATGGGTATCCTTTGCTTCGGTTTGAACCATTTGTCTGGTGACACGGTGGTCTAAAAATAAGCCGGTATCTAAGTAGTCAGTTAGGTTGACTAAAAACTGTAAACCGTTTTCTTGAACAGTGATGATTTTAGATTCAGTCACTGCTTCTTTTTCGTATTGTCCTTCACGATGAGACATCCGCTTGCGCAGTTTCACATACATTTTATCTGTAGGTACACCAGTCATGTCTGCAATAATTCTTTTGGTTTCATTGAACCAAATCTCATGTTCCTCGTCTGTTAAAGCGTGACGTCTGTTGTATTCAGCGATATAAATATAGTCCTCATAGAATTCCACACAAACAGGGAATTCGGGTAAATCATGGTCATAGAGTCTCCAGCAAGACACATTCAGTCGCTTAGCTTGTTTTAAACGATGCTTATAATTTTTAAGCAATCGATTTTCAAACATTTGAAATTTTTCACTCGTCATTTGTAAAATAAAATTACTACAAAAAAAGAAGCGCTACAAGTGTAACGCTTCTAAATCTATTTTTAAATACGTATTATTTTAAAGTAGCCAATGCTTCTCTAATTCTTGCCCAAGCTTTTTCGATATTCTGCATGCTGTTTGCAAAAGAGAAACGGACACAATGTGGTTCGCCAAATGCATCTCCCATCACAGAAGAAACATGGGCTGTATTCAATAAAAACATGCTAAAGTCAGAGGCGTTTGTAATGGTTTGTTTTCCGTCAGATTTGCCGTAATAACTACTTACATCTGGGAATACATAAAATGCACCTTCGGGTGCAAAACATTTAAATCCAGGCATGGCATTCACTAAGGCCAATGTAGTGGTTCTACGACGCGTAAACTCTTCTGTCATTTCGATAGATGGTTTTAAGTCGCCCACCAACGCAGCCACTGCCGCTTTTTGAGTGATAGAACAAGTACCAGAAGTAAATTGACCTTGTAATTTTTCCATCGCTTTTGCTAAAGTAACATTAGAGGCGGTATAGCCTAAACGCCAACCAGTCATAGCAAAACCTTTACTTAATCCATTGATCACAATCACTTGGTCTTTGATCTCGCTGAACTGTGCAATGCTTTCGTGTTTGCCAATAAAGTTGATGTATTCATAAATCTCATCCGATAAGATGGTGATTTGAGGATATTTTTTAAACAAGTTTGCCAATGCCTCTAATTCAGCTTTGCTATATACCGCTCCAGAAGGATTACAAGGAGAGGAGAACATAAATACTTTTGTCTTTGGGGTAATGGCAGCTTCTATCTGTGCAGGCGTTGCTTTGAATCCAGCCTCAACGGTAGTTCTAATTTCAACCACTTTACCACGGGCAATTTTTACCAATTCAGAATAAGTCACCCAATAAGGCGTAGGGATGATCACTTCATCACCTTCGTCTACTAAAGCCAATAATGCATTGGCTAAACTTTGCTTCGCACCTGTGGATGTAATGATTTGCTCAGGGGTATAGTCTAGGTTGTTGTCTCTTTTTAATTTAGTACAAACGGCTTCTCTTAAATCCAAAAAGCCTGCTACAGGTGTATAGTGACTCCAGTTATCATTGATGGCTTTTATAGCTGCATCTTTAATATGCTGTGGGGTATCAAAATCTGGCTCACCCAAGCTTAAGTCAATCACATCTATACCTTGTGCCCTTAATTCACGACCTAATTTGGCCATTTTTAAAGTTTCTGGTTCACTAAATCTGTTTAAAAGAGAAGATAATTCCATGGTGTATAATTTGTAGTTCAAATTTCGGAATTTATTATCAAAGAGCAACCCTTTTTGCTTTGCATTTAGCATTAAATTATGCCCCAATTGTTAATATCTATTGTAAACTCACTTACATTTGTTTTAGCTATGGAAAAGTTTATCTCAGTGTTCGATATGTTTAAAATTGGTGTAGGACCTTCTAGCTCCCATACCTTAGGACCTTGGTTGGCTGCAAAGCATGTCATAAAAAGAGTTAGTGCGTTAACAGATGTCAACAACATCCATGCAATGCATATCTACTTGTATGGTTCATTGGCTAAAACTGGCAAGGGTCACGGCACAGATACAGCTATTTTAATGGGTTTGCAGGGTGAAGATCCTGTGACAACGGATACCCGTTTGATTGCTCAAAAAGTTCAAAACATTAAGGACACAAATCATATTTTATTGGATGGGGTACATGAGATTGAATTCAACTACAACGATCATCTTGTTTTTTTAAAAGATAAAAGTTTGCCATACCATCCCAATGCAATGCAATTTGTGGTTGAATTAAAAGATGCTGTAAAGACCTTTACTTATTATTCCGTTGGGGGTGGATTTATAGAAACGGAAGCTTCGGAAGATGGTGTAGCCTTAGGAAAAATAATAGAAGATAAAAAGGAAACAAATGTCGAAGTGCCTTTTAGTTTTTTCCATACCGAGGATTTAATCCACTGGTGTATTAAAACAGGTTTACCTATTTCTGATATTGTAAGAGAAAATGAAAAGCAATTACATACCGAACAAGCTTTAGAAGAAGGATTAGATCGTTTATGGAAGACGATGATGGATTGTATTTTTAAAGGCGTGCATGCAAATGGTATTTTACCAGGGGGATTACAAGTACGCAGAAGGGCTGCCGATTTGAATGCAAAATTATTAAAGCAAGACAAAGATGCGGATAAGTCAACTACATTAGCCAATGAAGATGCTCAAAGCATGGAGGCTTGGATGCAGCAAATTCAAAGTGGGGGCAGTGATTTTTCTTATATACTTGATTGGGTGAGTTGTTTTGCATTGGCGGTGAACGAAGAGAATGCAAGTTTTGGCAGGGTAGTGACTGCACCTACGAATGGCGCAGCGGGTGTGATTCCTGCAGTATTAATGTATGCGATTAATTTTTGCAATAAAGGAAGTCAACAGGACATTCATAAATTTTTGTTGACTGCGAATGCCATTGGTATTTTATTTAAAAATGGTGCCACTATTTCTGCAGCAATGGGTGGATGTCAGGCAGAGATTGGCGTTTCATCAGCGATGGCAGCAGCAGGTTTAACAGAATTATTAGGTGGCAATCAAAGACAGGTTTTAATGGCAGGTGAAATTGCGATGGAACATCATTTAGGTTTAACCTGTGATCCTGTGGGCGGATTGGTGCAGATTCCATGTATAGAGCGTAATACGATGGGTGCGATCAAAGCCATTACTGCTGCTCAATTGGCATTGCAAAGTAAACCAGATTATGCCTTGGTAAGTTTGGATAAAGTGATCCATACCATGTGGCAAACCGCATTGGACATGAATGTGAAATACAAAGAGACTGCAGACGGTGGATTGGCCACGCAGATTCCAATAGGATTAGCAGAATGTTAATCAATTGTAATTTGATGATACAAGTATCAATTTTGAATTTTGATTAAGCCTCGATAGCTGCTTCATCTACTAAACTAAAATCTTGGATCACATTGTACAATGTGCCTCTTTCGATTGGGGTTCTTTTTGCTTGTTTGATAAGTCTTACCAATTCTAAAGTGGTCATCGCAGGATTTTGTTCTTCACTACCAGCCATGGAGTAAATCTTAGTGGTATCATCGATGGTGCCATCAATATCATTCACACCATAACTTAATGTCAGTTGAGCTACTTGACGACCTAGCATTGGCCAGTAAGCTTTTACGTGTGGGAAATTATCCAAATACAATCTAGAAATGGCATACATTTTTAAATCTTCGAGCATGGTAGATTCTGGCACATCATGCATTTCATTGTCCTTGTTTCTGAACTTAAGCGGGATGAATGTGTTGAAACCTTTTGTTTTGTCTTGTAATTGTCTTAGGCGTTCCATGTGGTCTACTCGGTGCTCATATTTTTCGATATGGCCATACAATAAAGTGGCATTGCTATGCATACCAAGTTCATGCGCAGTTTGGTGAATTTCCAACCATCCATTGGCATCTACCTTATCGTCACAAATAATCGTACGCACATCGGGATGAAAAATTTCGGCACCACCACCAGGTAATGAATCCAATCCTGCTTCATGTGCTAAACGCATCCCTTCCTGAATGGATACTTTTGCTTTACGGAACATATAATCCAATTCAACTGGCGTAAAGGCTTTGATATGTAATTCGGGACGATGTGCTTTAATGGCACGCATTAAATCTAAGAAAAATGCTAAAGTTAATTTAGGATGCACACCACCCACAATATGTACTTCTGTAACTGGCTTGCCATCATAAGAACGAACAATATCCATCATTTGGTCTATTGTTAATTCCCATCCTTCTTCTTTATGCGCATACAATTTTGAGTACGAACAAAACTTACATGAGAAGACGCAGACATTGGTTGGTTCTATATGAAAATTGCGATTAAAATAAGTAATATCACCATGCAATTCATTTCTTTTCCAATTGGCCAATGCGCCAACATAGGGAAGGGATGATTTTTCGAACAAGGCAACGCCATCTTCAAAATTGATACGTTCGTTTTGAATGATTTTTTGACCAATGGATTTTAAAATTGGATCTGCTTGCGCATCTACCACTACTTGAATTTGTGCCTTGTTCATATATTATGAAATTAGGCCACAAAGTTAGTTAATAAGCACTTGATTACCATCTTATGTTTAAAGTCTTTCCTCATATTAAGAATAAGCTTTAACCATGGATGTGTTAGTAAAATTTAAAAATTAACCAATTAAAATACCTGCAATACTTGCAGACAAATAAGAGGCTAGTGTTCCAGCTAAAAGAGCTTTAAGGCCTAATTCAGCTAGGTCTTTACGACGTGTTGGAGCAAGTTCTCCAATACCACCAATCAACATGCCTACACTACTAAAATTGGCAAAACCACAAATGGCGATACTCACAATCAACAATCCTTTTTCGGTTACAATTGGGATCACTTTGCTCGTTAAACTTTTAAAAGCAACGAATTCATTGATGGTTAATTTTTGACCCAATAAAGTTGCTGCATTTTGTATATCCACAGTTGGGATACCCATCGCCCAAGCCATCGGATAAAATAGTTTGCTAAAAATAAAGTTCAGGCTTAAATCTAAATTGGCACTAAAAAGATGCCCAATTTTTAATAAGCTCCAGTCCACTAAAGCAATTAAGGCAATAAATCCAATCAACATGGCGATCACGTTCATAGCAATTTTAAAACCATCTCCAGCGCCATGTGTGATGGCGTCGATGGTATTGCTATACTGACTCTTGACCTCTAGCGTAACTTTGCCCATTGTTTGTGAAACTTCGGTCTCTGGGAATAATATTTTTGCAATGACCAATGCACCAGGTGCGGCCATCAAACTTGCAGTGATTAATTTTGGCGCTAAATCCATACCTGCTTGCGCACCCATATTTGCATATACCACCAATATACCACCAGCGATACAAGCCAAGCTACCACTCATGCTCGCTAGAATTTCACTTTTTGTCATTGTAGGTAAATAAGGGCGAATCATCACCTGTGCTTCTACCTGTCCTACAAAGGCACTCGCCACATTACTCAATGCTTCTGCGCCACTCACACGCATGATAAAATTCATTGCTTTGGCAATCAACGATATGATGCGTTGCATAATACCAAAATGATAAAACAAAGCAACTAAAACACAAACTAATATAATAGTTGCAGTCACGTTAAATGCAAACACAAAACCACCATTGGTAAAATCGGTTGCGCCGGCAGGACCCATTGCAGCAACACCTCCGTATACAAATGCCGCACCTTGACGGGCAAATTCCTCTATCTTACCCATCCCTTTTCCTAAAATCTGGAAAAATTTGGTAATGGCAGGTATTTTTAGAATCAAAACACCAATGGTTAATTGTAATACTAAACCACTTATTACCAAACGATAATTGATTCTTTTTTTGTTGTTAGAAAACAAGAAAGCAATCATTAAAATCAAAACAATGCCAATCAGGCCTTGGAATCTATCCATGGGGTTAATTTAGGGAAGAAAGGTAATTAATTTATTGTTATTTTTTTTAAATGTAGGACATAAAAAATCCCACTCAGTTATATGAGCAGGATTTTATTAAAGTTGTTGTATCAATTACATATGAGACTGGATCTTCTTATCTAAAACAGCCTTTGGAACTGCACCAATTTGCTTATCTACTACTTGACCACCTTTCACAAATAGGATCGCAGGAATTGAAGTGATACCAAAGTTTGTACTTAATGTAGGATTTACATCCACATTCACTTTGCCGATATTCACTTTGCCTTCGTATTGAACAGCCAATTCTTCGATAACTGGTCCAATAGCACGACATGGCCCACACCATTCTGCCCAAAAATCGATTACACTAAGTTTGTCACTTTCAATCACTGTTTGTTGAAAGTTTGCGTCTGTAAATTCTAATGCCATAATTGTATATTTATATTTTCTTGTTCTTTTATGCTTGTAGTACAAAATTAGCTCCAAACTTTAATATCTGCCATCTTGACTTTTCCACTTAAATATCCCTTATTGGGGACAATTAGTTGGCTAGCTTCACTTGAACGTTTAGTTCTGGGTTCAAGTCCAAGAATTGAACAAAGTCGTCATTGACCAAAAAGCCTTTGTCTATCGTTAATAAACTTGCAGCAAGTTGCTCCCTTGGTTCTACAAAAGTGATTTTTAGAGAAGTCCTACCTGGGTTTGCTTTAATATTCTTCTCAAAAAAATCAATCATATCAGCCCTTAGATTCGCTGGATGTAAACTCAGTTCCACCGTTCGGGTTTGCATTTGCTTCACCGTTTCTAAAAGCGACATGCTCTGTAACTTAAATTCAAAATTATTCGGTTGGTTGAATCTATTTCTAAATGAACCGTTAATACAAACTTTTTGTCCCACTTCTAAATAGTTCTGAAATTTCACGTAATCCTCGCTCCATAAAATGAAATCTGTCTTACCTGTAAAATCTTCAATCGCAAATGATCCAAAGTTTTTACCAGTTTTAGTGATCCTATGTTGTACATCTGTGACTAAACCTGCTAGCTTAAAGTTTTTTCCTAGGTTATTAGGGAAACTAATGAGGTTATCTTTTACCTCATTAAATTCATTGATTGGCGTGAAAGCATAATGCTTCAATTCAAAATTAAAATGATCCAATGGGTGTCCACTCATGAACATACCCGTGATATCTTTCTCGTGGTCTAATTTTTCGGTCAATGTCCATTCTTCACAAAGTGCTAATTTAGGGATAGGCACTTGCATGGCAGAAGGTAAATCACCAAAAAGGGTATTGGTAGAACCAGTTGTCATGGATTGAATCGCTTGCGCATAGGCAATTAATTTTTCCATACCATTCGTACGATCTCCATCACCTGTATTAAAATATTGTGCACGGTGGTATTCAGGGAAACAATCAAATGTACCTGAGTAGGCCAAACTTTCTAAAGATTTCTTGTTCACTGCTCTTGATAAAACACGTTTGATAAAATCAATCATGGTCTCAAAATGTCCCCCTTTATTTCGCTCGATGATAATGGCTTCAATAGCTGCTTCACCAACGCCTTTTAATCCGCCTAATCCAAATCGAATCTCTCCATTTTTATTGACAGAAAAACCTTGTAAGGATTCATTGATGTCTGGCCCCAACACTTTTATACCCATGCGTTTACACTCTTCCATAAAGAAGGTGATTTTATCAATACTACCTGCATGGTTTAAAACAGCAGACATATATTCTCCAGGATAATGTGCTTTTAGGTAGGCTGTTTGATATGCTACATAGGCATAACAAGTAGAGTGGGATTTGTTGAATGCATATTGTGCAAAAGCCTCCCAGTCTGTCCAAATTTTGTCTAAAGCTTTTTCTGGATGTCCATTCTTCACGGCCCCTTCCACAAACTGGGCTTTCATTTTATCCAATACCGACTTTTGTTTTTTACCCATGGCTTTTCTCAATACATCCGCATCCCCTTTTGTAAAGCCAGCAATCTTTTGACTCAACAACATTACTTGCTCTTGGTAAACGGTAATACCATAAGTGTCCGCTAATATTTCCTCCATGATAGGAAGGTCATATTGAATGGTTTCACGACCATGTTTACGTTCAACGAAATTTGGGATATAGGCCATCGGACCTGGTCGGTACAAGGCGTTCATCGCAATTAGGTCGGCAAATTTATCGGGCTTTAATTCACGTAAATATTTTTGCATGCCCACACTCTCAAATTGGAAAGTTGCATTGGTTTCTCCTCTTTGGTATAAATGAAAAGTCTTTTCGTCGTCTAAAGGAATCTTATCCAAGTCGATGATGATACCATGGTTTTGTTTGATTAATTGTAAGGCCGTTTTTAAAATAGAAAGGGTTTTTAAACCCAAGAAGTCCATTTTTATTACGCCTGCTTCTTCAATCACAGAGCCTTCAATCTGCGTCACCCATAAAGTAGAATCTTTTGCGGTAGCAACCGGCATGATTTCGGTTAAGTCACTTGGTGCAATGATGATACCCGCAGCGTGAATACCCGTGTTACGAATAGATCCTTCTAAACGTTCTGCTTCATGCAATACAGCCGCTCTTAAATCATTGCCTGCATATATTTCTCTTAGCTTTTTAATATTGTCAATATCATCGGATTGATAACCTTCTTTTTCGGCTAAAGATTTTTCTCCTTCTTTAACAGTGATAGGGGCATGTAAACAACGATTGAGTTCGGTGCCTGGTTTATCTGGTACTAATTTTGCTAATAAGTTGGATTCGGATAAAGGCAAATCCATCACACGCGCAACATCCTTGATACTACTTTTTGCCGCCATTGTACCATAAGTAATAATTTGTGCGACTTGTTCCTTGCCATATTTTTCTACCACATAATCAATCACTTTCTGACGGCCTTCATCATCAAAGTCCGTATCAATATCGGGCATGCTCTTACGATCCGGATTTAAGAAACGCTCAAAAAGTAATTGGTATTTAATTGGGTCGATATTGGTGATACCAATACAATAAGCCACGACAGAACCAGCCGCAGATCCACGTCCGGGGCCCACAAACACATCCATCTCACGTCCCGCTTTAATGAAGTCACTTACAATTAAGAAGTAACCTGCAAAGCCCATGGTTTGAATGGTGAATAATTCAAAATCAATTCTTTCCTGAATTTCTGCAGTGATGGCATCGTATCTTTTATGCGCACCTTCCCATGTAATATGTTTTAAAAATTCCCATTGATTCATGTTGGCGTCCTTGTGAATCTGGAAACTTTTTGGAATCGGGAAAGCGGGTAGGAGGATGTCTTTCTTTAAATTTAATACTTCTACTTTATCTACAATCGCATTGGTGTTGTCGATGGATTCGGGGATATCACTAAACAACTCAATCATTTGTGATTGGGTCTTAAAATAAAATTCATTGTTTGGGAACTTGAATCTTCTATTCTTTACTTGAAGTTCGTCGTTTACAAAATCATCGAAGCCTGGGGTGGATTGTTTTTCACCAGTATTAATACACAATAAGATATCATGCGCATTGGCATCATCTTCATTAATGTAATGGCTATCGTTGGTCGCAATCACACTTACTTTATGTTTTTTTGAAAACTTTAGTAGTGTATTGTTGATGAGCTCTTGTTCTGGTATTTGGTGTCTTTGAATTTCGATATAATAATCATCCCCAAATAAATCCAACCACCATTTAAATTCTTTTTCTGCTGCTTCCTCGCCATCTCTTAAAATGGCTTGAGGTACATGCGCGCCAATACAACAAGTGGTGGCGATGATGCCTTCGTGGTATTGCTCAATCAGTTCCTTATCGATTCTTGGATATTTGCTATACATCCCCTCAATGTATCCCAAGGATGTAAGTTTGATCAGGTTTTGATATCCCACTGCATTCTTAGCCAATAAAACTTGGTGAAAACGATCGTCCTTATGTTCCTTGGTAAATTGTTTGATATGTCGGTCTTTCACTACATAAAATTCACAACCAACAATTGGTTTTACAGTAGGCGCTAAAATATCTTTTCCATTCGCATCTTTCCCAATCACTTTGGTATTTTTCCATGCCTGACTCACAAAATTAAATGCACCAAACATATTCCCGTGATCCGTGATCGCCAATGCAGGCATTTCATCCTTGATGGCTTTTTTATACAAACCATCTATAGAGGCAGCGCCGTCTAGTAGTGAATATTGTGTATGTACGTGTAAATGGGAAAACTTGGGCATTTGGGATATTGGGATAAGGCACAAATATCGTAAAAAAGCAGGGCTTAGACAGGCTTAATTTTCCACAAAAAAGGGTTAAAATCTCCTGTTTTGAGGCTATTTTAAGGTTCTTGCCTTATCTTGCCGCAGATGCAAAAAAGGACTAAATCGATATTAGGGCTGGTATGGATGATGGCAATTTTGTCAAGCTGTACCACTATGTCCAAGTTCAGTCAGTCTGTGAAGGCAAAAACAGCTCAATTAAACGCAAAGCCAAAAAGAAATTTACCCGCAGTAGTAGCTGTTCCGGAAACCTCCAACGATGATATTGAATTTTTAGACAATATTTCGGTGAAGCCAGGAAGGGTGTATATGAAAAAAGCATCCGATGCATTAGAGGCAGAACCTGTATTAGTTCGTTCAGAACGTTCAGATAAAATGCCAGATAATTTAACCGATGTAGAAAAAGCCAATTGGTTGCAATTAAAGTATTCCATTCAAATGGACATAGCCGTAGAAGAAATTAGCAATATCCCTTTACTTCAAAAAATAGATGAATGGTGGGGTACGCCTTATGTATTAGGTGGTTCAAGTAAGAGAGGGGTGGACTGTTCTTATTTTACATTGGATGTGATGAATGCGATTTACAATACCAATTTAAAAAGAACAGCAGCAGAACAATATACACAAAGTGAAAAAATTGATTGGTCTGATTTAAAGGAAGGGGATTTGATTTTTTTTAAAACAGATGGCAGTCGATCTATTTCGCATGTTGGTATATATATGACCAATAATAAATTCGCACATGCTTCTACTAGTCAAGGAGTCACTATTAGTGATTTATCAGAACCTTATTGGCAAAAACGTTTATACAGTTTAGGCAGGGTGCTTAAGCACTAATTGATTGCTCTAATCATCCTGTACATTATTTTACCTCTGCTAATTTAATGTAGTATTGACTTTCAATTGTCTTTACAAAATCCTGTAAATTAAAATTTGGCTCTTGAATTAAACGTTGCTGAGGCTGATAGTCCATTGGCATGAAACTATATTTTTTGCCTAAATAACTAAAGTGTAGTGGTAGATTAAAACCAGTCACACAGTTTTTATATTCGTAAGTAAATATTTTTTCTTTCTCATTATAGCTATAATTCAACACAGGAATTTGTGTTGTTCTTAAGTATTGATCAAAGACTTTTTGAAAGCCAAATCCCGCACGCACCGATATATAATTTTCAACTTGTTCAGTTGTTACCGTTTGGTGGTAAAATTGTTTATTCAATCCAATCAATATATTTCTAAACAAACTATCATTATTAATAGCGTGACGAATACTGTGAATTAAATTTGCGCCTTTAGGATACATATCTCCACTGCCTTCTTGGTTGACTCCGTATGTTCCAATCACAGGGATGTCGTTCTTAATATTTTTTCGTAAGCCATAATTATATTCATCTCCAGCTTTTTTTCCATGAAAATATTCGGTGAATAAAGTTTCTGAATAACTTGTAAAGCCTTCATGCACCCACATGTCAGCAATATCTTTTGTACTTATATTATTGGCAAACCATTCGTGACCACTTTCATGAACGATGATATAATCCCACTTGAGTCCCCAGCCCGATCCAGATAAGTCCCTTCCTAAATAACCATTCAAAAAACGATTACCATACGCAATTGCGGACTGATGTTCCATGCCTAAATGAGGACTTTGCACCATCTGAAATCCATCTTCATAAAATGGATAAGGCCCAAACCAATATTCAAATGCATCTAACATTTTTGGCACTTGTTTAAACTGTTCAACTGCTTTGGCAGAGTCTGAACGGAGTACCCAATAACTAAGGTCTAGTTTTCCTTTTAATCCTTTATATGTTTCCTTCCATCCAACATAATCACCAATGTATGGAATGATATTGTAGTTGTTGATAGGGTTGGTTACCTGCCAACTGAATCGATTGTTATTATTAAGGTTGACCATATTCGTCTCTGCAACTTTTCTACCATTACCAATGGCAATTAAGTTTTTATCCTTAGGTACTTGAATGGTCAATTGTGCACCTTCTTCTGGTTCATCGGATTGATGGTCTTTACAAGGATACCAAACCGAAGCACCTAAGCCTTGACAAGCCACTGACATCCATGGTTGTCCATTACTATCTTTCTTCCAAATCCATCCACCATCCCAAGGTGGTCTAATGGCTTCTTTTGGAACGCCATGATAAAATATGGTTAAACCAAACGCTTGTCCTTTTGAAATCTGTTTTTCAATTTGTGCAATCGCAATATTATTGGATCTAGTAAATTGTAAACGTATTGGCGTTAAATTTTCTTTTGTATTTGACCACAATAAAACACTATCTATCACCAACGGAGTTTGTAAATCAATTTGAATTTGTTTGGAAGGCTTTACCGCTATGGCTTTCCAGCTCACTACACCAACAATAGATTTTGCATCATAATTGGGCGTAACGTCTATCACATATCTTTTGATATCAAACCAATCCCTATTTTCATTCAAGCTTCCTCTTAAAGCATCAGATTCGTTGACCAAAGGTTGAGCACTAGCGTAGCATCCAAAAAAAATAAGTAATAATGTATTGGTTAATTGCTTCATATGAAAAATAAGTATTGAGTTTTAAAAATAGATAAAAACCTTATTATTCATCTTCTTTCTTCAATTTATCCTTGAATACTTTTTCAAATTTATCCAATTTTGGCCCAATCACATACCTACAATAACCTTGATTGGTATTGTTATTATAGTAGTTCTGGTGGTATGATTCTGCAGAATAGAATTTAGTGAAAGCAGTTACTTCTGTAATGATTGGTTTGTCCCATGCCTTGCTTGCATCTAATTCCTTGATGTATTTAAGTGCTAATTCCTTTTGTTGTTCATTGTGGTAAAATACAGCAGATCTATATTGAGGGCCTACATCATTGCCTTGTTGATTGGGTGTAGTTGGGTCATGCGTTTTCCAGAAAACAGACAAGATATCGTCTAAGCTAATTTTAGTGGTATCAAACACAATCTGACAAACCTCTGCATGCCCCGTCGTTTTTGCACAAACTTCCTCGTAGGTTGGATTATCAACATGACCACCGCTATAACCACTAGTAACTTTAACTACGCCTTCTAAACGTTGATACACTGCTTCGGTGCACCAAAAACAGCCAGAACCTAATGTGATTGTTTGGGTATTTTCCATATTGACTTTTTGAATTTTTGCTTGTTTTTTCGGGGTTTGAGCGCATGCGAAAAGAGAAATAATGCTGAACAAACCTGCTGTGATGTATTTGATTGTTTTCATATAAATTGTATACTTGAAATTACAACAAATCACAGACCAATTTGTTCTAATGCTGTTAATGTTTATTTAACTAAATTTGCAGCTATTGAGCCCATGAGAGTATATCCTGACAACGCCCTTTCCCAACTAGAATTTGATAAGATCAAGACCATCTTACTCAATTACTGTCAATCCACGATTGGAAAGGAGCAGGTGGATGCCATGCGGATACATACTCAGTTGAATTATATCCAGATTACATTAAGGCAAACACAGGAATACCAATTTATTAAGCAGGCCAATCAGTATTTTCCGAGTGATTTTATTTTAGACATCAGAAAGGATGTGAAGCTATTGGGCATACCAGGGGCGCAACTGACGGGTGAGCAATGGCTATTGGTTCGTAAACTAGTGGATCATGTGGGGCAACTATTCAAATGGTTTGATGCAGAGCGTCAAGCTGCCTATAGTCATTTGTATTTAGTGATTGCAGAAAGTTATTTTGAAAAAACAATCATTGAATCTATTGACGAAGTGATTGATGATAGAGGTTTAGTGAAAGACAATGCCTCCGAAGATTTGGCGAAGATTCGGGCACAATTGTATAAAAAAAGACAAGAGCTAAGACGCATTTTTGAAAAAGTATTGGGCCGTCTTGCAAAGTCAGGCTATACTGCAGATATTGATGAGAGTTTTAGCAATGGCCGACGTGTGGTGGCTGTGTTCTCGGAATACAAGCGACAAGTAAAAGGTTTTTTACATGGAGAAAGTGATAGCAGAAAAACTGCTTTCATTGAACCAGAAGAAACCATTGAACTCAATAATGAATTATTTAGTTTAGAACAGGATGAAACCAAGGAAGTGCAAAGGGTCTTAAGACAATTAACGGCACAACTCGCTCCATACTCTAGTTTGTTGATGGGCTATTTACAGATGATAGGGCTATATGATTTTATCAAAGCCAAGGCATTATTGGCGATAGACATGAATGCGCACTTGCCTGTGGTAGAAAACAAAGCCACTTCTCATTTAATTAATGCTTACCATCCTTTATTGTACATGTATAATAAAGTATCTGGCAAAAAAACAGTCCCAGTCAATTTAGAATTAGATGACGAAGCAAGAATTTTAATTATTAGTGGACCTAATGCAGGGGGAAAGACCGTGGCCATGAAAACCCTTGGCTTGAATCAAGTAATGTTACAATCTGGTTTACTAGTGCCAGTACATCCCGATTCACAAATGGGCATCTATAAGCAATTGTTTATTCAATTAGGTGATACGCAAAATTTAGCTAAATTTTGCGTAT
>JACCDX010299964.1_pt1 | contig 15490 bp, 8 predicted proteins | sample 7449681 | NCBI WGS metagenome assembly JACCDX01 (sample SAMN15323450, study PRJNA562643) | freshwater metagenome | isolation source: river surface water | place: USA:Blue River Watershed | collected 2017-08-18 | reverse complement strand
AGTTATTCAGCTACGGGAGCGGGAGGCACTGGTGCTGGCTCACCGATAACTAAGGTGATGCTGGTCGGATTGATTTGTGAAGCAATCTGGTTAGCAACAGAGGTCTCGAGGTTAGCAACCTGCTCTTCGCCCATTGCTGCGGTGCACCAGCCAGTTGCAATCTCGTTGGTAAGTTCGTCGAAGGGAATGAAGGTAGCTGGGTCGATGTCGTCAGCAGTAACCATCTGCGTTCCGATAACGGTAGCAGAGTAGGTCTTGCCTCCAGACTCTTCGGTTCCGGTTAGGCGCCAGTGGATGTTGTATACAACGTCATCCAGCTCTACGCCTTGCTCATCTTTGGTGGGGTAGCAGTCGACAGTGCGGCAATCCCAAGAATAGATAATGGCCATTTGTGTTTTGTTTACTAATTAGTGAGACAAATATACGAAATACTAACAACCCTCTGAACTCTCTACAAGTCCAGTGTTTGGAAACTTAAGTATGTAATACGACGCATTACATTCACTCGACTTATACCACTTATCGCCTCCGTCAAACTTGTTTGTTAGTGCGGTGTCTGTGAATACGTATGTTCCTATTGACGGACAAGCCTGGGTTCCTCCACTTCCTGCAAAGTACAGGGTTAGATTGTCTGCGTCACCAAATGTACAAGCCTCTGACGAAGAGGTATATCCAACGCTATTTATCTGGAAATAGTTATAGTTGGCATACGAGTATCCATAGAACTCAGATATAGCATCAGGAGTTGAGAATCCTGCGATATTAGACAACGACCGGAGAGAGCTGTTGGCCTGTGACTGCTGAAGCTCTACTCTGATGTCGTTGATGCTTAAAGGGCCCGAACTGGGAAGTGCCATTACTGTTTAAGTTTTTGTTCCAAAAGTTCAACACGAGCAGCAAGTTCTTTGTTTGCCTCAATCAAGAGCGCAATCATCTTCTCGTAGCGTACCGATAGGTAGCCGCTATCGTTGGTGCGGACAGCCTCTGGGAGAACAGCCTGCACGTCCTGAGCGATGATACCCACGTCGTGGCCGTGGTATCCGTGGACGTGAGCCGTCTCTTCCTTCCAGTCGAACTCCACACCAGTGAGCGTCTTCACCTTCTCGAGTGCGTTCTCGATTGGCGTTACGTTCTCCTTGAGGCGCTGGTCAGAGGTAGAGTAGGCTACGATGTCGTTAGAGGCGTCAATGCGTCCATCAGTGGCGTTGGGCGCTACGCCCACGCCTAGGGAGCCAGAGGTGATGCGAGAGTCTCCAACAACGTCTAGCTTGTATGATGGACTCGTGGTGCCAATACCTACATTATTTGAACTACCTTGAACAAATATAGCAGGGGTAGATTGTAAAGTTCCTCCATTAGTCACATACAGAGAAAAATCTTGATGGTTTGAACCCGGGGCTTCACCTCGTAATCTTACACCTGCGTTATTGCTTGCTGCTGAAAGAAGGATTTCAACATTTGCACCACTGAATCCTGTACTATTAGTTAATCGTAAAGGAGTATAAGTTGAAGCTCCAAACGCATTACGAACTTCTAAAGTATTTGTAGGACTAGTAGTTCCAATACCAACGTTGCCACTTGAGTTGATAAACATCCGGCTGGATGTGTTGGTGATGAAGTCAAGAGAGTCTGTTGCGATGTCTCCTTTGACTCGTGCGTCGTCGGAACCCAGAACAAAACCGTTGAGGTTAGCAGCTGTTGCGTACTCAGCGTAGTTGATGATTCCGGTAGTCGGAGACACCCGAGCCAGGATAGCCTTGTTACCAATGCTGTTGATGCCTTGGAACGAATTGTTGTAGGTTACGATTACGTTTCCATCTACGTGGAGCTTTTCGGAAGGACTAGGCACGCCAATGCCAACGTTGCCATTATCTAGCACTTGGAATCTGCCACCTGTAATCATAGGAGCGTCTACAGTTAATGTACCTGTCCCTCCTATATTTAGAGCGGCATACCCACCTGAGTTGGTATCAATTCTTAATCCGTTTGAGCTTCCTGAAGAAATAGCCAGCTTAGCAGTAGGACTCGTCGTACCAATGCCGACGTTTGCACCAACAAGATTTAATAAGTTTCCGGCTGCTGCTGTATATATATACAAAGAAGATGTAGTTCCCGATATATATGTCATAGCAAGAACTTCAGTTCCTGAACTGTTCAAGAATCTTAGCTGTGGATTCCCAGTGCTTGTGTTCTGAATAGTGATTCCGGTATTTGCAGAACCAATCGCCGATGAAACGTGCAGACCCTGAGTAGGACTCGCCGTTCCAATACCGACGTTGCCGTTACTATTAAGAATCGTTAATTGTGTTCCATTGGAATTGTTAATATAAAGATTATTATCATTATATGAGTAAAAATCCCAATTAGTTCCATTTGTATTTCCTAAACGAAGACCAAGACTTGTACCAGAGGTTTGAACATCTAACTTAGCAGCTGGACTCGTCGTTCCAATGCCAACGTTGCCATTAAAGTAAGTGTTATTAGATGTTCCTCCATTAATTGTCAGATAAGTACCAGTATCATTATATATGCCGCCTCTAAACGAAGCGGGACCTTGAGAGTAAAAACTAGTCCCAGCGGAATATGCTGCATAGATGTAATTTGTATCCGCTACTATCTCTCCAGTAGAGTATACCCTAAATACTTCGGCAGAACCGTTAGATACTACAAATTTTTGAGATGGACTCGTCGTGCCAATGCCGACGTTGCCATCACCGGAAATACGCATACGCTCGGTATTCGTGTAGAAACGAATCGGTCTGCTTGAACTATCTGTTCCAACGATAATACCAGTGTCGGAATTCCCGAGATACCAACCAGCGACGCCAAAGAATGCGTTTGCTACACCATTCTGATAACCAAGCAAGCCACCGCCGCCAGTAGTGCCAGTATTGCGAGCAGTAAACGATGCGTAGGAACCGCCTGATGAAACTCTTATCTCATCAGTAACCTCAAGCTTTGCCCCAGGGCTTGTCGTCCCAATGCCGACGTTGCCATTTGGCAAAATTCTCATCTTTTCGTCAGAAAGAGCAACAACAGATGTATCTGCCGCATCTCTGTTGCAGAACACTATGCTTCCCTTGCCCGCACCGAAAGCGCCATCACGAATTGCGCCTATAAATTGCTTTGGGTAAAGACCTCCATCTGAATCTCCGTAAGTAGACAATCTAATGCCAGCAATACAATTATTGACGCCAGAATCGTTTAGTATTGTTATTCCGTTATCTACCGTTGTTGCGCTATTAGAGGTAGCTGTTACTTGCAATCTAGAGCCAGGAATAATCGTACCAATACCGACGTTGCCTGCGCTGGTGATGCGTACTTTTTCGGTTCCTGCGGTAATAATGAATATCTTCGAATCACCCATATAGATGGATTCGTTAGAAACCAAACTTGCTCCATTGAATATACCCGAATATGTTGAGTCAGAATATACACTCAATTTTGTAGCCCCACCGCCAAAACGAGCATCACCACTAACATCTAAAGCAGTTGCAGGCGATGTAGTACCAATGCCGACGTTGCCTGCGGATACAGTGATACCCCCAGATGTTGTTGGGTCGTATCCACCTGCTACGATGTAAACTTTATCGCCAGCATTTCTAGCGGATAAAGTCATAGCATTTTGGTTACTTGCTACTCCGGATGAATTTGCGTGCCATAAGCTTCCAACGAGTGTTCCAGTATTTTCAAAAAAGTCTATACCGGAATATCCACTAGCGGCCGTGTGTTGAATGGTTACTGCTGCAGAGCCAGCGCCACCTCCCTGTATTACTAATGCTGTTGTAGGGTTGGTCGTTCCAATGCCGACGTTGCCTGCATCTGTAATTCGCATACGTTCTGAACCAACTGTTTCAAATGCGATAGACTGAGCAGATTGGTTTGCTGATATTTTTGCTACCGCACTACTGTCAATACTAAACTCCAACCTCTTGGCTGACGCAGATGTTTCTTCAAGTCTAATAGCAGCCGTAGAAGCGTTTACTTGTAATGATACAGCTGGACCAGTGGTTCCAATACCTACATTCCCACCAACAGGATTAAGGTGAAGGTTCATAGCGTTGCTTGAGCTATCCCTCGCCTGAAATGAAGCCTTTCCTCCCTGGTTTTCTATATTTATGCTGTTACTATTGCCTCCGTAAACGAACGAAGCGATAGTCTGAGTGTATGGAGCTGAGTTTGCACCTATCACATACAAACCATTTCCTTCTCCATTTACGTGAAGCTTGTAGGCAGGGCTCGTCGTCCCAATGCCGACGTTGCCGCTCCTTGTAAATGTTACGGAGTCAGAAAAAGTAGGAGTGTTGTCTTGGTATGATATGTAGAGCGCGTCTGTAGCTGCACTATGCCTTAGTGCCCATCCCCAGTTAATTCCATACTCAGTAAGCATCAAACCACTGTAGTTAGACACCGTGCTACCCGCCTCTACTTTGATGTAGTTGTCAGTTGCTACCCTACTTATACTTAGTATTTCAGCTGGACTAGTAGTGCCAATGCCTACGTTGCCACCATTTAGATGAGTCACACCATTAGAGCGAAGAGCAATTGTTGTTGCGCCAGCTGATGTACTTGCAAACAATCCAGCATTTATTCCTCCAGCCGCATAAGCGTGAACATTTCCAGCTACGTGAAGCTTTTCATTTGGACTCGTCGTGCCAATGCCGACGTTTCCAGTTACAATAAGGTTTCCGTCGCTAGGAGCAACACTGTTTAGCGTTCCAACATAAATAGAACGAGACTGAATAAGAGATACTCTTGATGCCATATTAGAAAACCTTTACGAACTTGAAGTTAATGGTTGTGTTTGATGTGTGTGAATAGTTTACCATACCCTGAAGCAACAGCGTAGAGCTCGCCCGTTCCTGAGTGCGAAGGTAAAAGTTGCCAGAGTTAGCGGCGTGCCCAGAGCGGTGCAGTACAACTTCTGACATTGCTTCAGGACCTGTTTCATTTGTACTACTAGCATTACCCCAGCTCATCACACCGGAGTAGGTCTCTTGGTACTGCTGACCTCCCGAAGCAAAGTCACTAACGTACACCTGCACCATCCACGTACCGTTAGATAGAACAGTATTCGATGAGAAGATGTCAGCCCACGTACCGCTAGTCATTTGCACTGTCCAGTCGTACGCTACACGAGCAGCAGGGAGCAGGTCGTAGAGCGATGTAGCTGTTGTGGTGGCTGGAGTCACCCAGTCGGTGCCTGAGCCTGTAGAGCTCAGCACCTGCCCTGACGAGCCTGCTGAGTTGTTGGAGTCGTAGTAGGCTCCCGTTACTCGGATGTTGCCAGATACGTGGAGGCGCTGACTTGGAGTGATTGTTCCAACACCTAGATTTGTATTGCCCACCGGAAGTATAGATAGGTTCTTCCATTGGATTCCCTGTCTTACTGCTGATATTACACCAATGTCATTGGCATAATCGTATCCAATAACTGTCTTATATCCGGTATCTGAACTAGCTGCGGCAGCAATAGAATAGGTATTTTCTCCGTCAAAGGTTGCATCGTTTACTGCTACAAATTTATTGGAAGGACTCGTGGTTCCAATACCTACGTTGCCAGAGCTGGTGATTCGCATCCGTTCTCCTCCATTGGTCTGGAAGCCCATATAGTTATCACCGTGGTAATACCATATCTGACCAACATAGGCGTCAGCTCCAGCACCGTCTCCAAACAGAATATATCCATATCCAGTGGTGGACGTTAGGATGTTTAATCCGTTCTGAGAATCAGAAGTATTACCTACTTGGAGCTTTGTGCCAGAATAACCAACAGTAGTTCCGCCAACGATAAGCTGTCCGCCTGTAGTGAGGCGCATCTTCTCACTTCCAGAAGTAGTAAATACTGCCGTGGTATGAGCCTCAACATACATAGTAGAAGCTCCGTATATGTAGTTCTTAACCCCTGAAGGACCAAATGCTACACCACCTGCATTAGAGCCTTGTATGTCTAACGTAGTGATTCCTGTTCCAATTGATACAGGAGTAGTGGTTCCAATACCAACGTTACCACCAAATGGGTTCATCCAGATAGTTGGGGCCTTACTGTCTGCTCCACGCATATCAATGGCCATTACCTCCGTAAGACCATAGTCGGAGCCAACCCCCCAAGTTGTTACGCTAAAACCTAATTTACCAGTAGATGAATAAGATGGGGATTGGGTTCCCGTTATCTGACCTGCTATTCTTGGCTCAACAGTGGTCCCAAGGTTTAATGTTCCAGTACCTGATGTTGTAGCTGTTGTTGAATTTATGGCGCCAGCAACATCCAACTTATATCCAGGACTCGTAGTTCCAATGCCGACGTTGCCTCCAGTAAAGTAAGAGTTTCCAGCTCTTGTTGAACGAACTAAACTAGTCCAAATAGCCGCATCATCCCACAGCTGTGTATCACTAGAAACATTCCAGCTTCCAGAACCATTGTTTGATGCGTACCACCTGACTCCGTCACCAGGAGTAAGAGTAAAGAGCTGGTTTGTTCCATTATGGTTTCCTTGAACCCAAGCGCCGCCTTCGTAGTAGATTCCAGCCGACAAAAACACACTTGTGTCCCAAGCCAATACCCCAAATGCCGTCTTAGATGATGTCTTTCTAGCTATGATTTGGCTGTGTGAGCTATCAGCCGTATCAATGGTAAATCCATTTGTTGTTGCAAATGATGGTCCAATAGTTAGTTTGGACCCCGGAGCCGTCGTACCAATGCCTACGTTGCCTGTGCTAGCAATACGCATCCGTTCCACGGGAGTATTGCCTCCAGCTTGTGGTGCCGTATAAAATCTCAAACTACTGGGGCTACCAGTTGAACTATATGAGTCCTGAGAAAGAGCAATTTGTGCTCCTGCGTAAGTATTTAATAACTTAAACGCAGTAAGACCAGTGCTCTGTCCGTAGTCGTGGTAAATAGCGCCCTCTCCATAACCAGATGGACTTTGAAGTAGTATGCCTTCATCAGCGTGTGCTGCATCAGATAGCCCTATTTGTAGCTTTTTAGTTGGACTCGTCGTGCCAATACCGACGTTGCCTGCGCTAGTGATGCGCATCCGCTCAGTAGTGTTTGTCTGAAGCACTAAATCAGGAGCTGCGCCAGTAGCTCCAACCACTCCCATAGTAACAAGTCCATTTACAGACTTAACCTGAAATACATCTGGATATGTTTGTGTACCTAAAGAAAGTAGGTAAGGAGTGCTAGCGTCAGACCAACCTTTGAATCTAAATCCTGATGTGGCTCCACCGGACAATGAAGCGTCTAGTATAGATGATGGACTCGTAGTGCCAATGCCGACGTTACCATCGTGAGTAATTCGCACCTTTTCCGTGCCCTCTGTAGCAAATGCTATTACAGCATTTACACCAGTCCGTGGTTGAATGAGAAGGCTACCCGCTGCATATCCGAATCCACTATTGGTGGCACCGATGATTGCTTTTACTGAAGACGATGGTATTGCTGTGCTGATTACGCTATTCAGAATGAGTCCAAGGTTAGCTCCAGCGCCACCTACATTTATAGAGCCAACAGTAAGTGGATAGTCTGCGTTGGTTACTCCAATACCAATGTTTCCTCCGTTCTCGTATATTACAGAATTAGTAATCGTATCAGCATCACTCCACTTGGTAACATAGTTCGCAGTACCGTTTCCGTCTACTGGTCCTGAGCCAATCGGTATTTCAATGACGTTACCGCTAGCGTCAACAGCAAGACGCTGGGTGGCGGTTCCGGTATTTGAACCGGAACCATAAGCGTTTAGTTTGAGAGCTCCTGCGGATGAAATACGCATCCGCTCTGAATTCGCAGTGCCCAATGCAATGGTATTATCTGCGGGCCTGAATATAAAGGCATCAGCAGTTGGAGCTGACTGATTTGACCTGAAGATGTGAAGGTCTGAACGAGATGTTCCAGCTACATCAAGTTTATATCCAGGACTCGTTGTGCCGATTCCGACGTTTCCTCCGCCGCTATTCAGAATAACATTGTTTCCTAATTGGTTAATGTATAGCGGTTTTGAACTGTGGCTTTGAATCCAGCTATAAGTACTATTTCCACCAATTTTTAAGTTAGTTCCTCCAGCAGTTTGTATTTCCAAAACACCAACTCCTGCGGCATCGTCTCCTCCAACAATAACTAGCTTTGTTCCTGGACTTGTCGTTCCAATGCCGACGTTGCCTGCGCTAGTGATGCGCATTACTTCAGTAGCACCAGCCGTCTTAAATAACAAGTTGCCAGCAGAATGTGATATATCCGCACTCCATCCTTGGTCAGCGAAAAATATTCTGTTACCAGTACCTACTGAATTGTATAAATATAGATTTGCTCCAGTAGTACTATCGATACGAACCTTCCAACCAGCGGGGTCTGATATCCCAATACCCACATCTCCTGAGCTAGTGATGTCAACTGCTCTAGTAGAGCCACCACTTCCAACATTAAATGTGTGTGATAAGGCATAATAGGATTGAGCCATATAAGCTGACGTACTTCTATTATATGCCTGTAATACTGGTCCACCGCCTACACCGCCCGTTGGGTCAACCTCAAATCCGCTTGCCCCTGCATTACTTACAACAAATTTAACGGCTGGGCTAGTCGTGCCAATGCCTACGTTGCTGTATGGGGACAGTATTAGGTTCTGACCTGACTGATATATTTGCGAATAGTAGGTATTTCCAGAGCTATATAGGTATAGTAGATTGCCCTGTTGTATTTCAACAAAACTAAGTAAAACAGTACTGCCATTAACCGTCAATCCGGTACCAGCCGTAGACGTAGTGCCAATACTTGCGCCACTACTTATGTATGCTCTTCCAGTAACATCTAATGCTTGAGTAGGACTAGCAGTTCCAATACCAACTCTATTGTTGGCGTCATCTACGAACAGCGTGTTCGAGTCTACGTTAATCCCGGACAGATAGCGAATCGCCATAATTTCTTCAGTTTACTTGACTACAAAAGTACAAAATAGAAAAGGGCTGACATATTGCCAACCCTCTCTAAGATAAGACAAAACCACTTACTAGGACACACGCTGGATTACCGCACGGTAAGCGTTGCTAGAAGGTGCCGTAGCAAACGTCAACGTAACAACGTTTACGCTAGTACGGATAACATCGGTGTACACAGTGTCATACGTAGCGTTGTCGTACACTTGCACAATCACGTCACGGCTATTGAGGTTGTGAGTGATGGCGTAAGAGGTATTGCTTCCGTCACCTACGTTAGCAACAGCTCCGCTGCCGTCAATGATGGCCTGAACAGCACTAGTGAAGTCAGTGACCTGCGATGCCGTGATAGCAATCGTAACAGAGCTTGCACTCGTAGCACGACCCTTAGCGTCAAACGTCACCTGTGATACACTAGAAGCGCTGCCATACGTTCCTGCCGTAACACCGCTGTTAGCAAGCGTCAAACCAGAAGTTACGTTGGCGCTACCGTCAAACGTCACCGTCCACGTAGCGTCTCCAGTGATGCTAATCGTGCGAGCCGTAGCAAGCTTCGTAGCAGTAGAGGCGTTACCGGTAAGTTCACCAGTAAGGTTAGCAACAAGGCGGCCAAGAGTGAAGTCAGTTACGTTGTTGCCAGGAGCAGTCGTAGCGTGACCAAGAGTAAACGAAGCCTCGCTCGCAGAGCTGGCAGAAGCGTCGTAGAAGAACGTAGCGTACTTCGTTCCGCTGTTCACGTAGTTACCGAAGAAACCGATGTCAACAGTATTCGCAGTGTTGCCGTTGGCGTACTGCATCATATTGTCTGCAATAGAGACAATCGTACTGTTAATGGTCGTAGTTGTTCCGTTGACGGTCAGGTTACCAGAAATGGTTACCGTTGAGCCGTCATCGCTCATAATGGTATTAGCGAGCTGGCCGTTTGAGCTATCCCACTTAAGTACCGAGTTATTGGTAAGCGACGCAGCGTTCTTAAGCTGTACGTCGTCAGCGTTAACCGTGATACCCGTACCAGCGCCAACAGTAAGCGTAGCACTTGCACCCAATGCAACAGTACCTCCACCCGTCAAACCAGCACCAGCGGTGTAGGTTACACTTGAGTTCGTGAGTGAACTATTGGGGATAGAACCAAGTTGAAGAGTCGTTCCGCTGATATTGATACCCGTAGCGGTAGATACCTCAAGCCACTGAGAAGCACCTGCTGAGTCGTCCCAGAAGAAGATGCGGTCAGCGTTGGGGTCGGTTAGGTTCTCAAGACCAAGGTGGTACAGTTGTACGTTATCGGGGTTAACCAAGATACCAGTGCCCTGACCTACGTTGATGGTAATATCACGAGTACCAGTAGAGGTAAGACCAGCACCTGCGGTTACGCTGCGGATGTCACCACCTACGTCAATCCAGCTGCTTCCGTCCCAGAAGTAAATCGACTTATCACCCGCGGAGGAGTCGTAATAGATTTGACCCTCTACCGGGCTTCCGGGTGCCGAAGCCAAGTTTTGAACGACCGCATTTTGCAGCTCATTCTGGTTGAGGTTAATGGACGATACAAACTTAATAGCCATCAGTTAAAGAATGCTTTGCCGCTGAAAGCTCCAGCGAAAGTTAGGGTTACTTGGTTTACTGAATTATATAATACTTCTCCAAATACAATGTTATCGGCAGAGTCAACAACACTTACAGAAGGATATTTTGCGAGGTTGTGCGTGACAACCCATACAGCGGAAGGAGACGACTGAGTATAGACGTAGTTAGCGTCAAGGCTTACGCCTCCAATAACGCCAGTGACGGTTACCGTGTTATTCTTTTCCTTTAGAACAACAGCAGAAGTCTCGACTTCGTTTACAACGACCGAGGTGGTTACTTCATTTATTACTACTGAAGAACTCATGAAACGACGTCCTCGTTTACGTTAAAGGTTCCGTATATCCACGTCTTTACAACTCCACCATCGGTACTCTGAAGGCCATAGATGTAAACTCCACCAGCAATGGTAGACATCGTAGCAGCGCTGGCTGCTACGTAGAGTGTTCCAGTGCTATTTCCCGTGTAGGTAAATGCAGTATCGTCAAGTACAGGAGCTACGTTATCGCTCACAGAAACGTCCATCTTCCAGGTATAAGAAGTTAGGTCGATTGGGTTTCCGTTAGGGTCGTAAAAGTTAATCTCTAGCGTAAATGTATCTCCGCGACGGCAGGTAATATCTACCTGCTTCGCGTTATCTAAGTTTACTGAATTGGAGGAACAGCTGCTCATATCACAAAGTTAAACATTCATTAGTGCTTCGCCTAGGTCGGGCTGCATAGCGCCCTCCTCCCCTTTGCGTTGTGCAATCAGCTTAGACTGCGCTTCCGCCTGCTTGTTGATACGAGCGTCCTTGCGGTTCTCCTTCATGTTGTCAAGGCTTTCTTGCGTCTGACCTTTGACCATCTGTGAGCCCACAATGGCTTCGTTCTTGAGCTTCTGAAGCTCCATATCGTACTGGTGCTGCAGCTCCATGAGCTGCGCCTTGGCCTGGGTCTCCAGCTGAATCTTCTGAGCCTCAAGCTGTGCCTTTACTTGGTCTGCCTGCATCGTTGACTGAGCAGCCACCTGTGAGGCCTGCGCATTGGCATCAGCTTGGAACTGAGCCTGCTGCTGGGCCTCTTCCATGCGCTGCTTCATGCGCTTCTTACGGCGTACCACAAGCAAGCGCTCTGCCTGCTCCGGGTCTCTTAGCTGTCGGATAGCAATCGCATCTTCAAGGTCAATCTCCTTCTGAGACAAGGCCATATTGATGTTCTGCTCAAGGTAAATCTTAGAGCGGTCGTCCATCTCTCCCATCACCACCACGCCGAAGTTGTACATCGACAGGTTATCAAACGACGTCAGAACAGACATATTGGTCTCGCCAATAGCATTGGTGTAGACCTTGTAGATGATGCTCTTTGGCGGAATGACCTGAAGGCATCGTACTATGTCGTCGCATACCTTCTTGTAGAGAACCTGAGCAGCGTGCGTGATGTCGTAGGTAGCGTTGTTCGAAGCGGCGATGGCCTGCTCACGAACACCAACGAGTGCCTCTGACTTCGGAGTGCTAGCGTCAACAACTTCGTTGATTCCCGTAGCGTCACGAATCATGCGCAGGTAGTGGTTGTACAAACCAATCAGCTGCTCTACGTTTCGGATAGCATTTCCGATTTCGCGCACAGGCGGGTTTTGGAACCCGCCCTCTGGATTCTTAGAGCGGTAGTAGAATACACCCGTCTGCTCGTAGATGTCTTGAATCTCCAAAGGCTGGAGCTCACCACCACGACCGAGCTGTACGTTCTCCAGTCCTTCGATGTCGATGATAAGACCATCGGGCTTCGCCTTGGCGATAGACTGCTGAAGCTTCAGGTGGGTGATTTGCAGCATATCACCAAAGCCGATGATGCTTGACACCATTGACTTTGGAATCATACCACGCAGGTTGGTGGCCACGCAAGAGTACGAAAGGCGAGCACGAGCGATGTCGTGTACGTTCTTCGGGATGTTCTTCTGAACTCCGTAGTTGAACATGAAATCTGTGCCTACAATGTAGATACCGCCATATACGGTGGCGTTCTTCATGTACACTGCCTCGCGGTCAAACACCGACTGCTGCGGAGCGTTGTAGGTGCTGCCCTTGTAGTAGAATCCTACATTGCCAAACTTAGACTCCTTCTTCTCGAACACGATGTCGTCAACAGACATGAACTCAAAGTCCATAATCTGCACCTTGAACTCATCGTATCCGTAGCGGTAGCGATTGCTGATGGTCTCGTAGTTGTACCCTTGAGTGCTGTAGCGAAGCGGGTCGTTTCCGTAGCGGTTCATTACCGTCTGGGCAATCTGCTGGTACTGCTCCTCGGTAAACTGATTGCCAGCCAAACGCTTGAGCTCCATGATGGTCACCGTGCGGAAGTGTCCAGCGTAGGTGAGGTCCGCCATGTTGGGGTCATCCGTGTAGTTGTGGATGAAATATGCAGGGTCTACATATTGCTCACGGATTCCGTAGTTAGGGTCGTTGGTACGCTTGGTAACAGCGATACCGCAAGTAACCAAGTCCTCAACGCAGCGGCGGTAGATGCCGTCGTCAAAGTCGTTCCACGTGAGGGTCATCTCCGTGGCTAGCTGCGCAGCGATTTCTGCGTCGGTCTTGACGTTGGTGTCAAGGAAGATTTCCGTTTCTTCTGGGGTGTCGGGCAAAGCGTCCGGGTCTACCTTCAGCGAAAGGCCAAGCGACTTAGCCTCCTGAAGCATCGACTTGTTCTCGATGCGCAGGACAGCTGAATTTTTCTTCTTGTCTTTCTCGGAACGAGACAATGGGTCAATGGCCTGTACCTGCGGGTAAGGCTTACGAGAAAGAATCTTGTTTACTACGATGCGAACAAACTTCGGGATGATTGGCACTGGAGTGTAGTCCAGCGTAAGCATCGTTCCGTCACCGTTGTTTGCATCAAGAGAACTCAGAATTTGTCGGTAGATTGACGTATCCTGAGTACCCTGTGCGTAGTCGCGGTTGTTCTGCATCTCATTGAACCGACGACCGTAAAGTGAATTGTTGTAGTCAACGCCAATCCACTGTGCATACATGGCCTTGGCATATTGAAGGCCATAGCCTTTTGCCATTTTCTCCTCCGTACTCGCTAACGGGTCGGGGAATGTAGACTGGCCTTTTGCTGTATAATCTCTTTGCATATCCACTGCGGGCTAATATGCAAATATACTTATTTGATTCAGCGTAAGATGACGCGACCCGGACGAAAAAACTTTTTCACGTTAAAGTCGGTTTTTTCTTTCTTTGCCGTCGCTCCTTGCGCTGCTAAGAGCGCAAGTCCGCTGGAGATTGACAAGTCAAAAGCGGTACGGTCGTCGACCTTGAAGTTAATCCAATCCTCTAACGTCCTCTCAAAGTACATCTTACCAAATTGCAGCGTCTCTTCGTTAAGGCCTACGTGTGCATGGATGTATGCTTCGATTGCCTGTGCGTGAGCCTGGATAATGTCTTGAGAGTTCGACGGAATACCCTTTGTTTTTGTCGTGCTTCCATAGCCTGAGCTTAGGTGCTCAGGCCTACCCATCAGATAATGGTCGTAGCCACGCTGCTCAAAGTAGCGAGCAATGCCGTATTTGTTGTTCTCGATAAGAAGGCTGTAGCCGTAGAACTTTGCAGCCATCAGCACATCCTCGTAGAAGATTTTAGCGAGTGGTGGACGTGATGCGTACTCCGCCACAAACATATTGGCTGGGTACTGCAGGTTGAACTTGTTGTAAATATGGCAGGCACCCTTAGAGCTCCGTGCGTCAACAGTTACGTCAATGTCGTAGGAGTCAACGCCTCCTACTCCTAACCAGTCATTCTGAGGACCTTGCTTGTTTCGTAGCTCATGCGGCGGCATCCATACCACACGCCATCTCCCATTTGGGTCGGGCTTGAAATATACCTCGGTGTCTTGCTTTCCGTCCTTCCATACGAAGTTTCCAACGAGCACAGGATTTGGGTACAGTTCTTGATTGTGCTCGATTTGCTCGTATATCTTCTGCACGTTGAAGAGCGACGCCTTAGAGCTGTCGCGAAACGCTTCTGCCGTGGTGAACGGGAACTGACGGATGACCTCGTTGAGTTCGTAGCTGTCGTTTGCCAGCGCTTTACGCTCGTTCTTTAGGAATGTCCGTGCGCCGATGGTAATCTTCTCTCCGTCTATACCAAAAACTGGTACCTCTGGGTCATCAACAATGGGCTGACCGTATTTGTCAAAGAATCCTTCCAGCGCTTCATACGCTGGTATGAAAATTGAATACAATCCACTCTTGGTGCGTCCGTTTTCATTGCGCTCCGCCGGGTTGCTTGCTTCATAAAGGTCTCTGAACTGTCGGCCCCCGCGGTCAAGCGGGTTTACCGTAGAGCCAACGATGGCCTTTCCTACAATCTTACGACCAACGAGCAGACAGGTGCGATGAATACGCCACGATTCACGGATGTCGGTAGGCTTTTCCCACTTGCCGGCCTCATCCAAGTACAGCACGTGCAGCTTTTCACCGTCATAGGCGTTGTTGGTGGTGTTCTTCCAGTTGACTACCGTGTTGAGGGCCTCACCACGCTGCGATGTCTTGTTGGTCTTGGTGATTCGCTTCGATGGCTCGCGGAAGGCGAGCTCCATCCGTGGGTTGGTAGTACCGTCCTGGATGGGCTTGAAGAAAAACGGTAGTGACTTGTAGATGGGAACTATCTTCTTCATGAAGATGTTCTCCTGCGCGTCGCTACCTGTCTTTGACATCACACCCAACAGCCTCTCTTTCACCTGAGTAGCCTCGTTGATGATGGTAGATGCGCTCATGTTGGTGTATCCAGAGCGTCGGCACTTGACGTACACCTGCCCTAGAGACCTCGGGTCTACATTGCAGGCTTCAAGATGTATGAATAGTTCCCGCTGGAACCCAAGGTAGGACGGGTAACCCACGTCAATCTTGGCCCATTGCAGAAAAAAGTAGTGGTTTCCGGTGATGTAAGTAGGTACTCCGTTGTTGAAGAACCATAGTCCTGTCCGTCTGCGTT
>JACCDX010200229.1_pt1 | contig 15490 bp, 28 predicted proteins | sample 7449681 | NCBI WGS metagenome assembly JACCDX01 (sample SAMN15323450, study PRJNA562643) | freshwater metagenome | isolation source: river surface water | place: USA:Blue River Watershed | collected 2017-08-18 | reverse complement strand
GTCTTCTATCAATCTCGACACGTCACTTCACTTACTACGATGCATTCTATAACAGGATATCTCCTGTCACCAACATTAGTTGTAGCCATCTGTCGCGAGCAGATGTTTCGGACACGTGCAGCCCGCATGGTGGATGTGGTAGGATTCGAACCTACTCATGTATCGTCCAGCTGATATTGCGGGTGACGGCAATATGCAGGGGAGTCATTACCTTCCAGGCATCCTTGGGTGGTATACTTGGTTAGAGTGCTCTCAGTATACCAGTGAGATTTAGTTATCCGCTAACCATGCGGACTGCAGTTTTACAACATGACTAGGTTGGAGATTTTTGCGACTATTCTCAAAGTGCTATGGGGATCTTTATATTGTGTGAGGCGATCATTTTCACACAAGATAGATTAGCTAGACTCTACTGTTAACATCTATCAGGTAACAGGGTTTCACATCTTCTAGCCAAGGATGTTGTCTATGTATTCAGCCCCATAGACAGGCCGTGTATCGGGGCACACCACAGTGTCGTTTAAGACGCGTTATACACGCAGTCCCCCGATAAACCTATTTGGTCAGAACGGAACTTCGTCCAAGTTGACCTTTGCGGCAGGAATGGTCAGGTCGTTTGCACGAGCTGAGTTCGACCACAAGTCACAACCGATTTCGGTTCCGTCAATGTTGAGCGTAAAGCGACCGGATGGCGCATTTACGAGGTCGTACATTGGTTGTGGTTCGAGACGACCACCCTTGCCGACCATGATTCGCTGCTGAGAGCCAGCCCAGTTACGAATCCACTGACGAGACTGCTGAAGAAGCGCATCACGCTCTTTGCTCATCTCGGCAATGGTTGCTTGAGGCTTTCCGTCCATCTGCTGGGTGATCATATGAGCCTTGAGACGCAGGCTGTATGCGCGAGTGAACGCAGATACCTGTGCATCGAGGAAGTCAATGAAACCTTGCTTGGTACGTGACTTCTCACGGTCAACGCTACCAACCTCAAATGAGGTCACGGGAACGCCACCTTGATGTGCATATGCCGCCACAATGCGACCTGGATTCTCAATGCGACCAGTCACATCGATTGCACCAGCAGACTTAAAGGTGTCTACAGCGTGCTGAATACCAGCTTCGGACGCACCAAATTGCTGGAAGTACATTGGCATACCAGTGTTGTAGGTAAAGCCCATGTCATTCAGCGTACGCTCGAAAGCTTCACGGTCAACATTCTTGCCATTTGCTGTCACGAACTGATAGAACAGATCATTCAAAGAGATCTTGTTACCATCCTGGATGAGAGCAACGTTCATCTTCACAGGGTTCAAAATGCCTGTAACGAGGAAGTACTCTTTGCCAGTGTACGGTGACTCCTGCTTGAGGACCGAAAGACGCGTAAGATTTGCGCTTTCAACTGTCACTTCGTATGGAGTTTCGACACCATTGATAGTGCCGTTCATTTGGACAGTCTTGCCAACTGTAAGGGTGCGGGTTGACGATGTGGACTTGAAAGCGTCCAAGTTATCGCCAATTGCATCAAATAGGTCGAGGTCAAGACCGAACTTGCTAACGTCAATTGTACTCATTATTTTTTATTCCTTATGTGTGTAATTGTGAGTATAGGTGATTTAGGTGATAATAGGGAATATCTTGATTCCCTTCTTTTTAGGGTACCGCTAAGGTTAGACCTCATCGATGATTTCGATGTTTTCTGCGCCGTCACGATAACCAGAGACAAAAGCGTCCTTCAAAGATTTAGACTTATCAGCAGTCTTACGCGGAGTAGACTTAATAGCCTCAAACGTAAGAGCAGTAATCTTTCCAGTCTTTTCGGTGATCTTTTCAATCTTCATAATTTTTTATTCTCCTTCAGAGATGCTTGTTCCAGGGAGGAACATTTCGATAATTGCTGTGATAAAGTCCATAATGAAATCCACGTCTTACCCCCTTTCCCTTCTTTTTTGCAGGAAAGGGGGCATAACGTGCATTACGTTAGACAAGTTCCTCGTCATAAATAACGTGCATGCGTGTCTGCAAAGGCCGGCGAATGCTGATCTTCATAAATTCGGACACGAGTGCAACGTTAATCAGAACCGAAAGAACCACCACACCAGAGACAAAACCTGTTAGGTACCAGTACCAAGCCATAGTTATACCAAATCCAATTCGTATAACTGCGTGTGCTTTGTATACCATTCGACCATGGTGGTTGAGTGTTCACGCAAACGCTTAGAGTGCTCATAGTTATAGTTGACACATTCCTTGAAATAGGCTGTGCCATCCATGAGCTCAATGTTTACGCGATTGAGTGTGGTGTGATCAATGATCATGAGAACATTTGAGTCCATGCTGACGCGGATATATGCTTGACCACCGTTATGGTGATACAAGCGATTTTCCTTGGCAGCAATGTCAATAAGTTCTAATGATTGCATGTATGTAATTTCAGTCATTATTTGCTCCTTGAAGAGTAAAGTGTGCGTGCTTTATCACCGGCATAGATGCCAATGACAAAACAAGCTGTTGTGAATGCTACGGTAAGATGCTTACGCATTTGCTTTCTCCTTGTTGTTGTAGTGGTTGTAAATGTTCATGAACTCATCGCTGGGTTCATATGGTTTGATTTCTTTTTCTTCTTTTTTATCTTCTCCAAGCACCCAGATTGTGAATGCCATACCAAGCAAGATGCCAGTATTTAAGATGCGAAGTGTCTTAATGAAGTTTTTCATTGTGATTTTTCTCCTAGTTATAGTCGTGTAGGGCTGTTTAGAACAGGCCCTTCTTTTTTGTTTGAATTTAAATTTGGGTTCTAAAAATAAAAAAGCGTAGCACCAGTATGAGCAGGTGGGCCTAACAAACCAACTTCGTTAGGTAGTCCACCCACTCAATACCGGGAGGTGCCATGCAAGATTATTTAGAAAGCTTTGCTATATCTTTGTGATATTGCTTGACCATTCTTTTACGAGCCCAGTTACGGTACCAGTAAAGATCGTCAAGTGCAATCATTAGAAGCAAAGCAGAGATTCCTAATACGGGAATTAAGATTGGTAGATAAATCACCGCCAAGAACCAGTCTGAATCATCTCGGTGATTTCTGCACGAGTGCCGATGTATGTGTCACCGACAGGCGAAATCCACGAAATGAGATCAAGAATCTTGCTCTCTGCGATGGCGTTCTTGGTATTGGCGTAATCAATGAGATCACGCACGCGAATGTTGTCTTGAGTAAGGTCACGTAGTGCCATGTTTTTCTCCTTTTGTATGAAACAGTGTGACTGCCCTTCTTTTCAAGCGATCTAAGCTCTAGGTACTAGAAAGAAAAGGGGGTGTCCCTCGAGGGCACGTGAGTACCCCCGAGGGACGGGATGTGGATGGATGTGATTGCTAGAACGGTTCGTCGTCTGCCGAGGAAGTCTCGTCGTCGAATTCGTCCACGATGATGGTGGGTGCGATTGCGACAGGTGCAAGACGACGGATGGTGCCGTTCAACCAGACGGTTTGACGAGGCTTCTTGAGAGCCACAGTGTTACCTTCTGTGTCGATGTAGTCAACTTCGACATCTTCAAATTTGTAAGAGTCGGTGACCAAGCGGTGCCACTTAGCGAGTGGCTTGGCGGGATTGAACAGGCCGAGATCGACAAGAGCAGACAAGGTAATGCTACGATCGACAGCGTCGGTCATGAGCAAAACTTTGGTCTTACCTGAATCGGTGACCTGGTCGGTAATGTGAGTGACGGTAAACGTCAAAGCTGGCTGGGACATGTTGACCTCCTATGGTCAGGTAGTTGGGTGAAACACCCTTCTTTTCACTCGAACTTGAACTTTTGGTCTAGGTTCTAGTAGGAAAAGGGGGGTGGATCCGTAGATCCGACTCGTTCCGGCGCGAAGCGACGGACCAAACACGAGTCCCATCCCGAGCGAAGCGAGGGATGGGCGAGTGTTTGGGTAAAAGGGGGGTGTCCCCCGAAGAGAATTGAATCTCTCCGGGGGACGATGGAAGCAGGTGACCGCTAGAAGGCGTCGTCGATGATGACTGTCGCGGGAGCATCGTCGAACTCGTCAACGATGACGGTTGGAGCGATGGGAGCCGGAGCCTGTCGACGAACTGAGCCGTTGAGCCACACGGTCTGGCGAGGCTTCTTGAGAGCCACGATGGAACCGTCTGGTGCGACGTAATCGGTCTCGACGTCCTCGAACTTGTAGGAGTCGGTGACGAGACGTTGCCACTTTGCAAGAGGCTTGGCAGGGTTGAACAAGCCAAGGTCGAGAAGCGTGGACAATGTGACCATCTTGTCGACGGCGTCGCACATAAGGAGGACCTTGGTCTTGCCGGAGTCGGTGACTTGGTCATCACAGATGTGAGTAACGGTGAACGTGAGTGGGGTGGATGTGGACATGTTGACCTCCTGGTCGGTTGTGGGCGGGATGCCCTTCTTTTCACTCGATGTAAACCTTTGTGATTTTGGTTCTAGTCGAATGCATTGGGTCTGTTTAGAAAGACCCTGTGATAGAGACCTATGGTCTATTGAGACTTAAGGTCTTTGCTCTACCATAAAAGAAAAAACCCCACCACACTGGCTGTGTGGCAGGGCTTTTCTTATAGGTGATCCGTCTGGTTAACGGCTGGTCTTTTGGTGGTCCTTCAGTGCTCGAATGAACCAGTCAACCGGCTGCTTCTCGATCTTTGCAGAGAACGAGTACAGCCACTTGTCATGGTTGTTCGACGGGAACTTGTCCTTAGCCTCGAAAGCTGCACGAACCAGGATCAGAATCTTACGATTCGTATACTGCTCGCCCATCTCGGCATCAGAACGCTCCAGCATCTTCACGAAATCCTCAGCCCACGTCTTGGTGGACGCTTGGAAACGCTTGATTCTGGCAAGCTCACCCTTCATAGACGCTGTCTCTGCAGGAGTGAACTCAATGTTCTCGATGACATCAGGCATAGTGATGTTGTTGTTCACCCAATCCACCATTTCAGAGATAGAACTCTTGATAAGAGCTTCTCGTTCACGGTGTAGAGCGATCCACTTTGAATCACTGATTTCACCCGGATAAAGGTCGAATTCCTCAGCGAGCTTATCGAACAGTCTGGTGTAATACCAGAATGCATCGATTTCTCCACCGGTTTCTTCGGCGATGATCTTGAACGTGTCAGCCACATTCTTTGCGATCAGTGCAATATCTTCGGGTGTGCCTGAGCCAGTCTGAAGAGTGTCAATGATGTCTTCGTTAGAACACACTTGACTCTCAATGTGTCCTCCAACAAGGGCTGCATGCAACATCTTTGGGATGGTTGCACCGCCAGTGCCAGCAGGAAACAGTTGACTAGCAGACCTGACTCTCTCTTCATCTTCGAGAGAATAGGTCTTGCCCAGCTTGAGGGACTTGTTACCGGGAAGTTCTCCAACATCCAACAGATGCTCCACAGTGCTGTACTGAGGGACAAGCCTTTGCAGCTCATCTAAGTCCAGCTCTGGTGGAGTATCCGTGTATGCATGAAATACCGGACCTGGCTTTACTACGGGAATGAAACTCCACTCACCAAATGCATTTGGATTGCGAAGGATCGTTGCACCGAGTTGACCTTTATTCGTACGAATCAAGATCTTACCAGTATCGTCCTCGTCCCAGCCACCATGATTGGAGTAGTTCGCCTCGAAGAATTCGCCAGGAACCGCGAAACAGTGAGTCTTCTCATGGAAGAAGCCCCAAGGTTTCTTGGTAACAGGGAACCCAAAGATTTGAAGTACTTCATGGGTGACTACGTGAGCAGCGTAAGCCCAGGGCACGGGGAACCAATGCCTAGACTTATCTTCCCAAGACTCCAGCTTACGGAAGTGTCCGTTCTCGTCCTCAACCGTTTTCTTGGTCAAGAGCTGCATCTTCAAACCGTTCACGCTGTAAAACATGAGGGTCTGGCTAGCAGTGAGAGGAACGCCCAACTTGTCAAGTCGAGCAACCGCATTCTGGATGTGGTATACGAGACCACGATCTGTACTGAACTTCTCTTCGATATCCTCATGAAGGATTCCGTCCTGATGTTCAATCAGCTTGGTAAGCCACTCGGAACGCTTGCCACTCTTAACATCTTCAAAGAATGTGTTAAGCATACTTTGGAGACTGTTCATGAGTGAAGCATCGTCGTAGAGCCCTTTTACACGCCAGTAGATGGAGTGAGACAGATCGTCCGACTTAACCGGGATTGCACCGTAAGAAGGGTTGATCGTGATCCACTGCCATCCGCTAGTGTAGATTTCAGGCTTGACGTTAGGCTCAAACGTGAGCACATCAAAACCCTGCATCTGCTTAGCGGGCAAGACCAAGGCATTACCTTTGATCAGGCCATTAGGCGTGAGCATTCGGATTTCCACAACGGCTGTTACACCAGTGTGGATGTTCCGAATTTGTTGAGCCCTCCAGCGAGCTGAAGCGTTCGTGTTGGACTGGATGCATCTGATAGCAAGGTCACGACTGATTGCCGAGATACCATCAACATACTTCTCAGGGAAGTCGTGGATAGGCATACCAACCTTGATTGAACCGTCCTCATCGAACAGCCAAGCACACGCCACGCGAGACAATTCTGCCAATCGCTTAGACATTTTCTTGGAGTTCTTAACGAACAGTCCAATCTCCTTGAAGGAGCTGAGCCAACCTTTAGTTCCCTTAATGCGGAGAACGTATTGGTCAGATGCTGTGGACCACCGGATTTCCTCAGAGGAAAACTGGTAGTTGGTCGGAGCAGCGGGATCGCTCTTGAAACGACCCCATCGCTTTGAGTGAATCTTCCTCACTTCAAGCCGGTAACGATCCGGAAAGAAGTGGTTGAGGAAGGCGGGTTCGTAACTCCCACTATTGAACTCCTCGAGAACTTGGTCGCTCTCGAGAAGCGGAGCTGAAGTCAGCAGCCGAAGCCACTGCTTTCCTCTCCTTACGATGCCGTGAAATGGCATAGGTACCTCCTGGTACTTTAGTGTGTCGAGGCCGTCGACACGCGGTTTTGGGTATATGCTCAGACTTGAGGTCTTGCTTCTACCAAAAAAGAAGAAACCCCATAAGGGGTCCCTTCTCAACTTGTCCCAAAGGACTCAGTTTTTTTGTTAGGCTTTTCCAGCCTTGATTGCTTTGAGCTTTTCAATAGCTGCACAGCCCCAGGTCATGGACTTGGTTTCGATGCCGTTGATGTGGTTACTCACCGCATTGATGAGATTCTTTTTCTGATCTTCTGTCATCTTCCAGCCGCACACACCGAAAAGATCACAAATGTACTTGATCTGAGCATCGCTGGCTGGTTTGTCATTCACAGCCTTGATACCAGTGCCCTTGCAAGCAAAGCAGTTTCCGATGCTGCCATCCTTGAGTGGGACGTTGTACTTGCCGGTGCCGAGGCACTTGGGGCAGGGTGTTGAAGCCATTTTGGTCTCCTTGTTGTTGTTGCTGATGTTTTGGTCTGGCGTTTGTGCCTTCACGGTAGACTCTCCTTTTGTTAGGACCTTTGTGGTCTTGTCTCTACCAAAAAAGAAAAGACCTCCGTAGAGGTCTCTTCTCACCTTGTCTCGAAAGACTCAGTTATTGGTTAGCAGGCGTTCTTCACCTTGATAGCCTTAAGCTTGTCGATGGCTGCAGAAGCCCAGGTAATGGACTTGGCCTCGGTGCCGTCGATGTGTCCACGCATGGCGTTGACGAGGTTGTTGATCTCGTCTTCGGTCATGTGTTCCTTAACCTGCTTGAACAGATCGCGGATGAACTTGATCTGTGCGTCGCTCATCAGACGAGTGCTCGACTGCTTGGTGCCAGTACCTTTGCAGGCGAAGCACTTGCCGATAGAGCCGTCCTTGAGTGGAACGTTGTACAGACCGGTGCCTGAGCACTTCGGGCAGGTGTTGGGTGCCATGGTGGCCTCCTTCTTGTTGTCGAAACCATCTTCGATGATGATGATTTCTTCTTTGGGCTGGATTGCCTTCATGTTGTCCTCCTTGGACTTGTTGATGGTCTTTTCTGCTGCCTTGGCCTTCTTGGCCTCATCCTTCTGGATGGCGATTTTCTTTGCAATTGCATCCTTGATCATCTTGATCGTGTTGACGCCTTGTTCGAAAGTGGCAATCTTCTTACCGCTTGTGTGATCGAAAATTGCTCGGCTGAGTGCTGTGCGCTGTGAGGCATCATAGATGCCTCCTGCTTGATCCATGAGCTGGTTGATCTCTGCGATCTGCTCGAGGGTCATTTCTTCCATGGTAGTTTTCTCCTTGTGTTATGAGCCTTATGGCTTTTGTTCTACCAAAAAAGAAAAGACCCCATAAGGGGTCCTCTCTCACCTTGTCCGAAGACTCAGTTATTAGTCAGTCGAACAATGTCGGCTGACGTTTGATGTAGGCACGCTTGCTCGTGCCTTTGTTTTTGTTTGTCTGACGTGTACTTGCACAGTCTGCACAGAAAGTGTCCCATCCCTTAGGACCTTTTGCGTCTGCATTGACAAAGAGTCGAAACCCATTGCCCTTGTACACAAACTCTCCGCACTGACGACAGTGTCCGTTGTAGTCATTCCAAGCCATTATTGGCTCCTTTCTTTAGTTAGGCGATGTAGTCGTTCTTACGCAGCCACATATTGAGCCACGCACGAGCCGACTTCTCATCGGTTGCGCCATCTTGCTTCTTAGGAAACTTGGTGCTTCCATCTACGACAGCGAAGAAGCCCATTGTGTCGCTCCACTTGAGAACGACCAGTGTCTTTTCCTCTCCGGGAACACGAGGTCCCACCTTCGCAGAAGCGATGATTTTTGATGCCATGGTAGTTTTCTCCTTTGTTCGGACCTTGCGGTCTTTGATCTACCAAAAAAAAGAAGACCCCTTTCGGGATCTCCTTCTTCTTCCAGACACTTAAGTCCGGGAATGTCACCAGCTTTAATTAGCTGTTAGGGCACTTACCTTCGACGAGGAAGCGCTTTGACCGCATGCATCCGTATTCCTCGATGCGACCCACAACCTTGCGGTAGTGGATTCCATCTCCAGGAATTCGAACGTATGGCTTCTGCAGGATTCCTCCGACAATTCTGCCGACACCCCATGCAATGTCAGACAGCTCATCTTTGAACTCATCCATGTTCTTGACTTCCAGAAGCTCGTAGAATTCTCCACGTAGCTTACCGTCAACCAACTCACGGCTGAAGAGGTCAGCGACCCCATCCTTCCAAGAACGGACGTCCATGCATCCGCACCAGTGAACCTGTTTCATGGTTCTCCTTTTGTTTGGGTCAGGCCTTGTGGCCTAGTTACTACCCGAAAAGAAGAAACCCCCAAAGGGGTCTCTTCCCACCGCTTGTTAAAAGCAGTTAATTGAATGATGGATCAAACGGAAGATCTCCGAATTCTTCGTCAACGAAGTATCCGCATTCACAACCGTCATCGTCCAACGGGCGACTTGCCGTACATATAGGACATGTCCAGTGACATTCACAGTACAACTTCTCTTCTGAACGAAGTTCTCCACACGTCACACAGAAGGACATTCCGTCAATCTGTCTGCAGCTTGGAAAGCTTTTGTTCATTCGATCTTCTTCATACTTGGCAATTTCATTTGCCACTTGAATGAGAAGATCTCGATCAGTTACCCATGTGCTTCCGAAGTCCTTGACCACAGAACAATGCACTCCGTCGTAGTTGTGATAATCCACTAGCCACAGAGAGAAGTTCCATTCCTGGCCTTCACCCCCACATGCCTTGTCCCATGATTGGACTACGACATGGTGTCCCATGTAGCCGTGATCCATCCACAGTCGCGGAAAGGCCGTGAATCCCAGTCTCGTCAAACTTTCATCACCGATGTCAGTCTGACGAAGGCTGAGAACAACCTCTCTTAATTGTTTCCATCTAGGTACCCACATAGTGGTCCCTCCTTTTCTTTGGGTTAGACCTTTGTGGCCTATTTGCTACCCGAAAAAGAAGAACCCGACTCTGCACAGCCGGGTACTCCTTTTTTATTTATTTGAAACTGATAACTGGACGGATGTTTCCGTCAAAATCAGCATGGTGTTGTACACCTGACCAACGCCAGATGTCTCCCTTGCCACCGTGTCCCATCTCTGGATCACCGCCCGTCTGAGCAATGATCTGCAAGATGAATGCAGGGTTGAACATGATTGGTCCAACCACTTCGGCAAGGGTACGTTCACCGCCATTGGCATGGACATACATGCTGCGAATGACAGTGTTGACGTAGTGAGGCTCTTCCAACACAAAGACCTCGTAGAACATTGGGCGATGAACTCGCGCAATGAACTCTTCGTTGTCTCCTGCAATGGAGAGGATGGTTTGAATGAAGGCGTAGATAGCCTTCGTGGGTTGTGGTGCCATGACTCCTCCTGAGTATGGTCTGTGATGAGATGCGCTCATCGACGCAGGTTGATGCACGTGCAGGTGCAGCATTTAAAGATCTAAGATCTACCCAAAAAGAAGAAACCCCTTTCGGGGTCGCTTCTCACCTTGTTCCGAAGAACTAGGGTTTTTCAGCCTTGTGTGGCTTTCTGGTATTCCGCACGAAGTTGATTGTGACGAAATGTCACATTCTCCAACTGTGTTTGTGCTCGCTCGTTGCTTTCGGCAGCAGCGTTGAGCATTGCGTTGTAACGATCCATTTCTTTTGGATCATCTAGTTGTGCGCCTTCTTCAGTGATCTCTTCGATTTCCTGAGCAATCTCCTCAACTACTTGTTGAAGACGCTTTTGTTCAGTCCATGCTTTCAGAATTTGGTCCTGCAGCATCTTGATGAACGCTTCTTTGATGTTCACGTTTTACCTCCGTGAATTGTTGTTTTAGGTGGCCGGATGACTACCCATAAAGAAGAAACCCACCAGTCCGCGTGGACGACTGATGGGTTCTTTCTTATTTGTTTTTGTTCGCGGTAACGCTAGAAAGCGTCACCGATTGTCATGTGCTTTGCCTGGTCGACATACGCATCTTTATCAAAAAGATGTGTATTCCAACAAGAGCAGTTGCCTTTGTCGGCACTGCATTCTGTGCATTCGAGGAAAATTTCTCCATCGATAATGACTTCTCGGTACTGTTTCATTTTCTGCCCCTTTCATAAGCAGACCACGCTGTTGAGCAGCCAACCTCTTTTGGGGTCTACAAGCTACTCAAAAAGAAGAAACCTTCTCACACCGCGCGAACGTGTGAAAAGGTTCTTCTTGTCGAAAGCCAGTTAAAAACTAGCTGTGTGAACGCCCACAGGCTTCGCAGTTGAAGCCCTTAGACATTTCTTCGTCCTTGAGGATCTTGGTGTCCTCGAGGATTGCCTTGGCCAGAACAGCCAAGCGATGCGCTTCACAGAGGAGAACGCTGGTCTGGAAACCGTCGATGACGATTTCGTGGATGGGACGGGTGTTCTTGCTTGAGGCCATGGTGGCCCCCCTTTCTTGCAAGATCGCGCTGTTTGATAGACAGGACCTCCGTTTGAAGCCTTAAATCTATCAATAAAAAGAAAACCGCACTGGATGTACGGTTCTCTTTCTGGTTTGTTAAATCAAAACTACTTACGTAGCTTTGACTTTACTCCCCATTCGTGGCCACGATAACGCTCGTTCTTGGCCACAATGCTGTCTTTAACTTTCAAAAGAAGCTCTTGAGCCTCTTCGATCGCCTCGGCAGCCTTTTGTTGTTCGCCATTCCAATGTGCAATGATTTCCATCGCCTTCTTGGATTGCTGCTTACTGGACATGTTGTACACGGTCTCCATTCCTGCAATGCGACAGACCATTTGATTGGTCTCCGTATTGTAGTGGAAAACGGGCTTCATCTCCACAGTAACGGTTTCAACAACCACAACGTCTTGATCGTAACAGATCGTCTCTTCAACGATTGGCTTGATCTCGTTGCGGAATGCAAAACGCATTACTGGCACTGTGATGAACATGACGGCAAAATATACCGCCACAAGGATGAATGTTTCCATCTTGCAAGGCCCTCCTTGAGCCCTAGGTAGCGACCTCTGATTGAAGTCTATAAACTACCCATAAAAGAAAAACTCAGGAACTAACCCTGAGTCTTTCTTATTGCTTTTATTTAGCTTCTGCCTTTTCGGCAAAGTGCACACTGGCATAAATGTAGCCAATTGTACCGACGCTAATAAGCATGCATCCCACTAAGAAGCGTGGCATGTCCATGTCCTTTTCGATAAGGACTAATGCTGCGATGCTGCCGAGAATAACTGGAAGCATAAGAAGACCACCGATAAAACCGATGATGCGTGCCTTTCGTGCGTTGAACATCACGGAGACGTTCAAACCGACAAGTGCACAAATCACGACAGCTGTCATGATGTAGATGAGTGTTGAAACCACGGTTCCTCCTAGGAATGTGATAATGCGTATACACCGAATGTACATACGTCTATCGTTAGTTTTACATGATTGATTAATCGCATGGTTCCTCCTGTAGCTTCGGCTCAGGCCCCTAGAATAAGGTCATAGACCTATTCATAAAAAGAAAACCCCCGGGAACCGAAGTCCCCAGGGGAAAGATTTTCTTTTTTTGTTTGTACTATTTCTAGCACTTACCGAGGATGATGTCCTCGATGTGTCGTTCGACCGAGTAGCGAACAGATTCGTCTGCGTTCTCGACCATCTTCTTTGCGATGTTGCGAACCTGCTTTGCAAGAATCGCTGCCCGCTGAAAGTCGCCCTTCTTGCGGTAATCGCTTTCCATTGCGAGGGAAGCTCGAAGTGACTCGAAAGTCGCCTCAACAGTTCCCTCACCGGGAGTGATGAATGTTTCCATGGGTATTTTCTCCTTTGTTTTAGAGGCCTTAGCCGTACCCATAAAAGAAAAACCCCGGTTCTGTACAACCGAGGTAATTCTTTTGTTCACCTATTTCCAGGTGATAATTGGACGTCCGGATAACTCGATCCGGGCGAATTGTGCAATCTCTTCAATTGAAGATCGATTGTACTTTGTTCGCCAATGATTATCAGGCATGTTGAGATGCACCTTGATTTCATTGATTGTTTCTTCCTCCACAAGGAAGGGAAGAATACGAAACACGTGTGCGTTGTGCATGTAGAGGTAGTAGATACCACTTTCCTCCGAATGCTTATACAACAAGTCCATTGTGAGTTCTACGTCACGCAGTACTTCTGTAAGTGCTTCGTCGCTTGCCCAGATTGCTTTCACAATCCGTTCAATGATGGTTAATGCTGCCATGACTCCTCCTAGAGTATGGTGATTGCGTAAACACGGGATGTGAATACGACTACTTGTACTATCAGTTGCCCATTAGGGTCCAGTTTGTACTATCGCTAGTTGTAAGCGCCACTTTCTATGTAAAAGTGGTAAACCGTTACGTGCGTACAGGCACGGGATAAAGGTCATAGACCTACCCATAAAAAGAAAACTCTCCTAAGAGAGTCTTCTTCTTCATCCAAGTACTTAAACTCGGGAAAGTCATTGCGTTATTCGCTAGTGGCGAATAAGACGTGCTCGTCCTGGACCTGCGTTGAAATCGTAGGTGTAACAAGCCGAACAATACCAGTCGCAGTTGCCACACTCGCACTCAGCGTCGCATAACCAAGTAAGGTGCTTCTCTTCGCACCCGCAAGGCAAGTATCCTATGCCTCGTTCTTTTGCGATCTGACGAAGAATCTTTTCCTCGTGCTGTTCGGACAGGACGTGTGCCATTTTACGCATGGCTGCGCGCCTTTCGGCCATAGAGTACCCCCTATGTAATACACTGTTAAGGCTCGTGTAGACTCCTAATGCATAGCTTTTCAATCTTACGATCGACCACGATTACATCATCGCGTGGGTTCCGTTGTCAATTAGGCACGATGCCAACGCTTATTTATAGTCCCCAACAACTAGGACTAGAAGGTCGTAAACCTACCCATAAAAGAAAAAGGTGTGAACTCACCACACCTTTCTCTTTATGTCGATTAACGATTCGCGAAAATCGACATTTCTGCTACTGTCGTATTAAACTTCTTGTACGCATCGCGAATAGACGAAACGCCTACACAGAAGACATACAGCCCGAAGAAGAATCCAAGAACTGCCATGCAATTCCAGACAACGAACAGCAGGTTCTCTCCTTCGAATCCGCCCTTGTTCTGGTCGTAGTACACGCCGCAGACGACACTAACAAACGACGACAGCAGCATCATTACGATACCTACAACGATATTCTCCTTAGCGGTATGAATTGCGCTAGCGAGACGGTTGAAACGACCCGCGAAGGTCGACAGTTCCAATGTTTCCATTGCTTTTCTCCTAATATGGAATTGCATATATACACGATGTATATACGACTGCTATTTAACCTTCGGTTGCTCGAACGAGTCCCGCGTGATTAATGTACTGACGAATCAATACGTATATCGATAGCTCGATATGCCCGATATATCTTTCGATGTATCGTTATCTATTTGTATACCGCTGTGCACACGGTAGATACCCATCCCCCGGTGGCCTCGTTAGAGGTTTCTGGGACAACATATATCCATAGGTACCCCCCTGAAAATTTTCCCTAAATTCCATAGGGTATGAATTTTATATAACCCTTTATAGGTTCAAAAATTTTTTCCTAGAAATTTCCCCATATAGGTTGCAAGGCCGGCGAAACACTGATAGTTTTTCTCTCACTGGTAACAGCCAGTAAAAACCACTACAAACAAAGGAAAACAAAATGGCCCGCAAAAAGACACAAGTAGAAGATATGCCAATCCTAGAATCTATTGAAGAGATAGAAGACTTCGTAGAGGCTTATACCATCGGAGGGTTCGATGCCTACAGAGATGCCTATGATGACATGAACTTCGATATGGACAACTACGGATACGATTACTGATATCCCCATAGAATTTTTTATTCAATTAAAACAAACGTAGAAAGAAAAACAAATGACCACAATGCCTAATAACACAATGGTAGCTTCAAGTAAACTTTTCAGAACAAAAGCACCTTGGAGAATTAATGGATCTCTAATGGGACAGATAACAAAGGACCATGATGTCATATTGTTTAGTCATGACTCAGGAGAGACAACATACGAACATATGTCAAAAAAAATAGGTAGAAACCTCTACCACAGAGTTCAAAGACAAGTTCAACATCTAACCTTTGTAGGTTATGAACATGAATGTAGATTAGTATCTGATCTGTACACAACTATGGGATTTAAGTTTGATACTGCGATTTTGATCAACAACATCCATCCACACTCTGTTTATGATGCGATCTTGGGTCATACAAAGATCTATAACTTCTGGACAAAGACAGATGACTCATATGGTCCAATCAATGGAGCTGAAGAGAATCAGTACGTAAAAACACTGATGCCAGCCCACATGTCCAATAGGCTGGCATCAGAGATTAGTGGTTGTTTAATCTACGGCTCTTACGAACAGAACTATTTAGAAAACAACAAACCTGTATTCAATTTTATAAGCTAGAAATCGTCCTCATCACTTGGTGGACCGAGCTCGATCTCATCATCGCTAACGATATACACGTTAGG
>JACCDX010073873.1_pt1 | contig 15492 bp, 10 predicted proteins | sample 7449681 | NCBI WGS metagenome assembly JACCDX01 (sample SAMN15323450, study PRJNA562643) | freshwater metagenome | isolation source: river surface water | place: USA:Blue River Watershed | collected 2017-08-18 | reverse complement strand
CGGTAAAATTGTTGAATACCGCAGGTGCTTACTGGCGTGGAAATGAGAAGAACAAGCAATTGACCCGTATCTACGGTGTAACCTTCCCCAAGAAATCGGAGTTGGATGAGCACCTAGAGCGCATGGAAGAAGCCAAGAAGCGCGACCACCGGAAACTGGGTAAGGAGTTAGAAATTTATACTTTTGATGATGATGTAGGACCGGGTTTGCCGTTGTGGTTGCCCAACGGTGGTATCATCATAGAAGCGTTGGAGGCCTACGCCAAGAAAACCGAAAACGAGGCAGGATACCAGCGTGTGAAATCACCCCACATTGCGAAGGAGAGCATGTACCTGAAAAGCGGTCACTTGCCTTATTATGCCGATAGTATGTTCCCACCCATGGAAATTGATGGGGAGAAGTATTACTTGAAGGCGATGAACTGTCCTCACCACCACAAGATCTTCAAGGCCCTGCCACATACATACAAGGAATTGCCGTTGCGTTTCGCGGAATACGGTACTTGCTATCGCTATGAGCAGAGTGGGGAGTTGTTTGGTTTGATGCGCGTGCGCAGTTTGCAAATGAACGATGCACACATTTATTGTACCGAAGCGCAATTTGAAGAAGAATTCAAAGGCGTAAATGCCCTCTACTTGAAGTATTTCGAGAAGTTTGGTATCGATAAGTACGTGATGCGTTTCTCTAAGCACAATCCTGAGAAGTTGGGACAGAAGTACATCGACATGCCAGAGTTGTGGGAGAAGACAGAGAACATGGTGAGAAAAGTGCTTCAAAGCATGGGTGTGAGCTATGTGGAAGTGGAAGACGAAGCTGCGTTCTACGGTCCGAAAATCGATATTCAGGTTTGGAGTGCGATTGGACGTGAATTCACATTGGCCACCAACCAAGTGGATTTTGCCCAGGCAGAGCGCTTTGATTTGAGTTATATCAATGAAAAGAACGAGAAGGAAAGGCCCATCATCATCCACAGAGCGCCATTGAGCACGCATGAGCGTTTCATCGGGTTCTTGTTGGAGCATTATGCTGGAAATTTCCCAACTTGGTTGGCGCCCAAACAGGTGGTTGTGCTGCCGATTAGTGATAAATACATAGAATACGCTGAAAGTGTTGTTAATTTCTTAAAAAAGCACGATATTCGCGCCTCCTTGGACACTCGGGCCGAGAAAGCGGGTAAGAAAATCCGTGATGCCGAAATCGCCAAAATCCCCTACATGTTGATTGTGGGAGAGAAGGAAGCCAACGAACAACAAGTATCTGTTCGGAAGCACGGCGGTCTCGATTTGGGTGCAATGGGAATTCAGCAATTGGCTGATATATTGATAGATGAAACCAGGATATAGTAGAAGACCGTTCGTCAAAAAGGAAGCTCTCCACAAGATCAATGAGCTCATTACTGCCCCCATGGTGCGGGTGGTAGGAGAGTATATGCCTGTGGATGTGTACCCCACTGCGAAAGCATTGGAGGTAGCTTATGAATTGGGTTTCGACCTGGTAGAAATTTCTCCCAACGCCGATCCCCCAGTATGTAAAATTGTGGATTACAAGAAATTCTTGTATGAGCAAAAGAAGAAGCAAAAGGAGATCAAGGCCAATGCGGTGAAACAAGAGATCAAGGAAATTCGATTCGGACCAAATACCGATGAGCATGACGTTGATTTCAAGATCAAGCATTCCAAGCATTTCTTGGAGCAGGGACACAAAGTAAGGGCTTATGTTTTCTTCCGTGGAAGAAGCATTATCTACAAACAGCGTGGTATTGATTTGTTGATGGGGTACGCCAATGTACTGATCGACGAAGGATATGCTAAGTTGGAGTCAGAGCCCAAAGAAGAAGGAAAAAAGGTGGCCATCATGTTGGCCCCAAAAGTGAAAAAATAACGTAGAAAAATTAAGAATTCAGGATATGCCTAAAATGAAAACCAATTCCAGCGCCAAGAAAAGGTTCACAGTAACCGGTTCTGGAAAAGTAAAGAGAGCCAAAGCATTCAAAAATCACATTTTGACCAAGAAATCAACCAAGCGCAAGCGCGCCTTGGGTCACGATGCCATTGTGGATGAAACCAACATGAGCAACGTGAAATTCATGCTACGCCTCGGAAAATAAACTTAAAACAAACTTGGCCGGAGCACCAAAGCGCCTTTGCAATAGATAGCCGCTCAAGCCATTAAACTAAAATACTATGCCAAGATCAGTCAATCACGTTGCGAGTAAAGCTCGCCGCAAAAAGACCCTCAAACTCGCCAAAGGTTACTTTGGTCGTCGTAAAAACGTTTGGACCGTTGCCAAGAACGCCGTAGAAAAAGGTTTAACCTACGCCTACCGCGATCGTCGCGCGAAGAAACGCGAATTCCGCTCTTTGTGGATCGTTCGTATCAATGCAGCTTGTCGTTTGCACGGAGTTAGCTACAGCCAATTCATGGGCAAACTCAATACCAGCGCATTGGAAATTAACCGTAAAGTTTTGGCCGATTTGGCCATGAATGATCCTGCTGGCTTCAAAGCCATCTTCGATCAAATCATGAACGGTTAATACCCTCCTGAATTTGAAAAAGCAAAAGCCCCGGAAACGGGGCTTTTTTTATGTGAATCCTGGATGAATAATTATTTCCTATCCCACAATGAATACGTGCGAATGTTCCCCCTAGATTGGAAATTGATTGCCAACACATCAGAGAATATCACGCGCGACATAACCTTCTGTACCAAGTTGTACTGATACTCGACCTCATTGTTGAGTCCCACACGCTGAATTTCAGAAATGGGCTGCTTCCCATCGCTCGCTGCCTCCGCATATTCGTTGCACTCAGCCAATAAAATGGGTTTCTCATGCACACCCGCCGCATTCTTGGTCAAGAATTTTACCGAGTTTTTGGTGCCAGGCAATCGCTCTGTAACCAAATTCCCCTGCAAGTACATGTCCTCCCCACTAAAAGGCGAACGCACCGGCTTAATCCGGATGTATTCGCCGTCTTCACGAATGGAATCATCGCTCAACTCAAACAAATACATCAAATCCTCCATGGCCAATCTGCGCATGATTTTCTCATTGTTCATCTTCAATCGCTGCGCATCAAATTCCTCTGCCGTGATGATATTGTTTTGTACTTGGGTCGACAATGACGACATAATAACATCGCGGTGTGCTTTCCAATTGGTGAGCGACTCAATGGCGCCTCGATCCGTAAATTGAATCTCATAAGGCAACAGTTGCAACCCGTTGGCCTTGGCCCAGGGCTTGGTGCCAAACTCATCCGCCGCATACACCATCTTAAACAATCGCTCTCCCTCCATCGCCGTGAAAATCAAATAACACGTGTCGAGTTTGATGTCCAGGAAATAATCGTTTTCGTTGGTGATATATTCCTGGGTGATCAACTGATAGACAAACCTGCGGTCCTTGATTAAGTTGGAAACAGGGTAGAGGGTGTCTGGCTTACTGCCGTTGGCTGTCAATTTCGGGTTTAACTTTGGCGCAACAGTTACCGGCGGCTTAGTGGTCGGTCTGCTCTGACCAAACGCTGATGGTATTCCCGCGAAAATCATCGCACTAAAAAGAATAAACGAAATGGCGGAAATACGGGTTGGTTTCATGGTTGTCAAGACGAGCGAATGATGCAAATCGTTTGCCAAAGTTAGTCGTTGCCCTCAAAAACCAATTCAGCACCGGCCAAATCAATGTGTACCTTCCCGTGGTTGGATAGTTTACCCATCAAAATCTGCTTGCTCAGTTCATCCAAAATGCGCTTCTGTAGCACCCGCTTCAACGGTCTCGCCCCAAATTGAGGATCGTACCCCAGCTGCGCCAACCAGTCAATCGCATCCTTGCTCACCGATAATTCAATGCCATTCTCCTTCAATCGGTCAATCACCATGTCAATCTGCAACTTCACAATTTGATGGATTTCGTCCCGACCCAATGGCTCAAACATCACTACCTCGTCGATTCGGTTCAAGAATTCCGGACGGATACTCCGTTTCAGCAATTCAAAAACTTCGTTCTTCGCCCCAGCCACTATGGCATCGCGATCCCCGGTATCGATCATTTCAAACCGCTCCCGAATCACATCCGAACCCAAATTGCTGGTCATGATAATGATGGTATTCCTGAAGTTCGCCGTTCTGCCTTTATTGTCGGTCAGTCGGCCATCATCCAGCACCTGCAACAATATGTTGAATACATCTGGGTGGGCCTTTTCAATCTCATCCAACAGCACCACACTGTAGGGCTTGCGGCGAATCGCCTCGGTCAACTGTCCGCCTTCATCGTAACCCACATAGCCCGGAGGGGCGCCCACCAATCTGCTCACGGTGTGCTTTTCCTGGTATTCACTCATGTCGATCCGGACCATCGATTGGTCAGAATTGAACAAAAATTCAGCAAGGGCTTTGGCGACTTCGGTTTTTCCCACCCCGGTAGTTCCCAAGAAAATAAAGCTTCCGATGGGTTTTTTGGGGTCTTGCAGGCCGGCACGACTTCTTCTGATCGCATTGGATAGGGCAGAGATGGCCTCTTCTTGTCCCACTACGCGCTTGTGCAACTCTTGCTCCAGGGTGAGGAGTTTTTCACGCTCACTCTGCAACATGCGATTCACGGGGATGCCTGTCCATCTGCTCACCACTTCGGCAATGTCTTCGGCGTCTACTTCCTGTTTCACCATGAGTTGACCGCTGCGCGCATCGCCCAGTTTCAAGCTCAGCGTAAATAGGTCTTCTTCATTCTTTTTGATGAGGCCGTAGCGGATTTCAGCGACGCGACCATAATTGCCATCGCGTTCTGCTTGATCGGCTTCTATTTTCAGCGCCTCGATGGCGGCTTTTTTCTGTTGGATTTGCGATAACACCCCCTTTTCATTTTCCCATTGGGCGTTCAAAGCATTGCGTTTTTCGCTCAAATTGGCGATTTCCTCATTCAATTTGGTGAGTTTGGCCGCATCGCTTTCGCGTTTGATGGCCTCGCGCTCAATTTCCAATTGCATGATTTTGCGGTTCATTTCATCGAGTTCCTCTGGCACCGAATCCATTTCTAAGCGCAATTTGGAAGCGGCTTCATCCAACAAGTCGATGGCCTTATCGGGCAGAAAACGGTCGTTGATGTATCGCTGACTCATTTCTACCGCCGAAATAATGGCTTCGTCTTTGATGCGCACTTTGTGGTGCACTTCATAGCGTTCTTTCAGTCCGCGCAAGATTGAGATGGCTTCCTGTGTATCGGGTTCTTCCACCAACACCTTTTGGAATCGACGTTCCAGGGCTTTGTCGGTTTCGATATACTTCTGGTATTCCGCCAATGTAGTTGCGCCAATGGCCCGCAATTCGCCCCTTGCCAGGGCAGGTTTTAGAATGTTGGCAGCGTCCATGGCACCATCGCTTCTGCCGGCACCCACCAGCGTGTGAATCTCGTCAATGAACAAGACCACTTCGCCCGCTGCACCGGTGACTTCTTTCACCACGGCCTTCAAACGCTCTTCAAATTCCCCTTTGTACTTGGCGCCAGCGACCAAAGCACCCAAATCCAAGCTGTAGATGACTTTGGATTTCAAATTCTCGGGTACATCGCCCCGGATGATGCGCATCGCCAACCCTTCGGCAATGGCGGTTTTTCCTACGCCGGGTTCACCAATCAATACTGGGTTGTTCTTGGTTCTGCGCGATAAAATTTGCAGTACCCGTCTGATTTCTTCGTCTCGGCCAATCACCGGATCCAATTTGCCTTCCCTGGCCATTTGGTTGAGGTTGAGGGCAAACTTCTTCAGTGAATTGAATTGGTTTTCGTCGGTTTGTGAACTCACCTTCGCCCCACCACGGAGCGATTGTACGGCTTTCAATAAATCGTTTCGCTTGAAACCCGCATCCTTTAAAATTGAGGCGGCGGTGTCTTTGCCATCCAATATGCCCAACAACAAGTGTTCGTTGGTGATGAATTCGTCTTTCATTTCAGACATCGCCTTTTCCGCAGCCACAGTTACTGCGTTCAATGCCTGTGATAAATATACCTGTCCGCCTTCCACCTTGGGCAGCGATTGCAAACTCGCTTGAGCGGCTTGCTCAACACGGGATAGGTTGGCGCCCAATTTGCCCGCGATGAACTGCAAGGTTTCCTCGTCTTCTTTGATCATGGCCAACAGCAAATGCGTGGGCTCCATCGCTTGGTGCTTGTTTGCGATGGCCAACTGCTGGGCCTTTGACAACGTGTCCTGTGCTTTGATGGTAAATTGTTGTAAATTCATGATGCTAGGGTTCGCTCAAATACAGGTCCAATGCAACCCTTGTAAAAAATCGTGTCAAAATGTCGTTAAAATATTCGACAAATCCTTAAAAATCAGTCAAAACGTCAGGGCTTTGGCTGTCGTTTCGGCTCAATCATCGGATCTACTTCACCCATGCCTTCCATGTCCATGGTTTCCAGTGGGAAGTCAGATTCTTCTGATGCCTCATCGATGGCGTCGAGGGTTTCGCGTTTTTTGGCCGGACCTTTGAGTCGGTTCCACGCATCGGGATGGATGCATACTTGGAACACGGCGGTATCGATACTGCCAGAATCTTTGGCGAGTAATCTGTTTTTCAGGGCCCTGAAATGACCGTTATTGCTTTTTACGCAGCCGTTCGAATCCAAAAACCATCGAACCTTTTTGGGCATGGGGATGATGCTGGCCAAGAAAGTACATTCGCCCAACGTGAGTTCAGACGGGTGTTTGTGGAAGTAGAAACGTGAGGCCTCTGTGGCACCGAAAATACCCGGACCCCATTCGATCACATTCAAATACACTTCCATCATGCGGTTTTTGCTCACCAAAGAGCGTCTTTCCATCAGCCAAGTGAGCAGAATTTCTTCTACTTTCCGGGCGATGGTTTTCCGACGTCCCAAGAACACGTTTTTCACCAATTGCATTGAAATGGTAGATCCACCGCGGGCAAATCGCTTTTGGCGGTAATTCTGGGCGATGCTAGATCGGAAAGCGTCCATGTAAAAGCCCTGGTGGTGGAAGAAATCGGGGTCTTCACTGCGCAGTACGCATCGCACCAAGTCTTTGCTGATCGACTCTAAAGGCGTGAAATTGCCATTGTCGCCACCCACTTCAAATCGCGCCACGGGTTCGCCTTTGTCCCAATAGGTATAAGTAAACGAACCGTTCATGATCCGAGGATCCACGTTGCCCCATTCCACGATGGTGAAATCTTTGCTGGGCCACATTTGACTCTCAAGGATACAATCGCGGGGTTTTTCGTGCTCCATGGCAAACTGAAAGCGATATTCCAAGGTGCCGGTGGCTTTGGGGATACCGATGTTGCGAAACAATCCCACGGGTAAACTAGAAAAGAAAGCATTGGCACCCAATCGGGGCATGTACAATCCCAATGCATATTTGGGGTTGTTGCCGCCTTGGTATTGGGCGAAGATGTTGGCAGAAATTTGGTTTACGCGAACGGTACTCTGACTGTCGAGCTCGAAAAATCCATCCTTCACATCACAAACAAATCGACCGTGCGCCGAATCAATTTGCACCAAAGTATCTGATATGCGTTCGTCGTCGACTTGCAATCCGGTAAATCCACCTTGCAAATCGGCATGAATGGCGCCAAAAGATTCTCCCAATTCTGATACCTCAAATTCGGCCTTTTGGAAGCCCAATCCATTCAATACCAAGGGGATACTCACATATTTCTGTTTGTTGGCCGGGGTGATGCTCACATGTCCGGTAAGGTCGTCTTTGTCCAAATCGCCCTGCATCACAAATTCAATTTGTTTGCGGTTGACGGCGGGCAGGGTATCGGAATCGCTCTTACGGCGACGGCGGTGTTCTTTGCGTTCTGCTTCGGTGACCCATTTTTCTGAGGTGATGCGCAGCTGCAGGTCAATCGCCTCGCTTTTGTACAAGGTATTCGGCAGTTCCAGCGCAATCTTACCAGTGGTATCGGTGAGGGAGAGGCGTGTGCCCGACATTTCCAGGTGGTTGGGGGCTTTGCCGATCCATTTCTCGAGTTGTCGGAACAATCGAACTACAGGGTCTTTCTGCGGGGTTTTGGTATCGTCCGCTTTCTCATCGCTCCCCATCAAATCGCAATAATTGCAGTAATTGGGCAGGTGCACCAAGTCTAGGGAGAGGTCTTTGGTTTCAAAGCCCGAGAGTCCGATATCCCAAAACTTCCAGACGTTCAGTCCCACCGCGAGTTCTTTGCAGGCGAACAGGGTTTTGCCGGGCAGGGTATCGATGTGTTTTTTATGGGTGAGCGATAATCCTTGCAATTGCACGCCAAACAGGTAGGTGAATCCTTTGTCTTTGCATTCCAGGGTGTAACCTTTGCGGTCTAGTTTGGCAACGGCTTTATCGAATGCCCAGTTGAGTAGCATTCCGCGCAAGGCAATCCATGCCACCAACAACACGGTGAGGGTGATACCACCAATCCATGCGGTTTTCTTGGCGATGCGTTTGCCGCGACCACCTTTCGACCATGCATTCCGCGCCCAATTAATCCAAGTTTGGATGGGTGCCAGTATAGTTGTAAGGCGTGATTTGTCTGAGTTCATTTTTTACAGAATCTGATACGTTCAGTTCGGTGATGAATGTGGCGATGCTTGATTCGGTGATTTTGGCGTTGGTACGCGTGAGGGCTTTGAGTGCCTCGTAGGGGTTGGGATAACCTTCTCTGCGCAAGATGGTTTGAATGGCTTCTGCCACTACCGCCCAGTTGTTGTTCAAGTCGGCCTTTACAGCGTCTTCATTGAGCAGCAATTTGTTGAGGCCTTTTTCCAAGCTGTTGATGGCTATCAAGGTATGGGCGAAGGGTACACCCAAGTTTCTGAGTACGGTGCTATCGGTGAGATCGCGCTGCAAACGGGAGATGGGCAATTTGGCGGAAAGGTGTTCAAACAATGCGTTGGCGATACCCAGGTTGCCTTCGGCATTTTCGAAATCGATGGGATTCACTTTGTGGGGCATCGCACTGGAACCTACTTCGCCTTCTTTGATGCGTTGCTTGAAATATTCCATGCTCACGTAGGTCCAAACGTCTCTACAAAAATCGATCAAGATGGTATTGATGCGCTTCCAGTTGTCGAACTGAGCGGCCATGAAATCATAGGGCTCAATTTGTGTGGTGAAGGGCACGCGGTATAGGCCGAGGTCTTCACCTACGAAGCGATCGCCAAATTCCAGCCAGTTGATTTGCGGGAAGGCCACGTGGTGGGCGTTATAATTGCCGGTGGCACCGCCAAATTTTGCTGAAAACGGCACTTGTTCTAGCGATGTTAACTGGGATTCAAGGCGGGCTACAAATACATACCACTCTTTGCCCAAACGGGTAGGAGAGGCGGGCTGTCCATGGGTTTTTGCCAACAAGGGAATGTCCTTCCAATCCTGTGCCTGTTGCTTCATGATGCCCAGAATGTTTTTCAGGGCGGGCAACATCACACTGCCACTGGCTTCTTTGAAGCTCATGGGAATGGCGGTATTGTTAATGTCTTGGGAGGTGAGTCCGAAATGCACCCACTCTTTGTAGGCTTGCAGTCCTAGCGCATCCAACTTCTCTTTGATGCAATATTCCACGGCTTTTACGTCGTGGTTGGTGGTTTTCTCAATGGTTTTTACCCGTTCGATATCGCTCAGGGGCAAATCAAGGCTCCACTGGGTGAGGGTATCTTTTGCGGCCAGGAGGAGAGACCAATCTACGTTGGGGATGACGTTCGACAAAGCGAAAAGGTAAGCAACCTCAACGCGAATGCGGTATTGGATCAATCCGGCCTCTGAGTAAAAGGACTTTAATTTTTGGGTTCCTGCGGCGTAACGACCGTCTACAGGGGAGATTGCGTGCAAGGGGCTAGCATCCATTTTGCAAAAATACGATGGAATTAGGGTTTTCGTCGATTTTTTCCACGATTTGATGCAAGGAATCGATGGTAATTTCAGCGAAAGATATTGGGGGTGTTATCTTTGATTGTATGAAGTGTTTACGCAATATCTTGTTAGGGGCGGCCTCGCTATCGCTCGGCCCCATGTTCGCTCAAGTATCGCCCAGCCAACATTATGATGCACAAACGCATCAACCCCTGTATAAACTGTCGTACTCACTCATCAAATCCGGACCTACCTACAAAGGATTCTACTACGATCCAGAATATGCCAATGGGGCTACTTGGGGAATTTGGTATTCCAATGAATCGATGCTTGATCGCTCAGACTTGGCGCAAAATCCCAATTATTTCCAATCGCGGGGTGGGTGGGGCACCGAGATATTGTCGGCCAACCTGCTGCCCAAAATATCGCCCGAATTCAAACCCTATGCCCCTGAAAACTGGCAATCCAACGGTCTCAGCGCCGCGGATGCAAAATCCTTCTTAGAAAAAAGTCAGACTTCCCGAGGCGCCCTCTACGCCGGCATGGGCATTGGCATGGGTTTTTACGGCAAAGGCGATCGCAGCAATGTAACCCTCAATACCGTGCGTGAAGACAGCGGTTATACCTACCTCAACAACCAATCGGTGAGCATTTGGGGCAAAGTACACTACGAGAAAAAAGCCCAACTGGCCGGGGTGTCGCTGTATCCGTTTGTTTCTTTGGCCGCCGGACCCCGAATTTTCTTTGCCAACCAACAAGTGAATACCTATCTCACACTCACCGAATACGAAAGTCCCACCGTCAGCAGTGCGTTTTCTGATGCGGTGTTTGCGACGGAATTTAGCGTTGGGACAAAAATTCGCCTCGGATCAGTGGTGTCGCTGTTGGTCTCTCAGTCTTGGTGGTCATCGGCCGATGTTACGGTGGTTGATTTGACTCAGTCGCGGTTCAATGGCTTGTCCTTTGATTTGACGAAAGCCAAATTGTCTGGCAGCCAATCGCAATGGAAGGTGGGCTTTGTGTTTGATTTGAGCGAAAAGCGCTATCACCAATACAAAGTGGCCGATGCCGGAGTCGATACCCAGTGGTATTATGAGGTGCAAATGCCGCCACCGGTGGATTCGATGGTGTACGATTCTGTGAGTAAAACCTATGTGAAGGTCAAATATTTTACCTGTCCTTGCTGCCTTACCAACCAAAACGGACAGGTGCAGCCCCAAAATTTGCAGGCGGTGCCCATTTATGTGCCAGGCGCAAACCAACAGCGCAATGATGCTGGGCGATGGGATTCAGGGTCCGACAATCCGCGTTTTAACTACGACAGATCCAATCATAGTGGTTCTTGGGATGGCTCAAGCAGTTCTGGTAGTTCTGGAAGTGTAATTGGAGGATCAGGCAAATTGCCGGCCCCCACGATTTCCTCGCCGAAAATCAAAAATTAAAGTTCCAATTTCAGGAATCGGCCGGTGTGCGAAACTTCTACATTCGCCACTTGCTCCGGTGTGCCTACCGTGAGTACTTGTCCGCCGCCACTGCCACCCTCCGGTCCGATGTCAACGACCCAGTCGGCCACTTTGATCACGTCCATGTTGTGCTCAATCACGACCACGGTGTTTCCTTTTTCTACCAGGATATTCAGTACGCCCAGAAGCTGTTTGATGTCGTTAAAATGCAACCCGGTGGTGGGCTCGTCAAGGATGTACAGGGTTTTTCCAGTGTCGCGCTTGCTCAATTCGGTTGACAATTTCACGCGTTGTGCCTCACCACCGCTGATGGTTGTGCTGGATTGTCCCAACGTCAAATATCCCAACCCCACATCTTGCATCGTTTTCACTTTGCGATGAATCAAGGGTATGTGTTCGAAAAATTCCACTGCGGTATCGATCGACATTTCTAGAACGTCGTTGATACTCTTGCCTTTGTATCGCACTTCGAGGGTTTCACGGTTGTAGCGTTTGCCTTGACACTCATCGCAAAGCACCTCTACATCGGGCAAGAAATTCATTTCAATCACTTTTCTGCCGCCGCCGCCACAGGCTTCGCACCTCCCACCTTTTACGTTGAAGCTGAATCGCCCGGGCTTGTAACCGCGGATTTTGGCTTCGGGAAGGTTGGTGAACAAGTTGCGTATCTCCTGGAAAACACCCACATAGGTTGCGGGATTGCTTCGTGGCGTACGACCAATTGGCGTTTGATCGATGCGAATGACTTTATCAATGTGCTCCAAACCCTGAATGGAATCAAAGGGCAGGGGCTTATAACTCGACCCATAGACTTTGTTATGAGCAGCAGGGTAGAGGGTTTCGTTAATCAAGCTCGATTTGCCACTGCCGCTGACGCCGGTGATGGCAACAAACAACCCGATGGGCACTTCCAGATTGACTTTTTTCAGGTTGTGGCCGGTGCAACCCTTGAGGACCAATTTTTCCTTGGTGGCTTTTCTGCGTTGTTGGGGCACAGGGATACTGTCTTCGCCCCGCAAGTATTTGCCGGTAATGGCGTCTGATGCGATGAAATCTTTGACTTCGCCGCTGGCCACAATTTGTCCACCGTGCACACCAGCATTCGGTCCGATTTCCACCAACCAATCACTGGCCAACATCATGTCTTTGTCGTGCTCAACCACCAAAACCGTGTTGCCCATGTCACGCAAATCGCGCAGACTCTGAATCAATCGCTCATTATCGCGCTGATGCAATCCAATGCTGGGCTCATCCAAAATGTACAATACATTCATCAATTTGCTCCCGATTTGGGTTGCCAATCGAATGCGTTGCGCTTCACCGCCCGAAAGGGTTCTGGCCGGACTGTTTAGCGTTAAATAGCCCAGTCCCACACCCACCAAGAAGTCGAGACGTGCCCGAATTTCCTTGATCAATTCCGTGGCGATGGTGGCTTGTCTTTCCGACAATTTATCGCCCACTTGATCGAACCAAGCTTTCAACACATCGATGTTCATGTTGCCGAGTTCGGAAATGTTCTTGTCGGCAATGATGAAATGCAGAGATTCCTTTTTCAATCGCGCACCATTGCACACTTCGCAAGTCTTTTGGTGCATGAATTCTTCGGCCCACTGACGCAGTTTGTCGTCTTCAGACTCAAAGTAGTTCTCGGTGATATAATGCACTACGCCTTTGTAGGTGCTTTCGTAGGTCTTTTTCTGTCCCTGGTGATTCACGTGGGTCACCATGATGTTTTCGTCGTACCCATTGAGGATACAATCCATTTGGGCATCGCTCAGTTTTGAAATGGGATCGGCCAGGCTGAAATTCAGCACTTTGCTCAGGGCTCTCAATTGGCTGAACGTCCAGTTTTCCCGCAATTCTCCGATGGGCACGATACCGCCTCGGTTGATGGATTTGGTGCGATCGGGGATGATGAATTCGACGTTTACTTCAGCGGTTTCACCCATGCCTTCGCAATTGGGACAGGCACCGTAGGGGGAGTTGAACGAGAAGGAGTTGGGTTGGGGTTCATCGTAACTGAGTCCGGAAATAGGGTCCATCAGAAACTTTGAAAACGGCACAACCACATCGTCTTGGTCTTGCACCATCATGTTGCCACCGCCCATTTTCATCGCGATCTTCACGCTTTCGCTTAACCGACCGGTGGAAACCCCTTGCACTTGCAAGCGATCGATCACCACTTCGATGTCGTGAATTTTATATCGATCCACCTGCATGCTGCCTGTGATATCGGTAATATGTCCGTCGATGCGAACCTTGTTATACCCTTTTTTCTTGATTTGTTCGAAGAGTTCGCGGTAGTGGCCTTTACGTCCTTTTACCACGGGGGCGAGGATGGCGACTTTCTGACCTTCGAATTTGTTCACCATGGCATCGATGATCTGCTGCTCGGTGAGTTTGACCATTTTTTCGCCGCTGAGGTAGCTCACGGCATCGCCAGCGCGGGCATATAGCAATCGCAGGAAATCGTATACTTCGGTCACGGTTCCTACGGTGCTTCGGGGATTTTTGCTTACGGTTTTCTGTTCGATGCTGATTACCGGACTCAATCCTTTGACTTTGTCAACATCAGGACGTTTCATGTCGCCGATGAATTGACGGGCATACGCTGAAAAACTCTCGAGGTAGCGACGCTGTCCTTCCGCAAACAGGGTATCAAACGCCAGCGAACTTTTTCCTGATCCCGAAAGGCCGGTAAAAACCACCAATTTGTTGCGGGGGATCACCAAATCTACGGACTTTAGGTTGTGTTCACGCGCACCCAAAATTTCGATGCGGGGTTCGTTGGCATCGGGCAGATGAATGTGCGTAGAAGGTCCGTTTTTCATGGAATTTGCAAAGGTACTAAACAATCCATCGGAAAGAAAGTTGATTCGGAGTTTTCGGCAGAATTACCAACTACCGCCGGCACCGCCACCGTTGAATCCGCCACCACCGCCAAAGCCACCCCAATCGCTGGAGCCACCGCCACCAAATCCACCGGAGGAACCGCCGCCGAAGCCACGACCGAAGCCGCTGCCCATCGCTCCCCAGAAGAAAGGGTTTGAGCCAAATCCAGCATGATAATGTCCGTTGCGTGAATAGCCACCGCCTCCGCCACCACGACCGCTACGGGCTATCAGGAAGAGGATGAAAAGCGCTGCGAAAATGGTCCACACGCCGCCGCCTTTTTTGCCTTTTTTGGTAGCCCTGCCTTTGAATTTGCCCTTGATGGCTGCTTCGTAGGCATCGGTTGTGAGAAGAATGCCCTCGGCATAGGCTTGCTTTCTGAATGCTGGGACGAGGTATTCGTTGTGTATTTGTCCGATACGGCTTGCCCCCAATCTATCTTGTAGTTGGTCGGCCGTGACCGTATGGAATTTGCGATCATCCAGGGCGATATACAACAGCATGCCGTTGTTTTTGCCACTGACACCCACTTCCCAGCCGCGGGCAAGAAACATCGCCCGGTCAATAGCGGCATAGCCATTGGCAGATTTTTCAATGACAACGGCAATTTGTACCGACGTTGAATCTTCGAATTGATACAATCGATCGTCGATGGCTTTGCGTTCAGCTGCCGACAGCACACCCGCGAAATCATTGACATGTCCGCTGTATTTGGGAAGGGTTTGTTCTGCTTGAAGCGTAAGGCTCACCGCAAAAAGGATGAACAGCAACCAACCGGAAAGCGACGGGGATAGTTTACGCATCGGTAGAGATTTCGTTGCTGAGTTCATTGGGGTTGGTCAATCGCGGTTGAAAATATTGCGATAAAAGGGCGCCAGCTTGGTGGATGCCGAACAAAACGCCCTCTTTGAATTGTTGTTGTTTAAAGTGCGACTGCATGCGGTCTCGAATATCGTCCCACGCATTAGGGAGCACTTTTGAGTTGATGCCTACATCGCCTAGAATGGCAAATTGTTTGTTTGCAGGGACCAAAAACAGGAGGATTCCGTTTCTCTCTTCGGTTTTGTGCATGCCTAGACGGTCGAACGTGGCTTTGGCCTCGATCATCACATCGGTGTACTTTGTTTTGTGGCTGATGTGCACGCGAATTTCGGCCGATGTGGTTTCTTCCGCTGCGGCGATAGCAGTCACAATTTCTTGTTCCTCTGCTTTGGTGAACAAGGGTTTGGGCTTGTGGAAACCCAATAGAATGGCGATGCGGGTTAAAACCAAGGAGAAAGGCGCCAACATGTTATTCGCT
>JACCDX010573113.1_pt1 | contig 15493 bp, 10 predicted proteins | sample 7449681 | NCBI WGS metagenome assembly JACCDX01 (sample SAMN15323450, study PRJNA562643) | freshwater metagenome | isolation source: river surface water | place: USA:Blue River Watershed | collected 2017-08-18 | reverse complement strand
ATCGTTATAATGATTTGGATTATGAAGAGAGAGAAAATTTTTTAGTACAAGCCCTAACGAGTCAGGTGCATTTAAATGAAATCGTTCGATGGCTGAAAGATACCGAACGTGTTCATAATCAGAGGGAGGATGATTATGAAATTCTGAGTCTTCATTCTAAAGCGGATGATTTGATTGCAAATGGTATTGTGTTACCTCCTCCTTCCATAGAGTATATTCATTCTGCACCAGAATTTGTTGAATATTTGAAAAAATATACTAAAAATCCACATCGTGAGGCAACGGAATCCGAAATGGAACAAATGATTCATTCAATTATGCACATGACGTCATATCCATACAAATATATCACGGCACTTGTTGACTATAGGTTATTACCTTCACTTGAACCGGGCAATAGTTCTTATCAAATTATGGAATATCTTGAAAAACTTAATAAGGTGACGATTGATAAAATGTTTAATTATTTCAACAGTCGAGGGGATTTTACTGAATCTATGATGGGGACATTGTTGGAATTCCTTAAAACCCGTCTAAATTACTGGCAGACTCAGAAAGAACGTTCTATTGCAAAACATGGTGCAGAATCCGTAAGTAATCCCTTGTTAACCACCAATATTGCCATTACAAATTATAAATATGCCATTCAATGGTTGGAAGGACTTGATGCATCAAAGAACATTTACACCGAAATGGCAATGGCTGGACCTAATTCGCACTTGTCCAAGCTTCCATACAATCTATTCCCCCAAATCATTGAAGGCGTTACCGGAATGAAGCGTTCTCAATATATTAATAGAGTTTCGGAAAACATTCGAGGAGGTCGCAGTAAGACGAAGAGGACAAGAAAATCCAACAGGTCCCGCAAGATGCGCAAGACGCGCAAGACGCGCAAGACGCGCAATCGCTCTACACAGAGGACTTCGTCATGGTAAGGAGTGCGGACCTTACGGCTGTGTGAATGTCCGGCACTTCCCCAGGAAACAGGGACTCAAGACGCTCCGTATCTAGGCAATTGTTGGACCGCTTGGATGCCAACACAGCGTTCTGCTCCTCCACCGTAAAATTGGACCATGTGAAAGCGGGGTCCACAAGCTCCTTATACATACCGAGTATCTCGTTATGTGTGATGAGGCCCGGATTCGTCAGGTTCACAGTGCCCACCTCAGCGCGCTCCACTAGTTGGACGAGTAGGGGCAACAATGTTGGGAGTACGGTCATACTGTTGGGGACGGAGCAGACTTTGGTGTATTTCGTGATTTTCGTGATGAAGTTGCGGGTGTGATCGGCGCCGATAATAGGCATGCGAATGCGCACATTAAGAACGGGACAGCCCGTGGCTTCCAACAGGTGCATCAGGCGATCCGTGAATCCCTTGACCACGGAATACGAGGAACCGAAGAAATTGGGTTCCGCCGCCTCTGTGAAACCCGTCGTGGTGTTGCCCTCGGGATGCGCGGCATCGTATTCAAAAATACAGCCCGTGCCGAGGTACGTCATGTGAATCCCGCGCTCCTTACACATGAGCGCAAGTGACACGGGTGCGTACAGGTTATCGCGGACGTTCTCCACGAGCTTCCCTGGCTGTTCCAGGTAATCAATGGTGGAGTGCCCCGCACCATGGGTGCGGCCCACGAGACAAATTACCCTCGCGGGTTTCAGGCGATCCAGCTCATCCGCGACATTCGCTGTATCATCCAGGCGAAAAGGGGAAAGGGAGATGATATGGTGTCGGGAATGAAGGGTGTTCCTCAGTTGTTGGCCAATCCATCCGTTACCACCGTAAATTAGACAATAGAGAGGGGACATGATGATTGGGATTATGTTAGAAATCGTGGTGTACGTTTTAAATGCCGAGTGTTTAGAGTTTTTGCAAAACCTGTGTCTTTTCGCGCAGATCCTTTACAATAAAATTCCCATTCGCGAGTTCCTCATCTCCAACAATTACTACGTAGCGAATAAATGACGTACAACATTCGGCGAGGACCTTGTTGAGTTTTCGGGTATCCATGGTCATTGTGTATAGCACCTGGGCCGTTGTCGTATCCTGTAGACGTTTGACAATTCTCATTTTATCAATAATTCCCACATTACCAACAGTTGTTACGAAATAAGCCTCTTTCCATTCGGGAGTTGGTGTTGGAAGTACAGTGGCGAGCCGACTAAGACCCACGGAAATGCCGGCTGCAGGAGCACCCAGTAATCCATCATAACGACCACCAGCACTCACTGTGGCGGATACACCCTCCAGCTTAAACTCCCAAATGAATCCCGTGTAATAATCCAGGCCACGTGCCAGGGAGTTTGTGAAGACGAGGTTTTCGCGGAATCCAAATACATCGGCGAGATTACAGAGCATATCATAGTCCGTCTTTGAAGCAGGTAGCAAGGGTTCCTCACTCCTCAAAAGACGTTCCATCTCGCCGAGTTGATTTTCTGGGATACCAAGACCCATGAATTCGGATTGTAGAGATGCAAATGACTGCTTATCCAACTTGTCAATCGCGGAACAATAACGGCGGAATTCGGCGAGTCCGAGGCGTTCTTTAAGGAGATACTCCAGGTTACGAACATCATTAATGAGAATTTTGAATGAGAGACCGAGGTCTTTTAGTACTGAAGCTACAGCATTCAAAAGGGTAGCCTCTGCAAGCATACCTTCTTGTTTTTCACCATAAATATCAAAGTCGGCCTGATAGAATTCGCGGAATCGTCCGCTCTTCATATTGGGTTGATCACGACGATACACTTTGCCGATACTATAGCGACGCATCTGCTTTACGCCATTCTCGCGTACATAGCGTGTGAATGGTACTGTTAGATCGTAGCGAAGCGAAAGGGCTTCTCCACCATCGTCCGCGAGGTTGTAGATAAGCTTGGATTCGGCCTCTTCACCGTATTTGCCTAAAAGTACATCGGTGCGTTCAAAGACGGGGGTTTCCAGAGGTGTACCTCCCGCTTTTATAAAGGCACATTCTACACGGGAAAGTAGGTCCTGTAGACGAGTATAGCCCGTGCCTACAAGATCTTGGGTGCCTTTTGCAATCTTATACATTGTTGGGAAAGGAATAGAAAGGAATGGAAAGGAAAGGAATGGAATGGAAAGGAAAGGAAAGGAAAGGAAAGGAATGGAAAGGGAAGGAGGAGTCTTGGTGTTGCCACACACATCCACTCAACAGCCAAAAAGGCTTTCAATTTTTTTCCATCAAATCTCTCACGGTTTATATATAGATAAAATCTAAGGGATATGTTGGAAATGTAAGATAACAATTATATGTCTGACTTTACACCCCGTGTGCTACTTGTAACGGGTGGATGCGGCTTCATCGGCTCTAATTTCATCAATTGTTACCATGCCGCTCATCCCACCGTGCGCATAGTGAATGTGGATCGTCTTGATTACTGCGCATCCGAGGATAATGTGGAAGCCCCTAACGGATCCTGGTATTCCTTCTACGCATGCGATATCACAAACGCTGAGACGCTCAAATACATTCTGGGGCGCCATAAACCAGATGCTGTGATACATTTTGCCGCGCAGTCCCATGTGGACAATTCCTTCGGCAACAGTTTGGCGTTTACCCGCGACAATGTCGTCGGCACCCATACACTCCTGGAATGTTGCCGGACGGTCCTGGGGAGTAGCCTCAAACGCTTCGTCCATATTTCCACGGACGAGGTATACGGCGAGGTGGCCGCGGATCACCCAGGGTGTACTGAGGCATCCCTGCTCAATCCCACGAATCCCTACGCCGCGTCCAAGGCCGCCGCCGAATTTTTCGTGCGCTCCTACAATCACTCCTACGGTCTCCCCACCATCATCACGCGCGGCAACAATGTCTACGGACCCCGACAATATCCTGAAAAAGTCGTGCCCCGCTTCATTCAGCAGGTCCTACATGGTGAACGTATGACCATTCAGGGACAGGGGCTCAGTACCAGAAACTTCATACACGTGTTTGATGTAGCGGCGGCCGTGGCCACCATTCTTCACAAGGGTCTGGTGGGTGAAATTTACAATATTGGGGGTGATTGTGAGTTGCCCGTCATTGAGGTGGCACGCCGTGTACTTGAGGTCATGCGACCGGACGCTGTTGGTACTCTGGTGTCCGATTGGATTGAATGGGTACCGGACCGACTTTTTAATGACCGACGCTACGCTGTAAATAATGGTGCGCTCATGGCACTCGGATGGACACCAACGATTTCATTTGAGGAGGGTTTGCGATCAACCGTAGATTGGTATGTCCAACGATTCATCATTGGTAAGTTGGATTAGACAATTCATCGTCATCCGAAGAGTCCATGGCCTTCAGACCCTCGCGGATTTGGACTAGATTCGTTTTGTGGCGCTCCAGCTGTTCCTCAGTCAAGGCTGTAGCCTTCACAAGTTCGCCATCGGAATCAACCTCTTCTTCTTCTGTAAATTCCATCACGACAACACCCATTAGCTCAGCCACCTCTTCTTCGGAATCCACATCCAAGAATTCATAGACACCAGATTCCTTGTCTTTTTTATAGAAGTAACGCAGTGTACATTCGCGGCTGCTCCCATCCATTTCGGTGGCAAACCCAGGATATTCTCTCGACACCTCTCGGACTGTCATGGGCATCTGGCGATGCGGAACGCGAAGTAAGAGTGTGTTGGAAGCGCGGAAACCAATATCAAGATGCATATTGAATAACAAAAGGGGGAGGTGAAAGAGATGGAGAGGAGAAAATTCAAAACTTTATCATTCATTTTTTAACCATAACAACCATGACATGTCTCACAAGAACGCTGCGGCTTAAGATTGACGGGTCTTTTGAAGTTGGATGGACACCAACGATTTTCATTTGAGGAGGGTCTGTAGATTGGTGCGTCCAACGTTTCATCATTGGTAAGATAAATTCTTTTCTTAAACGAGTATAACTGCCCATAGAAACGACTGTCCTGCGTTTGATCCACCAATTCTTGCCTAATCAATAAAATATATATGTATTGATTAAATAATGCCAGCCAAAATATCTCGAAAACGATTAAAAAAGAATTGCATGCATGGCGGTGATAAAATTGAAGAATTAATGAATAATAATATCTACGTTCCAGCAGGAACCGCAAGTGTTCCTTCTACAAGTGCTGCCATGCCCCCCCCTTCTCCTTCTCCCACAAAATCCCAAGAATTCTTTCCCGGCCAAAGCAATACACTTGTTCCATATACAGGAAAAAACACAGCTCTTATTCCTTATACAGGAAGCACATCTGCATTAGTTCCTTACAAAGGCAACAACAATACTAGAAAAACCAAACTGAACAATGTATCCACCTCAGTTGCAAAGAATTTTCCCAAACTAAATAGAATATCACCCGCCATGCAATCCGCGGCATCCAATAAAATTGACGCATCTATGTCGGGTGCACTGAGTACCACAACTCATGCCACAGTAGCAACCGTCAATTTAGCGGCTGAGACTGCGGATGCAGTCATTGACATTTCAAGGCGGGGTGTAGGTGCTACTCATGATATTGCTGCACAAGCAATTAATTCAACTAAAGAGGCAAGTACACATGTATTGCAAGGTCTAGGGACAACTGTTGCAAGCGCAGCAAATGAATCCACAAAGATTCTTGCAACTGCCTTCAAAACCGGTTCGGAGGTTGTTGACGAAGCGGGGCATATTATTGGCTCAATCGCCGATACGACTGGAAAGGTTGTGGATAAATCGGGTCAAATCATTGGAAGTGTTGCGGATACTAGTGGCAAAGTTGTTGATAATGCCGGTGCAATTATTGGTAGCGCAAGCGATTTTGCAAAATCTCTGGCTGCTGAGGGCGCAAAAAGTGGTGAGAGTATTTCTACGGATGTGTTGGAAACATCGGCAAATGTGGTGAAAGATACAAGTCTTGTTTCTAAAGAGGTTGTAAAACAGGTGGCCGATGTCACAGTTTCAGGACTAAAGCTCGTCGGATCCTCCCTTTCGGCCGGTGCTAAATATATGCAAAATCTGGTGAACCGTGCCCGCGAAAAACACGCTAAAATGTCCCAAATGAAAATGAATGCCAATTCTCAATTATTGGATCAGCGAAACAAGCAAGTATTGGCTAAAATAATAATTGACGATTTCAATAAAACCGCCAGCGACTTTATGAAAAATATTAAATCTCTCTACAAACTACGTCTTGGATATTCAAAAATTATTGAGAAGGCGTTCAAGCAGCGCAATTGCCTTAAGGCCATGTTTGGCCGATTCAAATGTGGCATTGAAGAGTCCGGTGCATTTAATCAATATGAAAATGAAATGCGCCTAATTGAAACGACCCTTAAGGAATCCGTTTTTAACTCCATTGAATCCGATATAAAGTCCGTTGAACTCCAGATTCAGACGGAGGCATTTAAAAATACGGATCTTATAGAGATTTCTAATAATATTATATTGCAGACACTTGAAAAACTCTCAACTCACATTGAACGCATTAATATGGAGTTTGATAAGGCTTATAATATACTATCGGAATACAAGTCGGCGCCCGTAAATACACAAGAAATTGCCGAAACTCCTACAACAGGTGGCTATACTCGCAGGCGCACTATTAAAAGAAAATGGGGTGGTAAAAAGACGCATCGCAGTCGTAAAACCTTCCGTAGTCGTCGTAGCCATCGTAGCCATCGCAGCCATCGCCGTGGTAGTCTAAAAAAAAAGTTTTAGGGATAGGAGGTGCTGAATCTAATAATGAATCTAATAATAATATATTTTATGTTTCCGGCAACTCTTATACGGAACCTGTTATAAACGATGAAATTAATGTTCTACAAGATCATCCGGTTGTGGGAATATTCATTCCTGGACTGGGATGTAGCGCAGTGGGGGACGATATGCATTTTGAGCAGTATGGCCGCTATTTAATGAATATATATAAATATGACCAATATCATGCCATATGCAATAGTGATATGCGCAATCAAGTTAAAAATGTAGCAAAACGCATTTTTAGAATAAAACCATCACTCAAAAACGACTTTATACAAAATGTGTTTGCCATATTGCGAACATATTTGAAGTCAGGATATCGTCTGGTTATAATTGGCCATTCGTATGGAGGATCCGTTGTTTCCCGTATTGCTGAAATACTTTTGGCAGATTCATCTATATCCTCGGCAGAAAAATCTAGGGTAGATATGGCAACATTTGGTAGTATTTATATTCCGAAAATACAAATGCCTCGTGAAATTCGTATTGCACATTACATGGATATACATGATATTGCTTTAAAAACCATACCCTTTTCTCCGCCAACACGGAACCCGTCAGATTACTTTAATGGCAAAATGTATTTTGATACAGCCTCACGAATTGTTTGGCTACATCGCGGTATTGATGGAATGTGGGATACACATAATGGTGCGTATGAAACAATTGAACGTGATATTCATAAGCGCCGCGGGGTATTCTAATATTAAAATGCCATAAAGTTTGCAAATGGACTTTATGTTCGGTGGCTAAAGATTGACGGGTCCTTTGGAATATACCAGGACCACCAACAACTCCCAACAAATGTCTACTTCTCTCATTTACGAGCCCGAAACGAAAATCTATAATCCATGGAATCCCGCCAATCGTGTCATACCCGATGGCGAGATTTTGCGTATTCTGCGCATGTTTGGCATTAAGGACCGACCCCTGAATTGGGACCTCTTTCGCCAGGCCTGTGTCCATTGTTCCTATGTGGACCGACCGGATTCCCCCTCCCTCGTGTCGCCCACAGGTGAACCTGTTGTTGTGGCCCCAAGACCCGCGGACTGTCTGCCCCTCCAGCGAGCCGATAACGAGGCCATTGAGTTCGTGGGGGATTCCATTCTTGGCTGCGTGATTGCGGTATACTTGCATGAGCGCTACCCCACCCAGGATGAGGGATTCCTTACACCCCTGCGATCCCGTCTCGTCAATAATAAACACCTCGGCCACCTCGCTATTCGCCTGGGATTCACGAAATGGATTGTACTCTCGCGGCACGTGGAGGATATGTGCAACGGTCGGCGCAATCTGAGGATTTTAGGATCCATGTTGGAAGCGTGGGTGGGCGCCATTTACCTGGACTTGGCGGCGAAGGATCCTGGGAAGGCATACGATCGTGTGCGCCAATGGCTCATTAATTTGTACGAGAGTCGCGTGAACTTCTGTGAAATGATTGCGGAGGACACGAACTTCAAGGATCAATTGCTCAAATATTACCAAGCGACTTACCATCAACCCCCGCGTTACAAGGAGGTGGCCGTGGAAGGACCCTTGCATGACCGCGTATTTACCATGGGTGTGTTGGCACCCGATGGATCCGTCGTGGCAACCGCCACGGCCCGCAATAAGAAGGTGGCGGAACAGGAGGCATCCCGATTGGCCCTGATTCGTCTTGGTGCTCTTACAGAGGGCGATGAGGTCGCGACAGAAGAGGAAATCGCGGCCGCAACTGACTAGGAATAGTCGTACATGATATATTTTTTTGAGTAGAACGGGTGGAAAAAATTGAAAGCCTTTTTGGCTGTTGGGTGGATGTGTGTGGCAACACCAATACTCCCGCTTCGCAACCCTTCCTTCGCAACCCCTTCCTTTCCTTTCCTCGCTTCGCAACCCCAACCCTAACATGGCCCTTTACTCCCTCCTTTCCCAACACAGCCAGCTTGCCGGCCCCATGACCGTTGAGGACCTGGAGCCCATCCTCCGCTCATTCTGTGTGAATACCACCCATTCCCTGGCGGATTTGTTGGGTACCCTCAACAACTGGCTTTCCCTCGGCTCCGACCGACCCCTGTACCGGAATGTGTGGGGAGCCTGTAAGCGCACTGAGCAGCCATGGAATCCTGAACTCGTCGCATTCACTCAGGCGGATATGGAGGCCCTGGTACACTGTGCCAACTTCCTCATGCTACCAACATGGCTCAATGATAAGTATCTATATCCTGAGACACTCCAGCGCTACCTCAGCAGTGCCGAAGACAGTGATTGGCGCTCCCTGTTCTCCGTGGACGAGGCGACACTCTTTGAGGTGTCCGTGGCTCCCATTCTTGAGGAGATGAAGTCCGAGATTCCTATGACACGCCTCTCCTACAAGGAAGTTAGTGATATCATGCGGATCCCCGTAACACTCGCCAATGGTGATATCATGCGGATCCCCGTAACACTCGCCAATGTCTACGACCTCACCCACAACAACCCAATCTTCGCGGCGCTCATGGGCGTCAAGGAATATGCCCGCATTCCCATGCTCACATTGCACGGTGGGCATATCAGTGAGGGTGCCGATCTCTTCCTCAAGAATCCCCGTAACGATACGCGTGACGCCGTGACCACCGCCTGTGCATCAGGCAGCATGCGCCTCATCCGTCATATTGAGGGGCTTGGCATTCCCATTGTCAAGTACACCGACTCAACCTCGGAGCTCCAGAGTGCCATTGGTAGTGGCAATCTGGAGATGGTGCGCTACATCGCTGAGAAGTTGTCCATGGACAAATTGATGGCGAATCGTCGTTTCGCCATTGAACTGGGTTGCGCCTACAATCACGCGATCAGCCAGAGCCGCCGCGATATCCTGGATTTCCTACAAACCAAGGGCGCGATCCTCACATCTATCAATGCCGATGCCGCGGCCTACCACAACAATCTCCCCATGCTCCGCTACATCATGGAGTGCAACAGTACCATCAAGCTCACCGACGAGGTGATTCGTCAGGCCATCCGCCACAATAACATTGACATGATTCAATACGCCATCCTTGAAAAACAGTGTCCCCTACATGTTTGCCTCCCCTATCTCTGCTGGGAGAAGAACCGGTCCGATATTCTCCGCTTTCTAATGACACGCACCAACATGCCCAACATCATCCAATCACAGCCTCATGGGCACTGGGCTCCACCTGTCCATGCATTCATCGCACAATGCTCCGTCCCTGTCTCCGTCTCCGCCTAATTTGCCGCCTAATTTGAAATCCCAACCATTTTTTAACGGCGGCGGTTGGTCTAAAGGCTGCACCAGATAGGAAAATCGTGAGGAAGTTGTTGGGAATCCGGCTCCTCACGGACTTTTTGGCAAAGTCAAAAAGTTCAGGCTAGGATTCTCATGGCAAGAATGGCGGAGTTGGTCTAACGCGACGGCCTTAAGATCCGTTGGAGAAATCCTCGTGGGTTCGAATCCCACTTCTTGCAGCACTATTGGATTTTTGTTGGAAATTCCGAATTCTCAACATAATTCTCAACGATATTACCTACAACGATGACGCCATCTTTGTAGGAAATCTTGTAATTGCCGATTCCGCTTGTGACTTCATTGAAAGTCGCATAATGTGGTGGTACTTCCATCACTGCACAAGTTATTGCGTAGACTTTTTTAATGTCCGACATGGGACCAATGTGGGGAATGGGGACTTTCGCTTCACATTTGAATGTTAAATTGTCATAGGTGAATTCTGCACTGGACTGTGAAAACACGCAGTTTGTTTTGTGATTCGTTTTTGAATAGAGTTTTGGAATTATTTTATCGGAACATGCACGATTTATGCGAGACCACAACTCGCCAAGATAATTTATTACTTGAACTCCTACTTGTCGGCTCATTTCATCCGCTTCCTGTTGAATTAGATGGTCAATGCCAGCAAGTTGCATTTCTAAATAACGAATGCGAGCAAGTTGTTCCTTGTTGGCTTTTTTGAATTCCAACAAATTCACCAATTCTTTCTCTCTGATGTTCAGGGTTTCAATGCTATTCATGTCGGATGGCTATTTGCGTAAAAAACAGCCTAACAGCGGTGAATGCGTAATCAATTTTGGACATCAAACGGTAGCAATAAGGTGTTCATAATCATATCCAAATAGAGGGCTTCACGCCTGCTGCACATGGCGTTAAATGCGTCCACGTTTTCCAACATACCGCCACGCATAATTCCATTATATTCTGCTTCACTGGGATACTGCTGATAAAGAAGTCCCTGTTCCCCAACCCAGGCATCCGTAATTGGCTTAGTTCCGCGACGTTTGTTGATATCTTCGGAAATGAGTTGTAAATTGCCGAGGCGACAGATGTCATATTCCATGGTGGCTACAGCCGGCTTGGAACTGAATGGAACAATGTGATCCTTGTTCTGTGGCACATTCTTCAAGTGCGCCGGTATCTGCAAATTAAAGAACGCCGATAGGGCCAATGCCTTGAATCGTGTTATGGGCTTTCGTGATGTTCTCGCAACGGATGGCTCAATGCTGCGCTCATAAACTGCGGTCAACAAAGTGCGAATCTCATCCATTGTAGGAACGTGTTGGAATCCGCGCATTTCACGTATACGCCGAATCTTGTCGGGAATCGTATTCTGGCCATCACGATATTCCAGAATATCCTCGCCGAATAGGGCGCGCTGGGGTTTATCCATCTCCTTCATGAGTTCATGGTACAATATCACGCGGAGTAGGATGGCGATATGGTCGCGTGTTGGCAATTCCGGTGTCACATAGATGTATGAAAGAATGGTGACAAGTCCGTTTTTGGGAACATTTCGGTATTTTCCCATATCCCCCATTTTCCGAATGCTCGTATCATACAGGATTCCGTAAATGCGGTTTATAACTTTGCAACCGTATTCCATTGATCCCATGAGCCGAATCAGGAGCTGCCGAGTATCATTCATAAAGGGCGCGAAATCTTCGGGCCGCTTGGGCACGTCAAATGATCCTCCCATGAATTCAAACATCTTGAATACTAAATCCAATCCACGCTCGTTGGGGGCAAATGGCTCAGGAATGAATGTATAGGTCTTGTGTAGCATAAGTTGAAATCCAAGGAGTACCTCAAACAAGTTAATACTATCCGCGGCAGTATTAATATGAAGACGCTCGTTGATATTCATATCCCCGTAATACTCGGTAATACATTGGGCGAGTGTTGGAAATGCTGGAAACTCCCCTGCCCCAAACTTAATCATGTATGTGGAACTGGCCAGGAGTTCCTGGGGATTCAGAGGCGTTCCACCACTGTTGGTAGACTGGTAAATATCGTGCATTTCCTCATCCGATAAATTGTTGAATACACTCACTGGGAGTTCAATTTGTCCGATGTTCCAACAGGATAATTCATCCATACATGCATCCCACTGCTTCTCGTACAATTCCATTTCATCATCTGCGGGTTTCCAACCTTTAAGGGGCTGCTGGAATTCCCTACAAAACTTATCAAATGTATAGCGGCGATTGGAAAGGAGTTTGTTTACGGAAAGGGTCTTAAGTACATCCTGTACATCCACTGGATAAAGGGTGGGAATCAAATGAGTGTGGAACTTGAGTGGGGCGAAATAGAAATCCAATATGGAATTTGACCGATTGTTTCCGTCAAATATGAAATACACTTCCTCACCATTCATGATCTTCTTGTTTATCAGGAACGGAATCACACCATTTCGGTGTTTAATAATGAATTTCTGGTAGTCAAGCATCTTTTGATGTGTCCAACGCAGTTTTCGCTGCATACGGGGTTTCTTCAAATACCCCTTTGTGTACATTTCAACAAAGTAATCAATGGACCAGGGAATGGAGGAGGATGAGAGAGGCATGTTGGAAGTTGTGGAAAGTTGTGGGGTAGGAAGATGAGTGGGGCGTTTAGTGGTTTCATTTTTGTTGGATTTGTTGGATTTGTTGAATAAGTTGGAATGAGTACAAATAACCCACAATAATGTCCCGCACAGTATAGAAACCGCATTATGGCCACAGGACGTCCCCGGTTCACATCACCTATTGCACCGACAAAAATCCGTTGGGGTCCTGCACCTCCCACTATGTTCGCGATGTTGGAATCCCTTGATTCCGTGGCACCCATGGACGTACCTCCTGGGGCGGACCTGGGGACGGGTGTAGGTCCCCGTGAAGTGCCGCGGGAAAGGCCCGCTGTTCCTGGCGATGATCGCGATGAGGATGGGGAGGTGCGCGGTCCCCGTCGTGTCGCGGCGTTACCGCGGGAGTACGTGCAACCCACGGCTCTCCCAGGGCCCAAGGGTCCCGCCGCGCAGCGGCTCCCTGCACCCGTAGGCCCCGCCGCGAAACCACTCGCTGGCCTCGCTGCTCTTGAGACACAAATGAAGGCCGTACTAAACCGCGATGCCACACAAGTCCATCCACCCCTCTACATCCCTACAAATCGCCGCGCCTTCAAACAATTCATCATCCAATCTTACCGTCGCTATTATTTGCCCAAACCCGCGGAGATACCGGACCCCGATGCCTGCGCCAAGGCCGCCGCGGAATCCAAAAAGGAGGTCAAGACCTTCGCCTACCAATCCTTCGTCCGCGATTTCATCCAGCGCCCCTCACCCTACCGCGGCGTCCTCGTCTTCCATGGCCTGGGCAGTGGCAAAACCTGCACATCCATTGCCTCCATGGAGGCCCTCTACAATCGCGGCCAGAAGCCCGTCTACATTTTTACCCCTGCCTCCCTCTCCAAGAACTACCGCGACGAAATCACCAAGTGCGGTCCCTTCATCTTCCGCACGAATAACAACTGGCAGTGGATTCCCGTACCCAATCTCAAGGCTCCCACACCCGAAGCGGAGTATTTGATGAATGTGTTGGGAGTTCCGCGTGCCGTGGTCGCCAAACAGAAGGGTGCCTGGTCCCCCAATCCCGCGGCGGCCCCCAACTTTGATACACTCAGCGCAGCCCAGAAGAAGCAGATTGTGGACCAAATTTACGCCCATATTGACCACCGCTTCCAGTTCATCCATTACAACGGTCTGTTGGAGAAGACGGTGCGCCGCTGGGCATGTGAGGACCCCACCATGTTTGATGGTGCGACCATTGTAATTGACGAAGTCCATAACTTGATTCGTACCATTAACAACTCCCGTATGGAGGAGTTTTACAAGGATGAGCCCCGCGATATGCAACAGTATACACCCAAGTTCTGTGATGTCGGCAAGAAATACCGTATCTCGTACCTGCTGTACCGCATCCTCTGTTCGGCCGTGGGCTGTAAGATTATTGCCTTGTCGGGCACACCGATCATTAACTACCCACATGAAATCGCCATTCTCGCCAATCTACTGGCGGGTGATACCCGTATGGCGGAGGCGACGCTGCCGGGTTTTGAGCGTAAGGACGCCGTGTTGAAGGCCCTGGAACGCCATCCTGAAGTGGATTTTGCCGAGATTGTCCCGCGTCCCGACATCAATTCCACTATGGTGCGGGTGACACCGGTACCGTCGGGTTGTCGCAAAGTCCTGGACCCCGCTACGGGCGCATTCCGCGGATTTGTGAGGGATGTGGGTCTTGCCGGTGATTCCGGTGAAATCGCGCGTGAACGGAATTTGGAGGGGTGGTTTGCCCGCGTTGTGGAGGGCACGGGTATTAAGGACCCCGTATTCAAGTCCGTGACCCGGTTACCCGATTTGGAGAAACCGTTCAGGGAGCTGTTTGTGGATTCGGAACGCCTGGAAATCAAGGCACGCTCCCGCCTGCCCCTGATGGCCCGTCTATCGGGTCTCATTTCGTATTACAAGGGCGGCAAGGCGGACCTCATGGCGAAGGTGCTGTTTGACAAGGTCGTGTATCTGCCCATGAGCGACCTGCAACTCAAGGAATACACTGCGATGCGCAAGGAGGAGATTGATAAGGAACAGAAGGAGCAGAAAAAGAAGAAGCCCGTTGGAGTGGCCGTGGCACAGGGGCCGACCCTGTATGATATGGTGACGAAGGGACAGAATTCCACGTTCAAGATTTTCTCACGTGCCGCGTGTAACTTTGCGTTTCCTGCGGATATGGAACGGCCGCGCCCCAGCGATTACCGCGATCTCCAGATGGCCCTGGGTGTTGCGGATGAGGAGAAGGTGCCCGTTGCTTTGCCAGGGGCCGCGCAGGAGGCTGCCCCTGGAGCTGAGGCAGCGGAGATGGAGGCCGAGATGAACAAGGACCTCGTGGGCGGTCCTCGGCGGGGCGACTATGCCTCGGCGATTACGGCGGTTTTGTCGGAAGTGCGGGCGCGTGCAGGTGAGATCTTCTCACCGGAGAATTTGCCGAAGTATTCGCCCAAGTTCCAGACTATGTTGGATAACATGGAAACGGCCCGTGGTCCCGTGCTCGTCTACAGTCAGTTCAAGACGCTGGAGGGTATTGGGTTGTTCAGTTTGGCTATGGAGGCCCAGAAGGGCTACGTGAAGTTTGATATCCAGCCGACTGCCGATGGGGGATGGACACTCGCGGATCTGACCCGCGCAAGTGGCGCGGGGAAACCGCGTTACATCACTTACACGGGTGACGAGGATGCAACGAAGAGGAACATCCTGAAGGCCGTATTTAACGCGGCGTGGTCCAAGATGCCCGCCAAGTTAGCGGAGGAAATCAAGGCGCTCACCGGTGCCGAGAATAACCAGAAGGGCCAGGTGGCGAAGGTGTTTATGATTACCCAATCGGGTGCGGAGGGCATTTCACTCTCCAATGTCCGCCAGGTGCACATTATGGAACCGTACTGGAACTACGTGCGTTTGGAGCAGGT